>Ga0099364_10010119_pt1 | contig 13007 bp, 11 predicted proteins | sample TergutTh196P3_FD_73070 | JGI IMG/M metagenome (GOLD analysis project Ga0099364, IMG submission 73070) | Microcerotermes parvus P3 segment gut microbial communities from Pointe-Noire, Republic of the Congo - Th196 P3 | ecosystem: Host-associated > Arthropoda: Insects > Digestive system > Gut ...
CGCTTGTTCGTAATCGCATTTTACAATGGTCAGACAATCGACGAATTTTTTGTTTTTGTCGGCAGGGACGTAGTTGTCATCAACTATGCACTTATCGAAAAAAGGGTTTCCATCGTGGTCGTGTTCTGGGAAATTGTGGTGTTCGTGGTGATGCGCTTCTTTGCTGTCTCGGCAATGAAGAAAAAAGCACACCCTCGCGTTTTCATGGTGATGATGAGGCACAACGGTGTTTGCCAGTAAAATGATTTTGGCAAACAAAAGCACTGTAATATTGACTGCTCTTTTCGACATAAATTGATTTTTGTTTTAGATTACAAAGATACAAAATATTTTCATCTATTTCAATTTTTACGAAAAATTTTAAGCCTCAAATGTTAAAAAATGTTAAATGTTGCTATCCCACGCAACGTTTTAGCTACTTTTTGCATCTATATATGTAGTCGACCTAATAATTTTTAATAATAAAAAAAATAAAAAAGTATCAACATGAAGAAAGTCATCTTATATGCAGTATTGACAGGCATAGCATTTAGCATCCATGCCTGCACGAAGGAAAAGGGGAATGTAGTAGACGTGAAGCCGTTCGAGCCTATCGTATTGACTGTCAAGCAGACTGAAAAAGCGGCGGTCGACAATCGTTTTTCGTTCAAAATGTTTCGAGAAGTTTCGGAATTGAACGGAGCAAACACGTTTTTCTCGCCCTTGAGTCTCAATATGGCTCTGGGAATGTTATACAACGGCGCTTCGGGTGAAACACGCGTCGAAATGGCAGAAGTACTCGGTATGGCTGATTTCACCGACGCTGAAATAAACGAGTATTACCAAAAAATGATGCAAGCCTTACTGAATATCGACCCGTTGACGGAAATCAGCATCGCAAATTCAATTTGGTATCGTAGCGGATTTCCCGTAAAAAAGCCATTTTTCGACGTCAATAGACAATACTTTGACGCAGTGGTAAATGAACTTGATTTCAACAGACCCGACGCTGCCGACATAATCAATAAATGGTGTGCCGAAAAGACAAAGGACAGAATAAAGGAAATCATTGAAAACCCAATACCTAAAGAAGTTGTAATGTATCTTATCAATGCCCTGTATTTCAAGAGTAAATGGCAGTCTGAGTTCAAAAAAGCGGATACCAAACCGGATGACTTCACCAAAGTAGACAACAGTAAGGTAAAAGTGAACATGATGGAGCAGACCACTTCCCTACCCTACTACGCCGACCAATACCTGCAATGCGTTGAGATGCCCTACGGCAATCAGGCATTCAGTATGGTCGCGATTCTTCCAGAAAACGATATGGATATCGACCAATTAGTTGAACACTTGGACAATATTACATGGCAAAATATTGTATATAACATGTATGAACAAAATGTATGGCTTAAATTGCCAAGGTTTAAAATTGAATGTGAACTTCAACTCAGCAACCCTGTTAGTAATTTGGGGATGCAGAAAATTTTTATGCCTCGCGTTGCCGAGTTTGATAATATTGTAGATATTAATGTTATAGATGATTTGCATGTATCAGGTATCAAACAAAAAACATTTGTGGAGGTAAACGAAGAAGGTACTGAAGCCGCCGCTGTGACTGTTATTGCAGTCGGTCCTACCTCTGTCGGTCCTCCTCCTGGTCCAAGACCGCCTATTCCGTTTTTTGCCGACCGCCCTTTCCTTTATCTGATTAAGGAAAAAAGCACAAGAGTAATACTTTTTATCGGACGAATGGACGAACCGAAGGAATAATAACAAAAAAATCATCATCATGTTAAATTTAGTTTTAGTATTAGCAATTGGATATTGGCTTGGATTATTGATATTTAAGTCGTTTATCAGGGAACATAGTCATAGCTGATTTTCCTGATTAGTGAATAAAAAAATTTGTGTTTGCAAAAATATTAGTAATTTTGCGGTTCATAATATTTTTAATACTGATTGAAAAATGTTATCCCGAAAGCATTGATTTTCGGGATTTTTTGTTGATTTGATGAACGAACAGCATATCAAAGTAGCAATTATGGGAGGCTACGGAACCTTCCACGAAATAGCGGCGCTACACTACTTCAGAGACGTAGATGTAGAGATAGTCACGAATGAATCGTTTGACGACCAGTTCCGTCTGATGAAAAAAGGCGGCGCTCAATACGCTATTTCTGCCATCGAAAATTCTGTCGCAGGAAGCATTTTGCCTAATTATCAGTTAATTCGTGATTCAGGATTGCAGATTTCGGGAGAAATATACCTGCGTGTAAATCAAAACCTTGCCGCCTTGCCCGGACAAACCATCGACAGCCTGCACGAAGTATATTCGCACCCAATGGCTATACTTCAAACGAAACCTTTTTTCGACAAGTATCCGCACATAAAACTCATCGACGGACGCGACACCGCCTCGTGTATGCGCAATATCAGCGTGAATGGACTGAAAGGAGTTGGAGCCATCGGAAGCAGACTTGCCGCCGAAAAATTCAATCTGGAAATACTGTCGGCAAACATCGAAACAAACAAAAAAAATTATACCCGCTTCCTGATTATGACCGACCCTGAACATATTGCGTCCGATTGCGAAACAGTAGACAAGGCGTCAATTTCATTCGCACTGTCGCACGAAATAGGCAGTTTAGCAAAGGTGCTGTCAATCTTTTCCTATTTCAACATCAACTTAAGCAAAATACAGTCGATGCCTATCATAGGGAAAGAATGGGAATACCAGTTTTACGTCGATATTGAGTTTTCGGATATTGAAAAATACCGGCAATCGCTTGCGTCGGCAGCGCCTTTTATAAGCGATCTTTGCCAAATGGGGGAATATAGGAAGGGGAAGGTGATAACTGAATAGTTGAAAGTTGAAAATTGAAAATTGAAAATTATAGATATGAACATTAAGATAAATGTTGCGGGGACTTTGATTCCCGGAGTTGATTGCAAGAAACCGCTGATAATAGCGGGTCCGTGCAGCGCAGAAACAGAAGAACAGGTGATAACGGTGGCGCGAGAGTTAGCCGCCATGGGGATAAAAGTGTTTCGCGCCGGAATTTGGAAGCCGCGTACGCGCCCGGATGCGTTCGAGGGCGTTGGAGCTGCGGGGTTGGCTTGGTTGCGCAGGGTTAGAGAAGAAACGGGAATGAAAGTTGCAACAGAAGTTGCAAACGTAAAACATGTGTACGAAGCGTTGAAAAACAGCGTGGACGTACTTTGGATTGGCGCGCGAACGACGGCAAATCCCTTTGCTGTTCAGGAAATTGCCGACAGTTTGCGAGGGGTAGACGTTACGGTATTAGTGAAGAATCCGGTCAATCCCGACGTAGAACTGTGGATTGGCGCTCTGGAACGTGTCAGCGCTGCGGGAATCACACATATCGGCGCAATACATCGCGGTTTTTCGAGTTACGTTAAAAGCGTATACCGAAACGACCCGCACTGGCAAATTCCAATTGAACTGCGAAGACGTATTCCCGGACTGCCAATAATCAATGACCCAAGCCATATCAGCGGCAAACGGGAAATGATAATGGAACTGTGTCAATCTGCAATCGACCTCGATTTTGACGGATTGATGGTCGAAACGCATTGCAGCCCCGAACAGGCATGGAGCGATTCGGCGCAACAGGTTACGCCGCAACACTTGGAGTACATAATCAAAAATATGGTGCTGCGGAAACAGGACGTAGACAACAAAAACGCTGTTACACTCGAAGAGCTGCGCATGCAAATCGACAAACTCGACGACGAAGTACTGAATGTGATGGAGCAACGTATGAATATATCCGAAAAAATCGGTCTTTTTAAAAAAGAAAACAACGTTACAATCCTGCAAACAAACCGTTGGAACGAACTGCTGAAAAAAAGAATCAATACGGGACTATCCAAAGGATTGAGCGAAGGATTTGTGCAAAAAATCTATTCGGCTATCCACGAAGAATCAATACAGCATCAGAAAATGGTGATGAAAAATTGAAAATTCCATTTTTTGTTCGTATATTTGCAAAATATTTTCAAAACAAGAATTGGAATGATACTTGAAATTCGTTTGAGCAATTTTTTTTCCATAAAGGATGAAGTCGTACTGGATATGCGGGCTGGTAGTAACGTCATGTCTCAACACTTGCAGGCAAATACGTTTGCTTATAAAGACGGGCAAGTGTTAAAGTCTGTCGCTATTTATGGAGCTAACGCGTCAGGGAAAAGCAATATAATCAAAGCGATACGGTTTTGTGCTTCCTTGATTTATCTTTCACACACACACAATGAAAGCACTGTATTCAACTTTTATCCTTTCAAGTTCGGGAATTTCGTGCAACGTCCAAGTAAATTTTTTATTTCTTTTGTACTTAATACTATCGAATTTGAATATTCGTTTTCATTGACTACCACTGAAATAATAAGAGAAGAGTTATACTATTATCCCAACGGACGAAAAGCAAAAATTTTCATAAGAGAAGAAAGTGCGGGAAAAACAAAAAGCGAGATTTACAATTTTTCTTCAGTTATCCGAAAGCCCATGGATGTAGCAGAAAATACTTCACGCAAAACTTTGTATATTTCCCGTGCAAGCCAAATGGATAGAGAAATACCTAAAGACATTTTCAATTTTTTTAATGAAACATTTGCATTTCAGAGTCAAATCAACAATACGCAAGCGATGGAGACTCAACTCTTAAACAATAAGGATATTTTGTTGAAAGCGCTGCATATAGCTGATAGTGATATTGTAGATATTAGTTTAAGGAAATCGTTAACTACCTTTCATAAAGTAAACGATAAAGTTCCTTTTGATTTTGCTCTTGAAGAATCTTCCGGTACGCAAATGTTATTTTTTATGATGCTAAAAATTATTGATGTTGTAAAAAACAATAGACTACTTTTGATTGATGAGATAGAAAGTAGCCTGCATTGCAAGATTGTAGAATATATAGTAGGACTTTTTCATGCAAGTAATTCTGCTCAAATCATTTACACGACACATAATACGAATCTGCTTCAACTGAACAAACTTCGCAAAGACCAGATTTATTTTGTAAACAAATGTGATGATGGCTCAAGTGATTTGTATTCATTGTTTGATTATAAAGACTTTCGGGAAACAATGGATATAGAAAAAGCATACTTGCAGGGCAGATTTGATGCTATACCGTACATTAATAACTCCTTGGATAATCTCAAAACTCTTATTCGATGAAAAAAGGAATTTTGGACGATAAACTAAAAGTGAAGTTGACTGAAAATAAGCATACTGCGACTGAAAGGGCAAAATTATTGTCGGAATTTGATAATCCTTCGACCAATGTCTATTGTTTGATAGAAGAATTAGAAACAGTAAAAACCTAAAACTATGCAAACCTCCATGTTGCGCTATGCCGACAGCAAACGGCTTCTGAACCTCGACAGCAAAATATTGGTTGCCGTAAGCGGCGGTATTGATTCAATGGTGATGCTACGTTTGCTATGCAATGCAGGCGTAAATATGGTTGCGGCGCATTGTAATTTCAGATTGCGCGGCGAAGAATCGGACATGGACGAGGCTTTTGTGAGGAGCGAAACCGAAAAATTATCGATAAAATGCCATGTCAAGCATTTTGACACTTCAGCGTATGCCGCGCAAAACGGTATTTCCATACAAATGGCAGCCCGCGAGCTACGCTATCGCTGGTTTCACGAATTAATTGAAAGCGAAGACTGCGACACCATAGCAATAGCGCATAACCGCGACGACAGTATCGAAACGCTGTTCATAAACCTTGCACGGGGAACAGGTATCAACGGTATAACGGGAATAAGACCCAAAAGCGAAAAAATAATAAGACCTTTGCTTTTCGCCTCCCGAAACGAAATAGAAGATTACGCCGAAACAAACGACGTCGCCTTCAGAGAAGATTCGAGCAATGAAACCGACAAATATGCGCGAAACTACATCCGTCACAACATAATTCCGGAAATGGAACAGTTTTTTCCGGGTATGAAACAATCCATAGAGCGCGGCATGGAACATTTTGCAGCAGTCGAAACGTTCTACAATGAAGCAATAGAACGTTACAAAAACAAAATCATAACCACTGTTGACGATTTGATTTATATCGATTTGCCCGAACTTGCTAAAAGTCCCTCCTCCCCTACCTTACTCTATGAAATACTTAAACCATACGGATTCCCCAGCTCAACCGCTGCCGACATACTCAAAGACCAAAAACACAGTTCAGGTCGTCAATTTTTCAGCGACACACACCGTCTAATCCACAACAGACAAACATTAATCATACAAAAAAATGACAGTTCCTCAATCAAAAATCATCAATCAAAAATCAAAAATCAAAAATCAAAAATCCTGATTGACGAGCATACATTAGATATAAGCGTTCCAATCACATTAAAAATAGAAAAATTTGATAAGTATCAAGGTTTTGCGCCCGATCCCGACCCGAATATTGCCTGTTTAGACGGCGACAAGTTGCAATATCCACTATTGTTGCGACAATGGGAGCATGGCGACAGGTTTTGCCCATTGGGAATGAAGTACAAAAAAAAATTGAGCGACTTTTTCATCGACGCAAAACTATCGCTCATAGAAAAAGAACAGAAATTTGTATTGCTTTCAGGCGGGAAAATAGTATGGATAGTAGGAATGAGAATAGATGACCGGTTCAAAATAAGAAATGAAACGATGAAAGTTGTAAAAATTCAGATGCACTGATTGAGTCCCCTGCAAACAATTTGAAATGCCCCCAGTACAGATTTTTTTTTTTTTACAAAAAAAACAATTATCTTTGCACCCGAAATCTTTTAGGGGTGTCTTTGATTATTGAATATTGAATATTGATTATTTGATATTTAATGATTTAGACTGAGAACAAACCCGTTGAACCTGATCCGGATAATACCGGCGTAGGGATAAAGATTGCCGTAGCGAAGCAATTTTCTTCATCGCGTCATGCATATCAACCCCTCCAAGTTTCAAAGTTTATAGTTTCAAGTTTCAAATTTGAACATTGATTTTCTGCGCTTGCGCAAATTTTCAATTTTCAATTTTCAATTTTCAATTTTCAATTAAAAATGAAGAAGTTATTTTTTTTCGCATTTTCTTGTTTTTCTCTGGGTTTGTTTGCCCAGACCGATTCCATTCAAAGAGTGGATTTATCGGAAGTTGTGGTTTCGGTAACGCGCGCTAATCGCTGGACGCCAACCACATACACTAATTTGAAGACTTTGGAAGTCAACAGGGTAATGGTTATGCCCGAGATTCCGTTTGCCATCGGATTTAGTCCATCGGTCGTTATGACTTCCGAAAATGGCGCTGCCATTGGCAGTCAGTCGTTTCGTATTCGCGGAAGCGATGCAACGCGTATCAACGTTACATTCGACGGCGTACCTGTCAATGACGGCGAAAGTCAGGCGGTTTTTTGGACGAACATGCCTAATTTGACGTCGTCGCTGCAAACGATGCAGATACAGCGCGGAGTTGGCACGTCAAGCAATGGAGCCTCTGCATTTGGGGCTACTTTGAACATGCAGTCGGCACAAACCGCCTCTGATCCATACAGCGAAGCGAGCGCTGCATGGGGGTCGTTCAATACATTTAAATTAGATGTAGCCGCCGGCACAGGACGCAGCAAAAGCGGCTGGAACGCCGATATGCGCTATTCGCTGGGACAAACTGACGGATACGTGGATAATGGTTACATTGACCAATACTCGCTGTTTTTTACGGGCGGATATTCGAGCAGTCAAAGAATCGTCAAAATGAAAATTTTCCATGGCGACCAGAAGACCGGTATCACATGGACAGGAGTACCGGACGATATAATTGCAGAAAATCGTCGCTACAATCCGGCGGGTCTGTATACCGACAGCGATGGAAATTCCGTTCGCTACAACAACGAAACGGATAATTACCGCCAAACACACGTACATCTGAACTATATCGAACAGTTGAGCGAGCGTTTCAGATTTAACGCTACATTATATTATACGCGCGGCAAAGGTTATGACGAACGCTTTAGGGTTAATCGCCGTATTACCGAATTTCTGCCGGAATATATCGGAACGCCGAACAGAAGCGATTTAGTGATACGTAGATGGTTAGACAACAATTTATTAGGCGCAATAGCAACGTTAGCATACACAACCGACAAAACCATCGCTTATTTGGGAATTTCGGGAAGTATTTACGAAAACTGGCATTTTGGCAACATAATTTGGTTGGCGCAACCAATAGCGGAAATACCCCGCAACTTCGAGTGGTATTTCAACGCGGGCAATAAAACCGATGCAAGCGCATACATTAAGATAACTCATCAATTTGCAGAACGCTGGTATGCTTTTGGCGACATACAGTTTCGATACATCGGATACAAACTGAAAGGTACGGACAGAGACGGTTTGAAAGATCTTGCCATTGACCTTGATTATAACTTCTTCAATCCTAAAGCGGGTATAACATTTGCCATTTCGTCGCAGCAACGCGCTTACGCTTCTTTTGCCGTGGGGCGTCGCGAACCCGCGCGCACCGATATTAAGGACGCCTTTGGCACAAAGGATATGCCGCGCCCTGAAACGCTCTATAACGTAGAAACAGGCTACGAACTCTATACTGAAACGTGGTCGCTCGGCGCAAACTTTTTCTATATGCACTACAAAGATCAGTTGGTAAATACAGGCAGAGTGAGCGATACGGGATATTTGCCGATGGAAAACGTTCCGGAAAGTTATCGTAGGGGAATTGAACTGACTGTTGGCGTTCGTCCTGTCAGCGCGTTGCAAATAAATGGAAACATAGCATACAGTAGCAACAAAATAAAAGATTATGTAGCATACGTAGACGCCTTTGATGAAAACTGGACGCCTTTGCCTCAATTTGTAGAACATTTGGGGATTACCGATATTGCCTACTCGCCTGAATGGGTAGGCGCAGCAGATATTTCTTACGAGATTGTGAAGGGATTGACAGTTGGTTTGACAGCTAAATATGTGGGTATGCAGTTTTTCGACAATACATCAAACATTGATCGCAGTTTAGACGCATATTTCGTGAACAACGCCATTGCCCAATACAGACACAATTTCGGGAAATATTACGTTGGATTGCAATTTGCAGTGAACAATCTCTGGAATGAAGATTATATTTCAAATGCGTATGTGAACTACCGGAGTTACGTAGGCGGGGTTCACGAAGTAAGTCGTAACTATTTTCCGCAACCGTTCCGAAACTACATGTTGAAAATAACGGTAGGATTCTAATTATTTGAAAAGGTCGTATCCTTTTTCTTCGAGTTCGAGCGCTAATTCTTTGTTGCCTGTTTTCACGATCTGACCATCCACCATCACGTGAATAAAATCGGGGACAATATAGTCTAACAGACGCTGGTAGTGAGTGATTACGATTGCCGCATTATCGGGCGTGCGTAGCGCGTTCACGCCTTTTGCGACAACCCGTAGCGCGTCAATGTCCAAGCCGCTGTCAGTTTCGTCGAGTATTGCCAAATCGGGTTCGAGCATTGCCATCTGAAAGATTTCGTTGCGTTTTTTTTCGCCGCCTGAAAAACCTTCGTTGACCGCTCGTTTTATCAATGATGAATCGAGTTCTACCAATGCGGCTTTTTCGCGCATACGTTTCAAAAATTCGGATGCCGATAAAGGCTTTATTCCCTTGTATTTGCGCTGCTCGTTTACGGCTAATTTCATAAAGTTAGCCATGCTAACTCCGGGTATTTCTACCGGATACTGAAAACTTAAAAATATCCCGCTACGCGCTCGGTCTTCCGGCGTCATATCCAGCAAGTCGGCGTCTTTGTAAAGCGCTTTCCCGCCGGTGACATCGAAATTTGAGCGACCCGTAAGCACAGATGCCAACGTACTTTTACCGGCTCCATTGGGACCCATAATGGCATGAACCTCACCTGCTTTCACTTCGAGGTTCACGCCTTTTAGTATTTGAGCGCCCTGTATGGAAGCTTGTAAATTTTGGATTGATAACATCTTTTGTTACTTCGCAAAACTTGCGTTCAACAGATAATCGGCGCAACGTTTTACTCCTTCAAACTGTGTAAGTCCGGTGTTGCCTTCCAATTCTACGATAAAGTCTTCAATGTTATTGGCATACGCAGTTTCGTATATTTTTTGGAAGTTCATCAGTCCCGATTCGCCTAATACACCTACATCCTTTATGTGCAGAACACGAATACGGTCGGGATACTTTCTCATTACTGCCACCGGGTCATTTAGTCCCATTACTGCCCAATAAACGTCAAGTTGAAATTTTACTAACTCCGGATCAGTTGCTTCCATCATGCCGTCAAAAATAACTTTTGAGCCTTCCGGCAATCCGCGTCGACTGACTCCGAGACACAATTTTTCTGTTCCCCCCGGCGTCACGTATTGAAATTCGCCTGCGTGGTTGTGGAATCCGAAGATCAGCCCAGCGGCTTTGGCAATTTTGCCTGCTTCGTTAAATACTTCGCCAACCATAGCCACATCCTCAACGCTTCGCATAGGAGGTTCACCCGGCTGGAAAATGTATTTGCAACCGATAGAGGCATGATCGTCGCATGTTTTCTTCCATGTATCTCTTCCTGACGCAAAGTTTTGCAGGTTAAATGCGCCACGAACTGGAAGTCCGACATGCGAACTAATAATTTTCAACCCTGCTGCATCGGCAAGCTTTTTAAAATCTGCTATCGGAAGGTTCCAAATATTGCCGCTTTCTGCGTTATAAAGGGCTAATTCAATGAAAGAATAACCCATCTCGGCTAACTTTTTTAATCCTCCCGGCACATCATTTGGAAGTTCGCGTTGGATAGACCATATTTGCAAACCAAAATTCTTGTTGGCATTTGATTTGGATATTGCAGATACTGTGGCTGCTGATACATTGCTATTTGCAGCCCAAACGCCCGTCGCTGCCATCAGCGATGCGTTCCTCAAAAATTCTCTTCTATTTGTCATATTTAAAGATATTTAAGAAATTAATTTATATAATATTGAGTTTTATAATATTCATTTAGTAATGACCGCGCAGCCGCAAAAGATCCCATTTTTCCGTCAAGTATTTTTTTTTCGTATTCGGGCAACAAGGTTTCTATTTCAGGATTATTGTAGAAATGACTGACGAGGTTGTTGCGAATGGTTTCGTTCATCCAGTATTTTGACTGCTGCTGTCGGCGTTTATCGAAAAATCCGTTACTTTTGGTCAATCGTTCGTACTGTTCGACTGTATCCCAAATCGTATCCATCCCCATACGCGTGACTGACGAACATATTGTCGCTTTCGGTTCCCATCCCGAAACGTGTTTTGGGAACAGGCGCAATGCGCTCTGATATTGCGCCTGCGCTAACTGCGCTTTCTCAATATTGCCGCCATCGGCTTTATTAACTGCTATCAGGTCTGCCATTTCCATTATACCGCGTTTGATGCCCTGCAATTCGTCGCCTGCGCCTGTTATTTGTATCAAAAGGAAGAAATCGGTCATTGAATGAACGGCTGTTTCCGATTGTCCTACTCCGACGGTTTCGATGAAGATAATATCAAATCCAGCGGCTTCGCAAAGGAATATCGTTTCACGTGTTTTGCGCGCCACACCACCTAACGACCCCGAAGAAGGCGACGGACGTATAAAGGCGTCCGGATTGGCTGAAAGTTCTTCCATTCGCGTTTTATCGCCTAATATGCTGCCTTTGGAACGTTCGCTCGACGGGTCGATGGCTAAAACAGCCAACTTGTGACCTTTTGATGTGAGGTATCCACCCATTGCTTCAATGAATGTGCTTTTTCCTGAACCCGGTACGCCTGTTATGCCTATTCTGATTGATTTTCCGGAATATGGAATACAACTTTCAACTATTTCTTGCGCCATCTGCGTATGCTCATGTAATGAACTTTCTACAAGAGTAATTGCCTGACTCAAAATAGTAATGTTGCCATTCAGAATGTGGTCGACGTATTCGCCGGCTGTTAAGACTTTCCGTCTGCGATTGAGAAATCGTTGCAAGGATGCAGAGCCTACTATCGGCGGCTGCTCAATGCCGGGATTTACCGTCAATGCGCTGTAAAAATCAAACCGATTCACATTCTAACCTAAAGTTTTACTTCCGACACCAATTGTCCGTCAAACAGATTCAGAATACGTGCTGCATATCCGGCATCGCGCTGACTGTGGGTCACCATTATAACGGTTGTTCCTTCGCCGTTGAGTTCGGTAAGCAGGTTCATTACTTCCTTGCCGTTTTTTGAATCGAGATTACCGGTCGGTTCATCGGCGAGGATGACTTTTGGAGTTGCAACTACGGCACGCGCTATTGCAACGCGCTGCTGCTGACCGCCGGAAAGTTGCTGCGGGAAATGCTTGGCGCGATGCGTGATTTGCATGCGCTCCATTGCCGCCTGCACTTTTTCCTTGCGCTCAACCGTCGGAACTCCCATGTAGAGTAAAGGCAGTTCGATATTTTCGAACACGCTCAATTCCTCAATAAGATTAAAACTCTGAAACACAAACCCGATAACGCCTTTACGCAATTGCGTACGCTGACTTTCGGGAAATGTGCTAACATCCGTTCCATTCAGGATGTATGCACCGCCTGTGGGGTTATCCAAAAGCCCAAGAATATTGAGCAAAGTAGATTTACCACAACCCGACGGTCCCATAATGGCGACAAACTCGCCGTTAGAGATATCCAAACTGACATCGTTCAATGCCCATGTTTCCACTTCTTCAGTGCGGAAGATTTTTTGAAGATTTTCTGTTTTGATCATGATCAACAATTTTTTTGCAAAGATATACATAATTTAATAATTTCAAAACAAAAAATTTTTTTTTATTGTTTATCAAAATAATTATTGTAACTTTGCCGCTGTAAATATTTCAGAAAAATGGAACGTACGATAATTTCATTTGATTACGCTATCAAGGGCATTCTGCGCGACAAGGCAAATTTCGACATCTTGAGCGGTTTCTTGACCGAGTTGCTCGAAAGACCGGTCACGGTGACGGAAGTTTTGGAAAGCGAAGGCAATC
>Ga0099364_10010120_pt1 | contig 13005 bp, 15 predicted proteins | sample TergutTh196P3_FD_73070 | JGI IMG/M metagenome (GOLD analysis project Ga0099364, IMG submission 73070) | Microcerotermes parvus P3 segment gut microbial communities from Pointe-Noire, Republic of the Congo - Th196 P3 | ecosystem: Host-associated > Arthropoda: Insects > Digestive system > Gut ...
TTGTGAGCAGGGACGACCTCGGTAAGAGCAGCCTGCTCAGTGTTCGCTGCGTTCGGGACTCAGCGGCAGAATAGCCGCCGCCCATAGCGAAGCAATGGGCAAACAAAAAGAATTTGGCACCGCAGTTGGTGCGAAACTTTGTCAAACTACAGGTTCCCCAATAGTTTGGCATTGAACAAAACAAAAAAGCGCGGGAAATGGAGAAAAGAAGATGGACGAGAAATTATACAACGCGATCAAAGAAAAGTATGGCAAACATGCCAGTTGGGCAGTTTGGGGGTCAGATTTTAAAGTTCCTTCTTATAAGGAAATAGCAGGAAAACTAAAACCCAACATTGTATTTGTGGGTCTCAACCCTCCGAGTGGGATTGTAATACCTTTTTCCAATTATCATTGGACGTATAAAAATGGTAATCCCGGCAATGACGAAAAGCTAAAATACGCTTTTGAAGACACGAAATTTGAAGGTGCTTATATGACAGATATAATAAAACTAGATGCAATACAAGACGAAAAGAACGGAAAGTACCATAAGTTTGTAAAGTTTTTAATTACGGAAAGAGAAAAGAAGTGGTTTGCAACATTATACAAAAATTTAAACAAAAAACAGAGAAAAGACGTAAAGCTTATAAATTCCTTAAAAATCTTAAAAAAAATATCAGAACCGATAGATTTTAAAAAATTATTTGAGCAAAAAGATTTTGAAGAAAGTTTAGAAAAGCTATTGTCTAAATCAGATGTTATTATGAAATTCTTAGAATATGATAATAATGTAGAAAAGGAAAGTGTAGAAAAATTCAAGAAAGAATTGAAAGATATTAAATCTGAAAATCCATTAATAATAGCTCTTGGAGATGCTGTTGATGAAATTTTATCAAGGAATAATTTTAACCTTGAATATATTTATATTAAAATTCCTCATCACAGCCGTAGGTTTTCTTATTGTTCTGATACTAAATCTCGTTACTCCGATACTAAAGAATTATATAAAGAAGATGTGGAAAAGAAAATAAAAGAACAAAGAAATGGCGTAAAGGATTAAAAAATGTCTGAACCAGAATTCACAGAATTTACAGGATTTACAGAATATTCTGGAAATTCTTTAATTCTGCAAATTCCGGTTCAGACAAAAAGCAACGAGGCTCAAAAATGAACAACTCACCTTACCGCAGAGAATGCGAACTTAACCGCTCTAGGCCACACCCCGCCCTGCGGGCACCCCTCTCTTTTTGGCGAAAAAATTTTTTCACAAGAGGGGAATTACCAACTTCACTTCTGAAAATTCTTAAAATTCTGGCCAATTCTGATCCAGAAAGCAACGGAGCTCAAAAATGCTAAACGCCAACAACAGCTTTCTTGGAAAGCATCCTCTTAATTTGAGCAGAAGAATAACCTTGATCCACAAGCTTAACGACTTGTGCAGCACAACGCCCAAAGCCAGACTTATCGCCTTTGCCAAAGCCAGATTTCTCACCCTCGCCAAAAGCCTCTCTCTTGGCGTAAGTAATCGTGGCATTGTAATCATCCAAATATTTCATATCAGCCTCATATTCACAAAGTTCCCTATTGGTAAAATTAGAAATCTCGGCAATATCAAACACGCCTCTGAATTTAGTTCGCCTAAATCTCGCTGGAATTTCATTCAGTTTGTGCAGGTTCTTGAACAAATAGAGCCACAGGTCGAGGGTCGTTCGGCATTGCTCCAATGTCTTCTTGAACCTCGGAAGCACGACAAGAGCCAGGTGTATATTGCCATGCTGCATTTCGGGATGCTTGAGATTGGCAAGCCCGATATGATTCACAATATCGCTGCTCCCAGCTGCCAAGTCAGGCTCGAAATTGAGGAAGCTCAGAGAAAAGATTTTAGGAAGGTCAAAGTTGTAGTCCCTGCCTTTTTTAGCTATTCCCGTAATCTCCAAGCTGAGATAGAAAAGCATCCTGCCCATGAAGAAATCCCTCTTGGCAATCTGCATCTCTATTGTCTGAACCCCGATACCCCCGATTTACCGATTTGCCCGATTATGCAACACGAAATGCTTACTCGCAAAATCACACGCTCGGCAAAGCATTCCAATATGGGCGGCTATATTAATGTGAAAAATCGGGAAAATCCTGTAATCGGGGTCATCGGGGTTCAGACAGTTAGGCATAGTGAAACCTCCATTGAGGTTAAAAACTCATATAATAATATTTATCGCTCCCAGTTCTTTGGGAGTAAGATAGAAAAATCAAGGAGAATAATATGATGCGGAATAACTGCAAATTTAACCGCTCTAGGCCACACCCCGCCCTTCGGGCACCCCTCTCTTTTTGGCGAAATTTTTTGCACAAGAGGGGAATAAGTATACCCGCACACTTGGTAAAGCATTTACAGATAGGCTTCTTGAACCCTGTGGGAATTGCCAAATTTAATCCTGGCAATCCTAAAATCCAGAAAATCGTGGTTCAGACAATAATAGCAACCCTCTTAGCAATAACGTCAACCACTGCACAAATCGTTGCCGTCTTGGAAATAGTCCCTAGCAGCGAAGAGGCGGACCTCACAATCACCGAGTTCCGACACCTCACAGATGAACTGCGGACACAGGCCAGAGAAGCTTTGCCAAGAAACTACTCCATACTAACGCGAGACAACATAATCCAGCTCCTGCCTCCGGAGTCGGACAAATCCCAGTGCTTTGACGAAAGCTGCGCCGTGGAAATAGGCCGCGCCATAGGCGCGGAATATGTGACGCAGGGCTTCGTAGGCAAATTCCAAGGAATGCTCACGCTCACCATAGAACTCTACGAATCCATGAGCGGCAATATGCTCGGCAGCTTCGTCACCGAAAGCAACGACGCAAGGGGCTTATTGGGAACCATAAGAGAGAGGGCGCCTAATCTCTTTGCTAGAATCGCGCCCTCTTTGTCTGAACCACGATTTTCAGGATTAAAAGATGGCCAGGATTTAAACAATTCTGTAAATCCTGTAAATTCTGTGAATTCTGGTTCAGACAAAAAGCAACGAAACTCCCCATTCTTCATAGCTCTCACCCTCGACATCCTCGGAGCTACCGCTCTAGGCTTCGGTGCTTACCAGCAGATACAGGCTAACAAACTCAACAGCGATTATAAAAAAATGGCAAAAGAACCTCCCGGAACTTATTCTAATGGCGAAAGAGACTCCGCTTTGAAAAAGGCTAACGATGCTCGTAGCCTTGGGAATATTGGGCTTATAGCTGGGGGAGTTTTGCTTGCATCAGGCATAACGGTGCATATTTGGTTTTAAACCGCTGATTTTAGCAAAATTTTACAAAAAGTGACTATGACTTTTTGTAAAAAATAGCCTCGCTCCAGCTATATAAACACTTTCCCCTTTAAACACTTGACATTATTGCATATATTTTCTATATTTACATCCCTATGAAAAATATCGAGAATCATCGCAATATCGGAATCTCTGCGCATATAGATTCCGGAAAGACTACTTTGACTGAGCGCATTTTGTTCTATACAAAGCGCATTCACGCCGTTCACGAGGTTCGCGGAAAAGATGGCGTTGGAGCTACAATGGATTCTATGGAGCTGGAACGCGAACGAGGCATAACAATTCAGTCGGCTGCTACTTATGCAACATGGAACAATACTACCATCAACATAATTGACACTCCGGGGCACGTGGACTTTACGATTGAAGTTGAACGTTCGCTTCGAGTTTTGGATGGCGCAATTCTGGTTCTATGCAGCGTTGCAGGCGTTCAGTCCCAGTCCATTACGGTTGACAGGCAAATGAGGCGCTACAATGTTCCGCGCATTGCTTTTGTGAATAAATGCGACCGCGCTGGCGCAAATCCGCTCCGCGTTGCGGAGATGCTTAGGGAAAAATTGAACCACGTTCCTTGCGTTATGCAGCTTCCCATTGGCTTGGAAGACAAACTGAGAGGCGTTGTGGACTTGGTTAAGATGAAAGGCTATCTTTTTGAGGGCGAAAAAGGGCAAGAAATCAAGGAAATTGAAATTCCAGAAGATATGAAGGACCAAGCTGCGGAATATCGCGCCAAATTGATAGAAACGGTTGCTGATTTCAACGACCAGTTGATGGAACTCGCTCTGGAAGGCAAGGATGTTCCCGAAGATTTGCTCAAAGCAACAATCCGCAAGGCTGCGATTGACCTTAAAGTTACCCCGGTTTTCATGGGTTCTGCTTATAAAAACACAGGTATTCAAAAACTTTTGGATGGCGTTACGGACTACTTGCCCAATCCTACCGAAGTTAAAAACATCGCCCTTAACATAGACAAAAACGAAGAGCCAACGGAAATGGAAAGCAAAGATGAAAAACCTCTGGTTTGCTACGCTTTCAAATTAACGGACGACCGCTATGGACAGCTCACATATATTCGCATTTATCAGGGCATTATCAAAAAAGGCTTGGCAATTGTCAATATGACCACTGGTAAAAAGGTGAATGTGGGCCGTTTGGTTCGCATGCACGCAGACAATATTGAGGATATTACCGAAGCCGGCGCTGGCGATATTGTTGCATTGTTTGGCATTGACTGCGCAACGGGCACCACTTTCACAGACGGTTCGCTCCGCATGAACATGACTTCTATGCATGTTCCAAACCCCGTTATTGAGCTTGTTATTGAGCCTAAAAACAGAGATGCAGAGGCAAATCTTTCAAAAGCCCTCAACCGCTTTACAAAAGAAGACCCCACTTTCCAAGTATATATAGACAAGGAATCTGGGCAAACCATTATTAAGGGCATGGGCGAATTGCATCTTGACGTGTATGTTGAACGCATGAAACGCGAATACAAAGTTGAGGTTCAAACCGGCGCCCCGCAGGTTGCCTACCGTGAAACCATTACCAGACCTGCCGCATTTGACTACACCCACAAAAAGCAGACTGGCGGTGCAGGCCAATATGCAAAGATGATGGGCGAAATGCGTCCCTTGCCTGTTGAAGGTGATATGGAAAAGATTTACAATTTTGTAAGCTCCGTTGTTGGCGGTCGTATTCCCAAAGAATACATTCCCAGCTGCGACAAGGGTTTCCAAAGTTGCATGGAGTCTGGCTCTTTGATTGGCTTCCCTGTTGTTGGCATTGAAATGGAAGTAAAGGATGGTCAGTACCACCCTGTTGATTCTTCTGACATGGCTTTCCAAATTTGCGCCCGCATGGCGTTTCGCGAGGCTTTCCAAAAAGCAGGTCCCCAGGTGCTTGAGCCTATAATGAAAGTTGAGGTTCAAACCCCGACTGAATTCCAGGGCAGCGTTGTTGGCAATCTTTCGCAGCGTCGCGGCACAATCCAAGCCACTTCCGAGGAGCAGCTTTACACCACCATAGTGGCAGAGGTTCCGCTCTCCGAAATGTTCGGCTATGCAACGGATTTGCGTTCCATGACGCAGGGCAAGGCTGAATTTACTATGGAGTTTGCCAAGTATTCCCAAGTTCCGCGCGGCATACAAGAAGAGTTGATTAAGAAATACGGGGATAAGGCGAAAGCGGCGGGAAGATAATGCCAATGGGCAGCAGGCCTATGCTCTATCCGGTCATGGGCTTTTTGATTTTAATTTCGCTTGGCACAATTTTGTTATCAATGCCATTCAGTTCAAATAATGGCTTGTCTTTTGCAGATGCGCTTTTTATGGCTACTTCTGCTTCTTGCGTAAATGGGCTTGCCGTTGTGTCTGTTGGGCAGGAACTCAGCTTGGCAGGGCAATGTATACTTATGATTTTAATGGAAACGGGTGGTATAGGGGTAATGGCTCTTTCTACGATAATAATGCTGCTTGCGCATTCCAAAATAAATTTCAAGCAGCAATCCGCTTTAATCAGCAGCTATTCAATAGGCGATAATTTTAATATAAGCTATATTATAAAGAGGGTTATAGCAGTTACCATAGCAGTTGAAATATGCGGGACTATTATATTATTCACGCAATTTTCGGATTTGCCTCTTGCGCAAAGAATTTTTTTCTCGTTTTTTCACGCGATCAGTGCATTTTGCAATGCTGGATTTTCTTTGTGGGATAATTCAATGCAAAGTTTTTCTGCAAATATGCCTGTTAATGCAATTATAATGTTTTTAATAATTTGCGGCAGTTTTGGTTTTTTGTCATTATCCGAGTTGGTATCATTCAAAAAAAACAAACGTTTGACTTTGCACACAAAACTTGTTTTGGCAATGACATTTTTGCTAATAACGGTAGGGATGCTTTTGATGCTAAAAATGGAATGGAACGGGGTTTTAAGCGGTCGCTCATTTTCAGATAAAATTTTAATAAGCCTTTTTCAATCTGTAACCGCTCGCTCCGGGGGTTATAGCACGGTAGATTTTGCTTCGCTTGGGGTTCCCTTTCTTTTTGCCATGATTTTGCTTATGTTCATAGGGGCAAATCCGGGGAGCTGCGGCGGCGGCATAAAAACTACGACTGCGGCAATAATAGGGCTTTTGGGCGTGAACAGATTTTTGGGTCGCAAAAAAACGCAGGTTTTTAACCGCACCATACCAGAAGAAACCATAGACCGCGCAGTGCGGATTTTTGTTTTATCGGTTGTTTTTATTGCAATAAGCGGTACTTTGTTTTTGTATGTTGAAACCACAAATTCAACGGCTCAAATTGGGCAAGGTCGTTTTTTGGAGTTGTTTTTTGAAATAGTCAGCGCATTTTCAACTTGCGGTTTGAGCATGGGGGCAACGGAAAACTTAACTGGCGCCGGAAAAATTTTGATTTCGGTAGTTATGTTTGTTGGAAGGCTCGGTCCCTTGGTTTTAGTTCAGGCCGTGGTTTTGCCGCCGCGTTTTGGCGCATATTATTCAGAAGAAAACGTGATGGTGGGGTAGGAGGTTTTAATGTCTAAACAATTTGTAGTTATAGGGCTTGGAAATACGGGTTCTATTTTGGTTAAACAATTGTCAAATCTTGGGCACTCGGTGCTTGCCATAGACAAAGATCCGGAAATAGTTCAAGATATAACGCCTTTCGCTGCGCAGGCTGCTGTTGCAGATTTTTCAAGAAAAAATATGCTGCACAGCTTTCCGCTTTCAAAAGCGGATTTTGTAATAGTGTGCATAGGCTCGCTTGAAAATTCGCTTATAACAATTCTCAATTTAAAAGAAATGGGCGTAGCAAATATAATTGCAAAAGCAACCGATAACACCCATTCTGCAATACTCGAAAAAATGGGGCTGCATTCTGAATATATATTCCATCCGGCGCGTGATATGGCAATTGAGCTTGCAAGCAAACTTGATAAGCTTGGCCGCCCTAATATTTTGGATTTTATGCCTTTGATGGATGGTTATTCCGTTATGGAATGGAAATGCCCAAATAATTTAGTTGGCAAAACTTTGATGGAAGCTAATTTGATAAACAGATACGGAGTTCAAGTTATTGCTGTTAAAGATGCAAAAACGGGAAATATCAACGCCGTTCCCAAGGCTCAATACGAGTTTTGTGAAGGCGATATTTTGTTTCTATTTGGCCCCGATGGCGCTTTGGATAAGGTGTAAATTATGGCAAAGTCAATTGAACTCCGCTCCCAATTTCCCGTTTTGTCTCAAAGCGTAAACGGGCATCCATTGGCGTTTTTAGATTCTGCCGCAACAACGCAAAAACCGCTTTGCGTTATTGAGGCTATGAGCGATTTTTACAAAACGCACTACTCATCCGTGAAAAGAGGGGCTTATGCCCTTTCTGCAAAAACAAGCCAGAAATTTGAAGAGGCCCGCTCAAAAATCGCAAAATTCATAGATGCGCCCAGCGAAAGCAACATAGTTTTCACAAAAGGCACAACCGAAAGCATAAATCTTGTGGCTTGGAGCTATGGGCTTGCCAATCTTGAACCCGAAGACGAAATTCTGATTTCCGTTTTGGAGCACCATGCAAACATTGTTCCATGGCAGATTGCCGGCAAAGAAAGAGGTGCAAAGATAAAGGTGATTCCCTGCGATGACAACGGCGATTTGCAGATACCTGAGCTGTCCGCTCTGATCCATGAAAAAACAAAGATTGTAGCCTTGACCCACACCGCTAACAGCATAGGCACAATAACGCCTCTGCAAGAAATCATCCCCATAATCCGCAAGCTGGCACCCAAAGCGAAAATACTTATAGACGCGGCTCAGGGCGCTCCGCACTCAAAGATTTCCGTTAAAGATTTGGACTGCGATTTTTTGGTGTTTAGCGGACACAAAATCTACGGACCCACGGGTGTAGGCATTCTTTATGGCAAAAGCGAGGTTTTGGAAAACATGCCTCCATGGCAAGGCGGCGGCGAAATGATTGAGCAGGTTCGCTTTGAGGGAACTACCTTTGCCCCGCCGCCCGCCCGTTTTGAAGCAGGAACCCCTCCGGTAGCCGAAGTTCTGGGTCTCTCAGCCGCCATAGACTGGGTAAACGAAATTGGAATAGACAACATATCAGCTTGCGAGGAGCAAATAACCGCCTACGCCCTTGCCAAACTTCAAAAAATAGAAGGCCTGCAAATAATAGGCAGCCCAAAAAACCGAGGAGCAATAATATCATTTATAATAGGCAAAATTCATCCTCACGATGTTGCTATGATTTTGGACGAGGAAGGTGTTGCGGTGCGAGCTGGGCATCATTGCGCACAGCCTGTGATGGAGCGTTTTGGAGTTCCTGCTACTTTAAGGGCCAGCTTTGCGGCTTATACCGCTGACTGGGAAATTGATAATCTTTGCCGAGGGCTTGAACGGGCGGCTCGAATTTTTCTATATTAACTAACTTGGTTTTTTATGAAAGTAGTGCATGCGCATATTAGTTTAGAAGGTTCTCCTGTATCAATACAGTTGAAGTTTCCAAGGATTTTGTTGCCCCTTGTCAACATATCCAAGCGGCTGGTACAGCTAGCTCTGCTTATTCTTGTTTTAAACGTGCTTGCTTATTGGACTCATCAGCATTTTGTGGAAACCGCTCAAGAACAGAGAGTTCAGCTTTACTCAAGATTTCAAAGCTTAAATTCAAAAGTAGATGCCGTGGATGCCAGAATAGCAAGGTCTTATGGCAACGAAGATTTGCTGCATGCAAAATTTGGGCTTGCGGTGCCGGATACCAGTATGCGAAAAATGGGCGTTGGCGGTCCGACTTTTCCGGATAGCGCGCTTGTATGGTCTGTGGTGCCGATAAAAAAACTGAAAAACAACGTGTCTAACAGACTTGATAGAGTAGAGGCAAAAATGGATAGGGCTAATAATTCCTATTTGAGATTGCAGTTTTTTATTGAGAGTTTGCACGGGAATTTGCAGCACACGCCTTCGGTTTGGCCTTCTTACGGCTTTTTAAGTTCGCCTTTTGGTCCACGCACCCATCCCGTAACAGGGGAAAAGGGGAAAATGCACCAAGGCATAGATATTACCGCGCCAAGATGGACGGCTATCCGCGCGACAGCGAATGGCAGGGTTGAAACCGTTGCCAGCAGCGAAACAATGGGAAGGTATGTTGCGATAGACCATGGCAATGGCATTATAACGCGCTATGGCCACATGGTGATGCCTTTTGTCCGAGAAGGGCAAATGGTTTCGAGATTTGATGTTATAGGTTATATCGGAAACACAGGCCGCGCAACCGGCAACCATCTTCACTATGAGGTATGGGTCAACAATGTTGCTGTGAATCCAATTTATTATATACTTCCGGATCAATATTCCGTAGAATAGTAATAAATTAATAATTAATAGTTAATAATGAATAATTATTAATTCTTAATTGTTAATTATTAATTATTTTGTTGAAGTGAGGTTTTATGAAACCCCTGCTATTGGCGGCTTTGGCTCTATTGCCGGAGTGCCCGTATTTTTATGAATTTTTTCCCGACCCGGTGGAAGTGCCTGATAATGAAGGCGAATATCTGATTGTGAAATGGGAAAATTCCGTTGTCCCTTGGGATACCATTTATTTGCAGATGGATAACAACAGGGCTTCTGCCGTTTATGTTCCGCCAGATTCCTTTTTTACGGAGCTTCTTTTGCACAGAGGCGCGCCCGAGGCTTGCCCTGCGAAAAGCGGCTTGCTCTGTTTGCCTCTTGCAGGGACGGCGCTCCCAAATAGCCGAGCAAGCGTGTGGAACTTGCGTGCAGGCATTTGCAGGGACACTGCGTATTTGCCTGTGCCAAAGGCTGGGATGTTTATTAGGAGAATTGAGAATGGGGAGTGGAAAATTGAAAATAGTTCGGATTTTAATTCGGATTCTGTTCTTACGCTGGATTCTCTGCTTTCTTTTTATGGGGAAATTCCGCTTTATATTTCAGAGGCGGCACCTTGCCCTGAAGAGGGAATTCCGGAGTGGTTTGAGGTTAGCAATCGCACGGTTTTTGCGTTTCCGCTCAATGGGATTTCTGATTGCAAGGCTAAGACTCCCATAAGAACTGCGGATTCAATCAAGGGCAGGAGTTCTATTCTGATTACTAAAGACAGCACGGATTTGAGAGCTTTTTTGCAGACTGGCGAAATTCCGATTTATCAGATACCCATAGCCACTTTGAAAAATTTGGCAGATACTTTACGGCTTTGCTATAACGGCATAAAACTGGATTCCGTGATGTGGGGCAAGGCGGTTAACAGGCAAATAAAATGCCCGAGCACGGAGAGCATAAGCCCTGGGTTTGTGCCTAGAATTTCTAATCAGGCAAAAGTTTTGCAAATATCGGAGCGCGTTTTGGCTCGCTCAAAAAAAAATTCTATGCTAAGGGTTCGCATAAATTCAGAAAAAACGATTGAGCTTAGGTTAATAGACAGGGGCGGCGTGGGCATAGTCAAAAAAACAATAGGCGTTCAGGAGATGAATTCTTCGTGGATTGCGATTCCCGAATGGCGGCGATGCCAGAACGGGCCATGTTTTATTCATGTGCAGGGAGAAGAAGTAGATGAAACGGCTGCTTTTATTGTTCGCCCTTGAATGTTATGCTCTGTCGCTTCCTTCCATAAATAATCCTGCGATTTGGAATGAGGAGGAAAGCTGGAAAATTGAAAAGGCGAGCGTTCTTGCGTTTCGCTATAGCGAGCCTTTTGAAAATTTTCACAACGGAAAAATGGATGTTGCGTGGAGCGACGGGCGTTTTTTGGCGGCGGCAGGCTTTGGCAGCGCGGTTTTAGATTCTATTTACAGAGAGCTTGAATTTTCTGGCGGCGTTGGCTATAAGCCATTTAATTTTTTATCCCTTAAAATCAGCGAGACTGCGAATATTTCTTGGGTTCCTGAAAATGGTTCTTGGCAGGAGCATAGAATTTCCATTGGCGCGGATTTGTTTTACAAAGACTGGGCAAAGGTTTCCGCTTTGCAAAAAACTTATCTGGCTTCAAAAACGCCTGCGTATTTTTCGGGGCTTTTGTCTTGCGAAATTAGTTTCAGTTCTCTTTATTCTTTTGGCATTCAGTCGCCGATAAACGATCCTGCTGCGAATTTTCGCATTTATCAGCAAATCGCTTTGGGTTATTTTGGCGTTTACAATTCCTTTGCATACCCAGGACCTGTGCTAGGCTTTGGTTTTGTTTTAAGCGCAGGGCGCGTTTCTGCAGGAGTAGGCCATTTGCGGGGGAGCTATCCTATTGGGCATACGGGTTATGTGGGGAGGTGGCATAAGGGTATTTGACAAGCTCCTCTATTTCGGCAAGGACAAAATTTGTGTCTAATGTGTGTATTGCTTCAAAAGTGCTGTTTATGTAATCTAAAATTCCTTTGTTTTTGAATAAGTTGTATGCAGAATTTGCGGAAATGCCGAATTTGAAACGGTATTGCTCAATTAAAAATATGGTGTATTTTTCAATATTTGTCATAACGCTGTTTCCGGCACTTCAAATTTCCCTGTTTTTTGTTCATTGTCAAAAACTGAAAATAGAAATAATTTGCTAAACTGCCAAAGACACGTATCTTTGTCTTCCAGCACTGAATATGTTTTTGAATTGTAAAGTTTTTCCATAGCATTTGCCACGCTTATTTTATATTGAACCGATATAAATTCAATCAGATTTTTAGTTATGGCAAAAAGCAGAAAAGAAAATCTTTTGTCAGACATTTTTCGCCTCCTTAAAAATCAATTTATCCATAGCTTCTTGATTCTTGAATACATACTGGTTATACAAGCTTCTTACCTGCAATCGTTTTATGGTTTCTTGCTCATCGTAAATTCCGTTTTCAAAAGCAATTATAGTTTCATAAACATCATCATTTGCCACAGGCCCTATAACAATATCAAAATTTATTTCTGCGAGCTTTAACATTCTGTTATCAACAACGAAATGCAGCCAATCAGCATTTGGGTTTTCAAATCGCAAAATTAAATCTTTTTCAATTTCTGCTTCATTTAACTCATATACGCTGACTATTGCAGGGCCGCTTCTCAATTTTACAACCCTTTTTGCAAAACCAACTGCTTGCTCATAATTTGTTGTGGTATAAAATCCAGCCCCAAAATCAGTAGGGTGGCTCGCTTTCAATAGTAAAGGCTTTTCTATCGGCAAATTGCTTCCGTGATACAATAGCATAAATGAGAATATAATAAATTTTCCAACAAAAAGCAAGATTTTTGCTAAAAAATGCGCAAAATGCATTTTTTATATTTTTTTTCTCGTTTTTTCCGTCTAAGGGTATATGAGAATATCTTTGGAAAAAGCGAACAGCGATTTTAACAATGAATTGCAACAGCAGGTTGATGGGAGTTTGCCCAAGGGGCATATTTACAGGTTGGGTTACCCGGGGGAGATTTTGCGAGAGGCTGGGTTGCTGGATTTGCCGATTGAGTTAAGCGCTGAAAGAATAGCGGTCAAGGCAAGCCAAAACTATAGGAGGAAACATCCTTTTGATTTATTGGATATAAAGGACTTGCCAAATGCAATAAATGACCCTATAGCCATTTTTAACAGCACAAAGCCTAATGACAATTCAAAAATGATACTTACAGAGTTGAAACATGACGGCAATAATTTTATTGTGGCTATAAAGACTTACACGGACAAACATAACAGAAAAGTAGAAGTTAACGTAAATACAATAAGAAG
>Ga0099364_10010121_pt1 | contig 13004 bp, 9 predicted proteins | sample TergutTh196P3_FD_73070 | JGI IMG/M metagenome (GOLD analysis project Ga0099364, IMG submission 73070) | Microcerotermes parvus P3 segment gut microbial communities from Pointe-Noire, Republic of the Congo - Th196 P3 | ecosystem: Host-associated > Arthropoda: Insects > Digestive system > Gut ...
GCATTCTTTCACATTTGATGGTTTCTGCGATGCTTTCGGCGGACACCGATTTATTGAATCTGTCAAGGAGCAGGGCAAAAAGCACCGTCTGGACAGGACTGGTATGCAGTATGGAAGCAGCCGTGTTAAGGTGTTCATGTGCAGATTCAAAAAACGCATCACAAAGACCGTTTTCTTTAACAAGGCTGACAATTTTTTCAAGATGATCAAGCATGTTCATATTTTAAATATATCTCCTCCACTGTGTCATAGAGCGGCATGGTACATTATTCCCGCAATGCTTACGTCATCGCCGGAGCCTTTGGCAGAAAACAAAGGCAAAAAATCCCGCAATTGCTGCGTGCCGTTTTTTATACCTTCCGCCGAAAAAGTACCCAGTATTTTTTGATACAGTCCGGCAAGATACCATTCATTCTTTTCCAGCGGATAGGCATTATCCACCCCGTCGGAACCGATAAAAATTGCTGCGGGCAATTCGGTATGATAACAACTGCGGAATAATCCGGCGGCGCCCTTTTCGCAGATGGATGTAGTAGCATTGAGAAAACAGCGTTCATCCCAGGGGATGGGCTGGATCCATTCGCCGTTGGTGCACAGAACAACGCATTTTCCATCCCCTATCTGGATACCAAACCAATAATGCCGGGTTAATGCGGCAGCTATCAGGGTGGTTCCATAGACAGTTACGGGATCAGGCTTGCCAAGATCCTTCCAAATATTCACATAAGGACTTTTGCTTAGGTGATCGATGCCACTCCAATCCTGCTCAACCCGCTGCCGCCAGGTGCGGACGATCTCGTGCTGGATATTTTCAAGATCATGGCCGCTTGCGTGTGTCGGCGAATCAACTAAGCGCCGAATACAGGAAACTGCACACTCACAGGCAAAACGTGATCCCCGGTCGCTCAGGAAATGATCGAGGCTGCCGTGCCCGTCGGCAACGGCGATGATGATCGCATTGCTGTCCTGAAAATGCAGGGAATAGTCCTGGCATATTGTGCCCGATGTAACATGGCTTGCCCCGATTGAGCTTAAGGCAAAGCCGGCATAGTCTGGAAATGTTACCATTCGTCTTCTCCGTCATCGCCGATTTCTGCGGCGGCTTCTGCGGCGGCTTCGGCAATTTGGGCGTTAAGTATCTGCTGTTTAACCGGCTCGATGCTGTCATTTTCCTGAACGGCAGCCTGGATGCTCTTGCTGGCGATTTGAGACGACCGCAGGCTGACAAACTTTACCATTTTTTTAAGCATCGCGCTGTTGTGCACTTCCAGCACCGATTCCATGCTGCCGGTAAAGGCTGCCAGAGTCTGCTTGTTTGCATCATCGCCAATGGCAATGGCAGCTTTTATGGCATGTTTAAACCAATTGTTTTTCCGCAGTTCTTCAAGGCCGTTTTGAAAATCATCGGTAGGCTCGCCGTCGGAGAGCAGAAACAGCACCGGAGCAAAGCTGCCGCTTGTTTCCCGCATAAATGCCTTGATGGACAGTTTACTGTTCAGCTCAAGGAGGGCGGCTCCCATATCCGTGGAACCGGCGGCATCCAGATAATTCCAGCGGTAAATTTCGGCATTAGCCGGTTCGGGGGTAAGCCATGATGCACCGTTGGAAAATTGCAGCGCGGCAATTTTTATTTGGGCATCGGCGTTGGATTGCGAAAGGTCTTTGAGTTCGGGCAAAACTTCCTCAATAGCAGTATTCACCGCGCCGATTTTCGAGCCGCTCATACTGCCCGATGTATCCACCAGAAAAAACAGAACCATTATTTTACGTGGTATGGCTTCCACCGCTTCCTGTAATGACATATATACTCCTTAAAATTATTTACACAATTCTGGCGCTGACGCTGCCAAATATAATGGACATTCCTTTTTCCAGAGCTGCGGTTTTTCCCGGCCCCTTGGAAGTTTGCCTGCCCGCAGAATCGATCACCAGCCAGGCTTTTTTTGAGCGGTTTTTCAGCTTGAGAGCTCCCGATGTTTCGTTAAGTGTAATCTCTGCGGTTATTGTTTCAAAATCATCGCTGCCTTCTTCGGTGTGGCAGTGATAGAGTTTGGTACGCCGGTGAACGGCAAGACGGGTTTTTCCAATTGCTATGTGCATTTCAAACGACTGTTGTTTTGTGCAGGCAGGGCATGGTTCGCCATCTTGGGCAAAATACACTTCTCCGCAGCCGCATTTGTAAATATCGCTGCGCAGGCGGATGAATGTTTTTATCCAGTCTTTTTCGATAATCCGGGATGCAGGATCATGCAATGCCGTCTGGCTGAAGGCCTGGGTAAATTTATCCCGCACATACCCGGGAAACAATGGCCAGCGTTTAATGGCATTGATATTAAGGGCTGCAAGCGGCTCGTTTGAATTATCGTTGGGGTCAAAAATAAAAACCGGTTCCCGCCCATAAATGGTTTTTTCCAGTTCTTCGGTCATGCAGACAGGAAATGCCTTTTTCCCTTCCAGCGGATGGTTGTTGAACAGCAGCAGGAACAGAACCACCGCCAGAGAAAATTTATCCGTGTGAATGCCGGGCAGAGCCTGCCCCATGAGCACTTCTGGCGCGATATAGCGGCACTTTCCGGCAATGCCAAGGTTGTACCCATACTCGGCGACATTATCGTTGTCGCAGATCAGCACTGCACCGGTTTGAGGATTGACAAAAAAATTGCCGTCATTCAAATCCTGATAACTGTAACCCTTGTTGTGCAATTCCCGAAATGCGGCGGTAATACGCAAGGCGGCATTGACCAGGGCGGTAACGCTGGCAAACTTTTCCCGTGCCAACAGGAAGAGGGAAAAATCTCTGTATTCCGGCGGCCGCAGGTTCATGATATAACCAAACCCAGGGACATCGCCGTTTCCCTTGTGCGGCAGTTCAGTAATATCAAGGGGCCATAAAAAGGAATCGTTGGGGGAACCTTTTTTGATATTATTGCAGAGATTTTCATGAAATTTTTCTGGATTTTTCATCCGTCCGATCGCATACCATTTTAATGCCCTTGGTTTGCCATGACAGCTAACGGCATATACCGCCCCCTGGCCACCTTCGCCGATTTTTTCACCGACAACAATTTTTTTCATATCTCTGGTAAGCAGCTTTGTACCCTTTGCCAAATCCGCCATGTCTACCTCCGTTAGCTTAATTATACTTTCTTCACCATGTCACTGAGCGGCATGGTGAAGCGGCTCATAATGCCAGGTTATTTTTCCGTTACTTTCCTGCTGCCGCGTAATAATGCAGGCTTTCTTTTTATGTTCCCGGTAGAGTTCAGCTCCTTTATAATTGGTCTGAAAAAAGGTTATCTTTTCACCCAGTTCCAGACGTTCAATTTTTTCTAAATCAAAATGATGTCTCTTTATTTTGAATTTATCAGGCAGCGTTAGATGGCGTATTTTATTCCAGCTAAAAGCATGCGGCTCAATAACGGTAATATTTGACGGAATAACAAGTTTTTCTATTGCATTATCAGAAAAGCAGTATTCAGGTATGGTAGTAATATTTGCATTGAGCACTAATGTTTTGATCCGATTTTTCATAAAAGCAGATCTTCCTAAAGTGATGAGATTATCAGGCAAAACAAGACTTTCAATTACATTAAATTCAAAAGCGCCCTGGTCAATCATGGTAAGGCTATTGGGCAGGGTAAGGCTTGAAAGTTTGTTATTCCTGAAAGCCTGGGCTCCAATGCTAACACATCCTTCGGGGATAACAAGGCTGGAAAGACAATTACCATGTCCATGATAATGGGTGAATGCATTATCCCCAATACTGGTTATCGTTCCGTTAATGGTAATTTCCAGAAGTTTATTATCCAAAAATGCTTCATCTCCGATTGCAGTATTTCCATGTATAATCAAGTGATTTAATCCGTTGTTTCTAAAAGCTTCATTCTCAATAATGGTAGTTGCAGCTGGAATTTCCAGTGTTCCCTCCAAGCCGCTTCCTTCAAAAGCGCTGCTGCCAATACACCGAAGGCTTTCAGGCAGATGTAAATGGTGAATGAGGTGATTTTTATAAATCGACGGCGGTATTTCCAGGGTTCCTTCCTGAAAACTCACGCTTAATGGAAGTTGTTGGCTGCAAAAAGGACAATACCGCTGAAATGTATGCACCGGCATCAAACATGCATCACAGCACTGTACAGCAGCTTCCACATTATCGTGGTTATTCCATACCGCTGTTGCCAGTTTTGGAAAATCAATCATCTTGCCGCATAACACAAAGAAAAGTAACCATATCATACGCCGTGCCGCATCGTGTCTGATAAAGTATTCTTCCCGCAATTCCCGCTCCAGCTTTAGCGCAATTTCCGGATCTTCACCGTTTTTGGCAATGATTCGGTGAAAACCGCCTTCTACTATCTTTGTTAAGAGCCGGACATCATTTTTGTGTTCACCTGCCATCCAGTCCGTTAAATGGGCGTAGAAAGAAGCCTGGTCAAAAATTTCACTCCCCAGCTTGTTCACCATATCTTTAAGTGAGAGGGTAAAAGGATCTTTTGCAAGTTGTTCATGCAAGGGAAGCCTCCTTTGTCCAGCCTGTAGTAACATTTTTATTGACAAAATCCTGATATATCTGCATTATCTGATCTTCACTTGATGAAATGCGTACTTCAATGGCAAGCGGTTCGGCCCGCGCGGCACTAAAATTGGTATATGAAAAAACATAGGCGGGGTGCTGCTCTGATTCTTTGTTGGTTTTCCATACCATAAATTTCATTACCGCCATTTTCGATGTTGCTTTGCGGTATACATCACGCTTGAGAATGCGCGAAGGAGATTGTTCTTTGATATCCGCCGTTGTGGCATGGGGGTTATGCACATAGCCGCTTAACTGGCTGATACGCACGCCGGTACTGTCGGGCTGCTTGTCGGGGCGCAGGCGTGAAATCACCGCCGCAACAAGGCTGTAACCTGCTGCAGTACCGCTGTGTTTCCATTGATTGTCCTCCCAGACCAAGAGCGGATTCCTGATTGTCCCGCCTGAATTTTCGATTAACACATCGGTTGCGCACAGTTCCACTACCAAGCCAGGCTGAACAAAATGGAATGCCGCATGGTTGGAATCAACTTCCACATAGTTTGATTCTACCCTTAGCGGCATAAGCTGTTTATACAATTCTTTTTTTTGTGCATCAGAAAGCCCGTTTCCGGTACGCCCCACAATCTGATAGCTGCCGTCTTCCGCTGCCAACGCATACAATAATGTCCGAATCGTTTCCGGCTCATCACCTTGAGAAAATCCGACAACTGCCGCATAAATAATTATCCTGGGTTTTATTTTTACTGCCGCCTGTGTTTTGCCATACACAACCAGCCCTTCGCTTCCTTCGTGCTGCACCCATTCATCATAGAGCGCCTGTACTTCCGCCCTGGTTTTAGCAAAACGGTACTGTACCAGAGTACAATAATGGTCATTGGTAAAGATACCGGACAGTGTTGCATGCATTTCTCCATAGCCGCGCACGGCATCCTCATTATTGTCAAGGCTCAGTATATCGAAAAATGCCAGCCGCAGGGTTGTACGCTTATTGGCATCGGCAAGTGCGGCCAGTGTGTTAGATACGCGGGTACGCCCCTTGCTTTCATCGGCATAGAGTTCCGCGCCCAATACAGCGATTTTTTTGCCTGCCCGTTTAAGACAGGCGGCGGCGGCATCAACACAGGCAAGCGGGGGAAATTCTTTGCCGCCTGAGTTGAAAGCATAAGCCCTGGTTCCATCGAAGAACAGTACCGCCAATTCACCGTCATATTTACGGGTAACATGATAATGATCCCCGTTTAAATATTCTTCTATTTTTTCAGGGCATAGTGATATAAAGTTTTTAGATATGTTTTTTTTGTACTCTCTGGCGATCATAGAATACTTTGACTCTTTATCCGTTGTGACGCTTGGAATTGTTACTTTTGGCTCCGGCAGCGGCATAGACAGGCGCGGTTGGTTGATCGATGCGATTATCCTCCTGAGCGCATCGGGGGAATGGGCATCAAGCACATTGTCTGCATTTTTAACAAAGCGGGCGGGCAAATTCCGGCCGGCCTTTTTCCCGATGGCAACCGCGCTTACATCAGCATGTTTGAACCAGTTATTTTTATGCAGAGCTGACAGCGAGTCCGTATCTTCAGCCAAAACAGGATTTTCGCTGTGGGAAAACAGTACAATAAGCGGGGGATAACAGCCGGCGGCATGGCGCATAAACACATTCTTTGAAAGTTTTGCACATAATTCGCTGCACATCCGTGAAAAATCACTGCGTCCCTCGGTTAGCCAGGGTTTGAGCAAAGGAACCCTGCATTGTTCTATCGGTTCGGGGCCGGCAGGAGTCAACCAGCGAACTGCGCCGGGGCCGTATTCCAGCATGGCAATCTTTATCTCCGAAACGGCATTGGGCGACTGTCCGGCAAGCGTTTGTATCAGCGATGCAATACCGGCATTAAAAACACTGATATGCGCTTCGGTAAATCGCGGCGAATTTTCGACAATCAAAAAAATGACCGTCGATTTTCTTGGCATGGCTTCAATGGTATCAAGCAGCGGCATTATACACTCCGTAATTCCATATTGGTCAGATGAAGAATCAGCGCGTATTGTGCGCCGTCAATTTTTCCCTCAAGAAATCCCCGGTAAGGCGTTCCGCCCAGACTCAGCACCAGCGGTTCTGTGCCTTTTTTCCCCCCGCCAAGCATCATAAGGACATCGCGCTCGTGAAGCTGCTGTGCCATGTCAAACAAAAAATCATAACTCAAACCCGAAGTATGCCTGAGCTGATAATTGCGGACAAAGACAAAGCGCCGTATTGCTTCCCTGCGGGGATACTCACGTCCGGTCCATTGCAGGGGAACAGCGGTATTGATGTTTGCCGGCAAGGAAGAAAACGGCAGCCGTTCTTTTTCTTTGCCCTGGGGATCATATACAATCTGAAAGCGCTGGAGGCGGTAGGTAATGCCGCCATCCGGCCCAAGGTAGAGTCTGCGGGTTTTGTTGATGAAGCTTCCCGTTGTTTCAATATCAATTTCCGGATCGCCTCCGGCTATTGCCTCGCCGATATTTTCCGGACTGCCGTATTGCTGTAGCAATCCCTGCATGGTAACCGTTGTTTTAACAAAGCGGACGTTCTGTTTCTCCCTGCCATCGGGCAGAACCATGGTTATTTTTGACTTTGCCGCACCTGGCTGAAAGGCAACCTGAGCATCACGTTTTTTATCATTGGTGATATTTATTCCCCGCATGGTGTAACTCCTTTACATAAACGAAAAATCAATGGTCTCATCTTCATCGGCTTCATCCTGATCGTTTTCATCATCAAGCACGGCGATCTGATCGAGGGTAATCATCTCAATGCCGGCATGAATGCCCAAAAGCATAAATACCACGCCATTGCTTTGCAAAATAAATGCAGCGGTACTTTCATAGCTGTCACGATAGCGGTAGGAAAATGTCCGGATATCTTCCCCAATTGCCGCACAAAAATCCTTGTCTGCACTGAGCTGATACACGCCGGTAATGGTATAGTCAAGGAATTCTTGCGGCGAAACTGTCTGTTCCAGCGGATTGTTAATCGAAAAACTGGATGGCAGCAATTCTGCCCTTTGTCCATTTGCATATACTGCCGCAAGGCTGCTGCGTTCAACCCATTCCCCTTCAGGCGACACCATTCCGCTGCCTATGCCGCCTGCATGTAGAATCAATGTTCCAAAATCGGCTGTATTAGCAGGGGTACATTCATTGCCATCCTGATCCAGGGCGATTTTTTCCACCCAGCCGTACAGTTTTTTCCGATCGATTTTTTCTGGCACGGCCCTGTATTCGCGTCCGTCAATGGTAAAGGTCAGCTGTTTAGGCATAGCGATTGGCTCCTTTTCGTTTTCCTGTTTTTAATGTACACCTTTCACCGTGTCACAGAATGGCAGAGTGAAAAAAATCACCATAGCGTTCTATGACACAGTAACAATCGTATTGTTTATACATGAAAGCATATTATGAATATGAAGACGGTACATTCTGGGCAATCATCACAGAAGGCAATAATTGTTTTACCTGTCATGGCAGTAAGTATGGCTGGTTTTACCCGGAGCTTATGCAGGATATCGGAACTAGGACGCCCAATGGGAAAAAAATGTCATTTGCCGATCCTGTCCAGGCAGAAAAAGAAGCGGCTAAAATGTCCCGGGAAAAAAGCAAAGGATCACTTAAGCAGGATGCGGAATTTTGGCGTATTGCAATAGAAATTAACGCAGATCTGCTTTTCTTTGTTCCCGATAAATACAGGACAGAGGCATTGTATTCTCTGGCAGTCCGTAGAGAAGGTAATTCTCTTAGGTATGTTCCGTCAGAAATGCGAAGCATGGAACTATGCAATGAAGCGTTTAACAATGACTACAGTGCGCTTGAGTTTGTACCTGAAGTATTTATTACCGAAGAAATGTGTGAAGATGCGGTTGCCAAGTCAGGGTATGCTCTAAAATATGTTCCGGATAAATTCAAGACGGAAAAACTTTGTTCTTTGGCAATAAAAAATGAACCAATATGGGCTCTTAAATATACTCCGGAATATATGAAAACGTATGAACTATGTACCATGGCGGTGAAAATGGATAGAAGTGCGATCAAATATGTACCCGAAACATTAAAAACACCGGAACTGTGCCTTTTTGCGGTAACAGTGAAGGATTTCGATTATAGTGATAATTTTTTACGCATGGATGAAATAGACGATATTTTACACTGTCCCCTTGCGTATGTCCCAGCAGAACTTAAAACCGAAGAAATCTGTCGTAACGCTATTGAGGACGATTCTGATTCGCTGCAATTTATACCAGATATATTCAAAACATACGAATTGTGCCTTGCCGCAGTTACAAAATATTTTCGTGCATTTGAGCATGTACCGCAGGATTTAAAAACCTATACCCTTTGTCTTGTTGCAGTAAAGGGCAGCGGCAGATCATTACAATTTGTTCCGGAAAAATATAAGACGCCGGAATTACTCAAGGCAGCGTTTAGAATTAACAGTGCCTTTGACTGCTTTAAGTATGTCCCCGATGTCTATAAAAGCCGCCAATTTTGTCTTGACTCAATAAAAGGGAGCGCAAGCATACTTAAATATATTCCTCAAGAATTCAAAACAAAGGATTTTTATGAAGATGCCTTTAATATTAATGTTGATGCAATCAGATATATTCCAAGGGAATATATCACCCGGGAGATGTGCGAAAAAATTGCCAATGATGAAAATCTTTACTGTTATTTTGAAAGCATTCCCCGTGAATACCGTTCTGAAAAAATTATTATGAAGGCTGTTAGAAGATTTGGTCATTTACTTGATAATTTATATGACCAGGAAAAAACAGAGGCCATTTGTCTTGTAGCCGTAAAACAGAACGGAGAAGCGCTTAGGTATGTTCCCTACCAGTTACGAACAGTAACAATGTGTTATGAGGCCGTAAAAAGATGTTCTTATGCCCTGAAATTTGTACCAGAAGCCTTAAAAGCGCAGGTTGAGAAAAAAATAAATAGGTATAATGCTTTTAAAGAAAGGAAAAAAGATGTGCTGGAAGAAACGGATATAGAAGAAACAAATATAGGCGATCCTGTTAAAAACGTTCTTCCTCCGCTGAATTTTGATCCGGAAGATTTTACAACACCGGAATTTTGTATATCGGCAGTAAAAAAAGACGGAAGAGCCCTCAAATATGTGCCGGTCAAATTCTTGACTGCAGAAATTTGCCGTGAAGCGGTTATGCAATACCCGGAGCTAGTCGAATATGTGCCTGATTTGCTACGTAGTTAAATTAATTAAATACAGGCTTCCATTTCCCGAATAAAATATCGCCTTTTTCGATATTGGTTCCGTCAATAAGATTAAGCATCAACTGTACGGGCGTGTATTGCAATATATTGGTGATAAGCGTAGGTTTTGCTTCCAACTGTTGCAGCGAAACATCATTGCGTACGGTGACATAGCCTTCTCCCCTGGAAATATTGCTGCGGTTACGTGAAAGAACATTTTGTCCTTTTTCAAGAAAGAATTTTTCAACTGCTTCAACCGTTTGCATTTTGCACAGAAACTGCACTTCGTTCTTTGGTGTGCCATCGGCAATAACCAAAGCCGGAAGAAAATATTCTCCGCATGCATAACAGTTAATTCTGGTATCTTCCCGCAATTGCTGCCCTTTGTTTGTAAATATTGAATCGGGATGGGGATTCCGGAAATAATTCATCAAATCTTTATAGGAAAAAATAGTCTTGCATTGCGGACAGATGGAGTAATTGATAAGTTTAATGTTAGTATTGGGGATAGCAATATTCCCCATGTTTTGTTCTTCGTTTTTACGTTCAATTTCAGCAAGTATCGTTTCTCCGTCTTTTGAATCAAAAAACCTGCACATGGTTAGCTCTTTTTCGAATGAATGTGGAGCAAATATTGTTTCTTGTTCAAATTTTCGCTTAGCCAGGTAGGATTCAAAGTCTTCAATGGTTTTAAAATTTTTTGATTGGGCAACCTGAATATCAACAAAATCTTCTACATCCAACATATCACTCATTTATTCCTCCAAATACTTGGTATGTTACAATAATTTTACTGTTTTCACTCTATCATATAGTGCTATAGTGAATGTTGTTTTCTTTTTGACCGTCTTTCAACCGTACCCTCAAAAGCTATTCGGCATATTTCTGTGTATTCTTCTTCAGAGAGCTTGCTAACATCCACAAATTTAAGCGCATACCCGCTTTGCTGTACCGCAGAAAAAAACAGTTCCCTTGTCTTGAATTCATCCGGCACATATTTAAGCGCTTGGCCAAAATTACTGATTGCCAGACGGCACCATTCTTCGGACATCAATGCAGCGGGCAATTCCTTGAGCCAATAGCCGTAGTTACCTATGGCAATTCGCCAAAGCTCTTCAGTGCGGAATTGTTCGGGTATAAACTCCATTGCATATTTATACTTTTCAACTGCATCCTTGCACAAATCGTATGTTACATAGTCCTCCGGTATATGCTGAATAAACCATGGATACTTCTTGAAAAAATGCAGATACAACTTTGGCGTTTTTAATTCTGATGGTATAAATTCCAGCGCCCGGTAATTATTTCCAAGGGCAATATGGCAAAGCTCCGATGTCCTTAATGATAATGGGGTAAATTCCAAAGCCTTTCCATCAAGCGTAACTGCTTGCAGGCATAGTTCGTAAGTTTTGAACTCATCGGGTACATATTCAAGCATCATCCCGTTCAGTCGGACAGCCTCCAGGAAGAAATTAGTACTTTTTAACGATTCATCCATATTATTCAAAATCAGATCGCAGAATACGTCCGGGTTATTCAACGCTGCAAGAAAATTTTCTTTGGTATGGTATTCTTCGGGAACATAATTCCAAACAATACCGCCTTTATTTTGCTTAATTGCCTCAAGATATATCTCATCGGTACGAAAAGATGGCGGTATATATTCAAGACTGTCGCCGGAATATCTGACAGCCCTTAGAACCAATTCATTTGTTAACAGATGAAAAGGAACTGAGTGGAAAGCAAAACCATTAGTACTGACTGCTTCCATACACAGTTCATGGGTTTTTATCGATTCCGGCACACCGCTCAGATTTGAACCGTTAATTTTAATACAACTTAAGCAAAATTCTTCTGTCTTGAAAGTATCAGGAATATGATCAAGTATTGAAAAACTCCTGTATTCATCCATCAGCGCTTCAATGCATAATGTATATGTTTTGTATTTTTCCGGGACCATTGCAAGCAGCCGGGGATTTTTTCGAACAGCATTGAGATAGATTTCTGATGACATTGATTCCGGCAGAATTATGGGATTCCACATAGCAAAGGCATCGATTTCCAAAAGATATTTTTCAAAAAATTCATTTGTTATAATTTCTTGCGGAATATATCGGTATGCAGATTCTCCTACATCTTTTTTTAGCGCCTCAAGACATAGCTCCTGCGTCTTATGCACCTCAGGTACATATTGCATAGCAAAACAGAAACGTTTAACTGCTTCAAGGCACATTTCGAAAGTTCGCAGTTTATACGGTACAGCTTCAAGTGCGCTGCCGTGGCTTTTTACCGCTAGCAGGCATAGCCGCTCAGTTTTTAAATGGTCGCCAATGTCATAAAGGGATAGGCCGAATTTTTCAATTTCCTTGGCAATAAGTTCTTGTGAAAGGTATTCTTCAGGAATGTAGTCAAGCAAGCCTTCACTATCAATTTTTTCAACAGCCAATTCACACATTTCTGCATTGATATATTCTTTGGGAATATATCTGAATACCTTTGCATTTAGCGCGAATGCTTCTTCACAAAATTCTTTTGTTTTCATGCTTTCGGGAACAAACATAAACGGGAATCCATTCCAATGTTTTTTTATGGCATTAAGGCAAATCTCTCTGCTTTTAAATTCTTCGGGAACAAACTTAAGAGCTTGGGCATCCTGCTTAAGTGCCGCATGCAATAACTCCAGTGTTATATATTTTTCCGGTACATGTTCCAGGGCGAGACCATGGTTTTTTACTGCTAAAAGGCAAATTTCACCGGTTTTTAGGCTGTCTGGAACATGCTCCAGGGCCCAGCCAATTTCTTGTACAGCGGCTTTAACTAACTCATGTGTCATGAATTCATTGGGTACAAATTGCAATGATGACGAATCCTGGGTAACGGCTTCAAGGCAGAGTTCTTTGGTGATAAGTTCTTGCGGAACATAGGCAAGGGCACAGTGAACGCCTCGTTGTGAAGTTAACAGGCTATCCATATTTTTATTTGTTACGGCACGAAGGCATAAATCAGGGCTTTTGAGGGTATCGGGAACAAATTTAAGAGCGTTTGCTAATTTTATTACCGCTTCAGTGCATAATTCACTGGTCTTCATCTCTTCCGGTACGAACTCCAGCGCCCGCCCGTCTTTTTTTACTGCCATAGAGCAGAGCTCTTGAGTTTTAAATATATTTGGAATATATTTAAGAGCCGTACCAGCCATATTTACTGCCATTTCGCACAGTTC
>Ga0099364_10010122_pt1 | contig 13003 bp, 20 predicted proteins | sample TergutTh196P3_FD_73070 | JGI IMG/M metagenome (GOLD analysis project Ga0099364, IMG submission 73070) | Microcerotermes parvus P3 segment gut microbial communities from Pointe-Noire, Republic of the Congo - Th196 P3 | ecosystem: Host-associated > Arthropoda: Insects > Digestive system > Gut ...
TTATCTCAGGTTCAAAATTTTTGAGCATTTGCATCAACTGCAAAATTCCTTTTGAGCGGGGATGTAAAAACTCTATTTCCAAAATATCAAATTCTTTTTTGATTTTTATTTCGGAAATCAATCCTTCCAACTCTTCCATATCCTTCAATAAAATATTGATAAGTTTTTTATTTTCCATTCTGTATATATAATTAACATGTAATTTTTTGTAAAAGTACTAATTTCTTATTCTTGATATTTGCTACTGTGCAATAAAAGTGTAATGAATAGTGCCGGTTTGTATTTCGGGTGCCGTTGGCGCCGCATTGAAAACTGTTCTTGAAGCAGCTGTTTCTGCATATAAATAAATCTGTTCACTCCTAATCGAACTGTTTTTGCGGGCTGTTGCCTTAACTACCCTTCCACTTTTGTTAACACTGATATCTACAATAACGTTACCCCCATCTTGTGCCAAATAAACCGGATTAAGCAAATTTATGTGATATCTGTTTTCAAGATAATATTCTATATTGCTCTTACCCGTATTTATTACATTTTTTATTGAGTCAGGATCCATGCCTTCTGTATTATATGCAGGCATTTCAATTTCCGAAATATCAACAGTTTTTTGCGATAACTGGTTGTTTACATCTGAAACCAATTGCCTTGCGGCTTCCACCTCATTTAAATATTCCTGGTCGAAAAAATTATTGGATTCTGCCAGCCGGTTTGAAGCGATGTTGGTTGTTCGGTTCAGATTATCTGAAACTCGCGGAGTTGTTTCTTCTGAGGTTTCTGCCTGCACTTCTTTAATAAGTTCCGGTTCTTCGGGCAATATATTTATAAATTCAATCAACAGTTCTTTTTTATCTACATTACCCTTAATGCCAATTTCAGCTAATAAGAATAACGTTACAAGCAGTATATGGAACACGAGTGTCCCCATTACACCGTAAATATTTTGAATGTAAAAATCTCTCAACTTACTCATAAAACAAAATTAGCTGAATTTTACTTTAATCCAAGCGCGAGGAATAAAAATCAAGCCCCCGATTACGGTTCAACAATAATAAACAGATTCCTCCCTTCAGTCAGAATGACGTATCGTTTTGTGTCGTGGGCAGGATTTAGCGGCGGCGCAGCCGCCGCTAAATCCTGCCCCGTCCCTTTCGGTGACGCGTCTGTCATTTCGAGCGTAGCGAGAAATCCCATTACAACGCTTTAAAGATAGAGGGAAGGAAATTAAGAACTGAACCCAAAAACTATAAAATATATGAAAAGTATCGTGTTCTAAAAATTTACTGCAATTCATTTAATAGAGTATTAGTTAAAAGTATCCGACATTCACATACGCCTCCATCATCAAAAGTTCCTTTTTTAATAATGCGAAAATTCCAATCGCTCAATTTATTGATATCCGGAATTAGCTTTGTCGAATCATTAAAATAGATGAGCATTGGAATAGAATCTTTTGGGAAATCACAATTTGTAAAATCATAAACAGTACCAAGTCCATGGTCTGTAAAGATTGTTTTTGTTATATTTTTCTCAATTAGAATTGTATCTGTCCGAGAATAAATTGTGCCTGCAATAAACACTTTTACGTCAAAATCAGAATCATTCTGTACAATTCGAGAATAACTCACTCCCGGGTCACATGCCGTAAACAGCAGCATGATCATAAACAATAGTATTGTTTTTTTCATTATCTTAATATTGAAGGTTCAAAATTAGTTGAATGGTTTATTCTATAATAATTTCAGTAAGAATAAGTATAAATTTTGTTTTCAACTAATCTTGAACCTAATTTTAATTAGTCGTTCCTTAAAATCATGTTAAGTTATTGACAATCAGATAAATATCATCAGAAAGGGGTATTGTTAAATTCATATAGTTTTGCTACTATTTTTTGGATTGCTTCGTTCCTCGCACTGACGTTAAATCCAATAACAGTGCGCCATTGCGAACGAAGAGAAGCAATCCAGAAATCAAGTCTACCTCTAAACCAAAATCACAAAAGAAGCAGGCATTGCATCTGTATCTTGAAGGTTTGGGATTCCGGTCCATTGGTAGATTTTTAGGAGTCAGTAATGTATCTGTTTTGAACTGGATAAGAAGTTTCGGGAAGAATGTGCAGGAATTGCCCAGCAAATAAAAATGGTAGAAGTTGATGAGATGCATTCTTATATCGGTTCAAAAAAAACTGCTGCCGGATTTGGATTGCTGTTGATCGATACGGAAAGAGATTTCTCAATTTCGTTGTTGGCGACAGGGGCAACCAAACGGCAAAAGAACTCTACAGCACGAGATGAGTTGTATTGCAAGCGACCATTGGAAGCCTTACGAAAGTGTAATTCCCAAGGAAAAGCATATACAATCAAAAGCAGGAACTTTCACAGTGTAAGGGTATAACAGTTTGTTCAGGCATTTTTTAGCGAGAATGAGAAGAAAATCAAAGTGTTATTCAAAAAAATGGAGATGCTAAAATTATCGGTTCTGTTGTTGATGCATCATAGGAATGGCTCACTATGTATATTTAATTAGCAATGCCATTAAATTTAATAATAAATCCAACAGATTTAACCCATGACCAAAAAGACTTTATCATTTTTTGGTATTGCTAAAAATGTATAGATTTACGCTTACCCGTCATTGCAGACTTTATCCAAAATCTCCTGTGTATATTGAAGATTCCGCGTCAAGCGCAAAATGACGAAAGTATGAAATCTATACTTATTTACTAATTCCCATTTTTTAAAGAGAGGCATTAGAATATATCTCACCCGTAAAATTTGTCAAACAAAACGTGTAAAACAAATTGGTTAAAAAAACGTCAATAAAAACTGTGTTTTTTCAGAAGGTTTTTGTCTCTTTTACCTATTTTTGCGCGAAATAAAAAATAATTATTTCGGCAATTTTTGATGACGGATTCATTTGAGGCAAAAGGAAAGAGAAAGCGATTGGTTGAAGAGTTGCGGCAAAAAGGAATAACTGACGAAGAGGTTTTGAGCGCGATAAATACGGTGCCGCGACACTTATTTATGGATCCGGCGTTTCTTAGTCACGCTTATGTAGACAAAGCGTTTCCGATAGACTTGGGGCAAACCATATCGCAACCTTTTACGGTGGCTTTTCAAACCTCGCTACTGAAATTAAAAAAACGCGATAGAATTCTCGAAATAGGAACCGGATCGGGTTATCAAGCCGCAATATTGGCAGAGATGGGAGCAAAAGTGTTTACTGTCGAGCGTTTTAGAGAAATTCATCTCAAAGCTCAAAAGCTGCTGACTTCGCTCGGCTACGATATTGATTTTTTCTGTGGAGACGGTTATGCGGGCAAGCCCAAGTATGGTCCCTTTGATGGAATAATTATCACTGCGGCAGTTCCCGAAGCCCCGCCCGAATTGTTGAAACAGCTAAAGATTGGCGGCAGAATGGTTGTGCCTGTCGGAGAGGCAAACTGTCAGACAATGACCGTTATTGAAAGAACGGGAGATGATAATTACGAATACAGCGAACACGGAGCCTTTGTTTTTGTTCCTATGCTGAAAGGTGTTGTTAATTGAAAATTAAGATATTATGAAGATACATAAATTTGTTTTTTCGCCCATTGAGGTAAATACCTACATTATTGCGGGAGATTCCGGCGATTGCGCCATTATTGATTGCGCTTGTTTCAATAAGGAAGAATGCGACATTTTCGAATCTTTTATTAGCTCTAACAAACTTAATCCTGTCGCGCTTTTAAACACCCATTGCCATTTCGACCACATTTTCGGCAATAAGTTTGTTTTGGAAAAATATAATTTGAAGACGCAATATCACGAATTGGAAGAATCTAATCGCACCGGTTTTATCGAACGCATAATGCGTTCAAGCTGGAAGTTTGACGCGCAACCTGAACCGATGCGCTATATTGCAGATAATGAAATGATTGAATTCGATACGATAAGTTTAAAAGCCTTGCATGTTCCGGGACATACGTCAGGCAGCTTGGCTTTTTACAGCGAAAAAAATGGTTGCGTTTTTACCGGCGATGCTCTGTTTGCAGGAAGCATAGGAAGAACAGATTTGCCCGGAGGCGATTTTAATACGCTAATAGACAGTATTCAAAGAAAGCTGTTTACTTTGCCCCCATCTACCGTTGTTTATCCCGGGCATGGTACTCATTCCGAAATAGGTAAAGAGATAGCTTCAAATCCATGGTTAAAACGTTAGCAGAGGTCAATATTACCCCGGCAAACGATTTAGAACTAATAAATTCTTCTGATAATCTGCTGACATCCTTAACGCAAGTCTTCATGGTCTTATTCATCACTCCGACCGGGGGTGTTCAGTACTGCTGCAAAGAGTATGTGAAGCTGCTAAAATCAAACTGTATACGTATCAGCATGACCGAAAACGGCGACCCGTATGAAAATGCTTTAGCGGAACGGGTCAACGGTATTTTGAAAGATGAATGGTTGAGCATGGAACAATTTCACAGTTTTGAACAGGCGAAAGAACGTATAGGTCAAACAGCAACATTGATTTTGTCTATTTCGTTGTTAACCTTACGGGCATGGCGGCTTTTACCGTTTACACGACCTGCCCGCGCATCCCATAAATCGGGATCGGCTTCCATTTTACAGGAAAACTGTACCATCTCTTTTCCGGTTGTAATACGTCCCATAACAGGGCACAGTCCGTTACGGAAAACATTCTTTTTCAGATAAAAAGAAACTTTTAAATTTGTGCCGGAACTTTTCATAAAAACTCTCTGTTTAAATCATTAAAAATAATTTCTGCGAAACTAATTGAAACAGAGTTATTTAAATAATGCAAAACAGTGCAGAACAAAGCAAAAGAAACGCCCGAAACGGGTAATGCCGGTAACGGAACTGTTGCTTCAACATGCGTTTTTATCTCCCGGAAAGGAAGTAAAACAATGCAATATAATGCAATAAATAAGCATGTTACATTTATTTGTGTATTTTTGATAAAACAGGCTTTACTTTCGTCAGTCACATTTGTAACTGCCGTCATATATAATGCACCACAAAAATCGTGCCAAAGGGAACTTTTTTGCCAAAAAAACGTAGAGACGGATAATTTCAAAAAACTAAAGCGCCTTATAAAATTCGCGATTCATTCGGGCAATAGCGTCTATTTTAATCTGTTTTGGGCATTGGGCTTCGCAGGCTCCTGTATTTGAACATGAGCCAAATCCGAGTTCGTCCATTTTTGAAACCATTGCCCTTACCCTCTCTTTTGCCTCGATTTTGCCCTGCGGCAACAATGCAAATTGTGAGATTTTGGCAGAGACAAACAATGCGGCAGAGGCGTTTTTACAAGCCGCCACACATGCGCCGCATCCTATGCACGCAGCGGCATCGAAAGCTTTTTCCGAATCTTTTTTTGAAACAGGTATCGAGTTTGCTTCAGGCGCTCCTCCCGCGTTTACGGAAATAAATCCGCCTGCCGTTTGAATTGCGTCAAAAGCGGAACGATCAACAATAAGGTCTTTAATCACAGGGAAAGGCTTGGCTCTCCAAGGCTCTATCCATATAGTTTCGCCGTCTTTAAAATTACGCATCGAGAGATGGCATGTTGTAATTCCTTGCACGGGTCCATGAGGGTACCCGTTAATGTACATTCCGCACGACCCGCATATACCTTCGCGGCAATCGTGGTCAAACGCCACAGGGTCTTTGTTTTCTTCAACAAGCGTTTGATTAAGCGAGTCGAGCATTTCGAAAAACGACATTTCAGGAGCGACATTATCTATTTGATATGTGCTGAAATATCCTTTAGCTTTTGAATTTTGCTGACGCCATATTTTTAAAGTAAATTTCATAAATTTTTATACAATTCTTATATCGGTTTTATCATTTAATGACTATTGTAAAGATATAAAAAGTTATTTACAAACAACAAAAAGCACAAAAAATGTTTTTTATAAATGACAATATTATTTATATTTTACCCGCTAAATTTTATAATGAATAATTGATGGCTCGTAATCAGATATAGATTTATAATACGGATTGTAATCATAATTCATAATACAGTTTTTACCCGAAATAAACGGAACTCCTTTTCTGAAACAGTCTAACAGTTTTGCCTCTTGCGGATTTGCCGGTCTGTATTCCTCCAGCGCCCTTATGACGTCCACAGGCTTGTAGTTATAGACTTCATCAAGAAAAACAGATATTTCGCCATTCTCATAAGATTCCAGCAGTTCGAAAATCGTATGTTTTTCAGCATCATGGCAGTCATCATCTCTTATGATTTCGTTTAGATAGTCGAACAGGTAATCAAACTCATAGCCGTTTTTAAACCGGTTAAAGCCGTTTTTGCGGATAAGCAGGTGCATGAACGACATGGCTATTTCTCTTATCTGTCCCGACAGCGCAGTAATGAACTTTACCGGCATCCAGTAGAACGTATGGTCGTTCCATCTGGGATACCGGTAAATAACCCATCTCAACCGATCACCGGACAGTTCGATGTTCACTCTCTGTTTATCGGGCAGTATTGCCTCAAAACGGTGAAAAAGGAAACATGTTTTTTCATGCGCCGTTCCTGTGGGCAACTCAATGCTTTTTCCCAGCAAACCGGCATAATGAACGGCGCATTCCGAAAGATAAACAAAACTTTCTTCCGAAAGGTACTCATTTAATAATGCCTCTTCATCCTGTTTTGCAGGTATTACGGGCAGTTGCTGTTTCAAAAAACCACTTCGACATACCTTTGTGCAGGAATGATTCTGTGTCTGTTCCTTATGCCTCCCGAAAGATTCGATACCGCTTCTTCCACGATTAGACGGGCTAATACCCTTTGCTGTGCTTCCGGTAATGACTGTTTGCATGGTTTACTGTTTTTGGGACTGTTGCGACTTTTGGGACTCATGGTACTTATGATATTATCCTTTTGTCCCGATGGTGGTTTTAAACCTGTAAACTACCCTGTCGTTTTCGATTTCCGGACCGTGTACGGTCGCAGTGGTCAGTTCGGGATATGTACCGGAATAAAAATCCATCACCCCGTTTGGCGACATGTCGGGATTTGGGTCTTGAAGCGTTATTTCGGCGCTTCCGTTTTTGAACATGAAAACACGTTCTAATGATTTGATTGATAAAGACATAACAATTAATAATTAAGAATTAGGAATTACTGTTTAAGTACTTAAAAGAGTGAACTTTGTGCGCATTTGGCTTTCAGCTGCTCAATGAGGGCGTCCGTTTTGGCTATTTCTTCGCCTTCTGCTACCTTGCGGGCTTCGCGCAGTAAAAAGAGAGCCATTTCGTTCTGTCCCTCTTTTTCCTGAGTATCGGCGCGGGATATGAAATCGTCATATTTTCCTTTGTTCTTTTGCGCCTGTTTATCGCTATTTTTTTTGCGTTCCTGCTCCTCTTTCCTTTCGGCTTCCACACGGGTAAGAGATTCTTCAAATATTTTCATGCCGGACAGTAATCCTGTTGCCTTTTGTATCGGCTGACGGACTGCGTCAAAGAAACCTGCGTCAAGTTCCTCCGGCGTGCCGGTGAGTACGACAGGTTGAAGATGATTTTGTGCTTCATCTTTCAACCCTTTTAATTTGGGATATACAGATACGGTTAATTTGCCGTTCTGACTGTGAACATTCAGGCTAAAGTTTGAGCCTGACGTCATTAACTGTGATAATTCATTGAAAAATAAATACATAATAATTAAAAATTAAGAATTAGAAATTAAAAATAAAAATCGTAATCCCTGTATAAAGAATTTCTGTAAGGGATTTCGGATAAATGTTCCTGCCATTTATAATATTTGATTTCCGGCTTTTTGATGACTTTGTGACAGTATGTTTTTTTACAGTTTTTGATGATGTGCCGAACAAAGCGGAAACATTTCTTCAAGTCTTCCACGCATGTAAATTCATTGGGCGTGTGCGGAAGGTAATAACCGCATGAGAGGTTTACGCCGGACACTTGCAGTCCCCTGTTTTTAAGCATGATTACATCGGTAATCAACCCTTCCGACTGTTTGTATCCGAACTGTTCAGGCTTTGCGTCATGCAAAAACTCGTCCGAACACAGGGCGGTTCCGCAGTAACTGGCAACAATATCGCTGTTTCCTTTACGGTCGCACTGCAAAACATATCTGCAATTTTTAAAAAACTGCAAATCAGCCTGCGAACTGCCTGTACAGCCTGTTTCTTCGCCGACAAAAAACACGCATTTCAACGTGTCAAATTCCTCAAGAGATTTCAAACATATCCATATTCCGTTTTTGTCGTCGGCGCCTATTCCGCAATGACGCCGTTTAAGACAGTCAAACCCGAAAATGATTTTATTTCTCTTTGATTTCGATTGCATTACCCCGAAACCTGTTTCGCGAAAGTTGTGTACTTCGTCTGTGTGGGATACGATGCAGGGATATGATTGCGCCCTGCCTTTTGTTGCATAGATATTGCCTGCATGGTCGGTAAAATGAGCAACCCCAAGTCTGTCAAGCCTGCCGCGTATGAATTTCATCATCAGGGACTCATGACCTGACGGCGAGGATATACGGTATAACTGATATAAAAGTTCCATGATAATTAATTTTGAATAACTGAGTAACAGTTTTTTGTCATAGCTCTTAGTTCTTAACTTTTAACTTTCTCTGTACAGTTTTTGTACTTGCAGGTATCGTTTCAGGCTTTGATTAGGTCTTCTTTTCCTGAACAGAAAATTGGGATATGAGTTCCCCTGATATTTTATGGTTTTACCCGTAAATATTTTTCCAAAGGGCGTATCCATGCTGTATCTGTCTGTACAGTGACTGCACAGGTATTCATTTGAACGGTGTAAAATGCCGCATACCGGACAAATCCTGTTTTTCAAATCTGCATACCCATTTGTGTTTCTGCAAACGGCAAAACAATTTTCATCGTCTTCGTTTGTGAGATAAAAGTTGCCGTTTTCAAACAGGCACAGCACATAAAAAGTATCCATGTAAGGAGCCCCCTTTTTATGCCACCGGCTTGCGGGAACTTTTATTTTTAACGATCTGTTTTCAAATTTGTTATTTTCCGAAATATTAAGTTCCGGCACATCGTTCAACGCCACAAATCCGATGGTATTTGAGCTGTCGTTCTGTTTCTTTCGAAAACCGATACCGGTATTTTTTGCATAATCTCTGATTATTTTGACGATAAAATCATGAGAAAAATATATTCTGTCTAATACCGAAATCGTTATCTCCGTATCACTGTTTTCACAGGCAACATTCTCCCATACAATGGCTCTGCCCAGTATGTTTTTTTCAGAATCTCTGGCAATAATTATTTTAGCTCCTGCAAAGTTGACGTAAAAATCAGCGGCATTACGGGACGTCTCTTCGCTTCTCATGCAGGAATTATGCAGCGAACTTTCGCCGAACTGTATTATCCCTGTATAATTTTCTCCTAAATAAGCGTCATAAAAATCGCTCATTTTGTCATGGAGTTTTACGGAAACTTTGCTGTTTACGCAAATGGCGTTTTGGAAATAAACCATCTCTTCTTCGGAATAATCCGGCAGATTCCTGAAATACTTGACAAATGTTGAAGGATCAATATCTGTTCTGTTTTCGTTAAACCATGGCGCTTCGGGATTGTTGCGGTCGGGAAAATCAGGATTTGTCAAATCTTTTGTGCAGGCTGTAAAGATGATTTTGACCTTTTGATAACCCGAAAGATCCTGTTTTTTTCTTTTGGTCGAAAAATAATTGGCTTTGCCCCGTATAATATCCGAAGCATCCGCATTTTTCCTTAATTCCGAAAGAATACCGTCTGCAATGACGCTGCCGTTTGCCGAAGCATTGGTCAATCTGCTTTTTAACTCTTCGCTTACTGTTATTTTCATGATGTTTTAATTTTTTATGTCCTCATGGACGTTATTAAATTTTTGGTTTTATCAATTCCGTGTCCTGTCATGCAAGGTTTTTTCTAAAAAATACTGCCCGCAGCGAAGCAGAGGCGCGGAGATTTTTTTGAAAACCGGAAGGGCGCTTGCGACCTTGCATGACAGACGGGACACGGAATTACCTTTACCAAAAATTTAATAGCGGCTGTGAGGAGATTGCCGCATTGTTCACAAACTGACTTTTTCATTTTTACTGATTTTAATTTATTGACCTTCTTCTGTTTCTTCCTGTCTTGGAATACCGATTCCATCGGCAATCATTTCCAGACTTTCCCAGTACATCCATTCCAGATAATAGTTTTTCAACCTGTCGGCAAGCGTTAAAAGATCGCTTGCCGATACTTTTTCCGTATCGAACCCTGCTTTTTTCAGATCGGCGATATATAACGATGATATGGGATAGCCGCCATCGTTGCCGTCAATCAGACGCATCTGATTAAGATTAAGGTTGATATGCCCATTGTTGAGCGCTTCAATGAAGTCTGTAAGAGTGTATAGCTCCACACCCTTTTTTTTCAAATACGCCTCCTTTAGTTCTTCATCCGCAGTATTGCGGTCAAATCCCTTTTGGGGAAAAACATATACGTTTATCATATTTTATAAATTTATTGGTTAGTTAAATTATTTTCTTCATTGTCCGGCAATAACAGATGTTCGGCTGTTCCGGCTCTTTCAACAGGATCGCAAAGTACCCCGTCCAGATAACTGTCGTCTTCAAACTGCGATACCGCCCACAGCCATACGGCGTTGCCGTCGCAGTCAATAACCTTTGCAGGCGCTAAAAATGCTCCTGTAGTGTAAACTGTTGATGTTCTCATAACTTTAATTTTTTTATTAATTCCTAATTTTAAATTCCTAACTTATAATTGATTAACAAGGTATTCGTTCAAATCCTTATGTTTTTCATACAATGCCGACATATCGTCAACACGCCCGTGCCGGCTAATGATTTCCGATAAAACCTGTTTGCCGGCAGTGTCGTTGTCCGGATATGCGAGTATGAGATGATGACGTTTTAAAAACTCCATTGCCTTTTCCAAATGCGCCGCAGAGTTCAATACAACCGTATTCATCTGCGGATGCAGCTGACTGTTCATGGTCAGATATGAGAGATAGTCCATGAAACCCTCAAATATCATGCAGTTGTCCGTTGATACGGCAAAAGTTGTAATATCCTTTGGAGCTACGCTTCCTTTGAAATATCGGTTGCGCAGTTCGTAACCTCCCGCATCGTTCCTGAAACCTATTCCGTAATACTTTTTGCCGTTTATGGAGTAATGCACTTCAACGCATTGAATCTTTGCTGTTTCAGTATTGACACCCCGCTGCGATAAATAGCCGATAAGAGCCCTGTTATTCAACGGTCGAACATCCCGCAAAATGGTTTTATCCGCCGGAGGCTTGAGTTTTGCAGGTAAAACGGCAGGAGGCGCATTGCCGCTTTCAAGTTTCTTCATGGCTTCGTGAAAAGTGCACCGGTAGAGTTTCATAACAAAGTCAACCATCGTTCCGCCCTCGCCGGAGCCGAAATCGTACCAGAGATTTTTACCAAAATCCACTTTGAAACTTGGAACTGTTTCTGCTCGTAACGGCGAAAGGTACATGCCGAAATATGATTTTTCCTTTTTGGGATAAATATTAATACCCGCAAGAAACTCTTTGATTCTGATGCTGTTTGCCGGATTTGAAGTCATTTTTTGAGATTTTTAAGTACAACTGCCTTGAGTATCATACTGTCAAAAAATAAGGGTTAACAGCCAGAGAATAACGAATACAAAAGCAATTTTGACAATGCCGCCTATAAATTGCAGCAACAGCCGGACACCAAGCCTTACCAGTAACAGGAAACAGATTACTGACGGCGAAATGCCTTTGTGTACAACCATATACACAACCATAAATATGGCAAACCATTTGAACAGTTGCCATAAGAAGTTCATACTCAATATTTTCATATCGTTAAAAATTAATGTTTACACGTACCAGAATTGCCCTTTTGCGAATATTGGTTCAGGCTCAACACTGTTAAGCGATATGACCGCCCTTTTCAGACTGTACAGATTATACTTTTTTGATTTTAAGAGCATGTTGGCGCTCTGATTATTACACGGATGATTTTTTGTCTTGTCTTTCATTTTTTTAACTGTTAATTATTAATTATTTATGTTCTCGCGGAGATGATTAAAATTTTTGGCTTTTTCTCAATGAGCGTTCTCCGCAGGCAAGGTTTTTCTAAAAAATACTGCCCGCAGAGAAGCGGAGGTGCGGAGATTTTTTAGAAAACCCGGAGGGCTTTGACCTTTCATGCGGAAAGGAACGCTCATTACCTTTGCCAAAAACTTTAATCATCTCCGTGAGAACTTTATCTCTAAAAGCCCTGCAATAACACTCGCTGTAAGAGAATAAAAATAAAAAACACTCTTTTGCTTCTTTCTCACTCGGAAAAAAAGAGAGTATTCTGTTTCTGAAACGGCATCGGGAAAAATGTTTTGCTGATTTCATTTTATTTTTTTGTTTTTATATCAATACTAAACTGTTGAATGATTTATATTTTCAATATCCCAGCCTTTCAGCCACGCTTCCATCAAATCATTGAAAGAGGCGTTTCCGGGATCGGATTCCTGATGCGCTTTCAGTAATTCCATAAAAGGTTCATCAAGCCATAGAAAACGCTGTTTACCATCTTTTTGGGCAAATCTGCCAAACGTCAGTGCATTATCAATCTGACGGTTTTTCAACTCTGTTTTTTCCATAGCTTTGTTTATATTTCAATACTCCAGCTGCCCCATACCGTTTCATTGCCGCAGGGGGCTAAAACGCGCAGCTCTCCCGACGTGCAGTTCTCCAACAGACGGTTTTCTATATATTCAATGTCCATGTCGCATAATTTAAGCCCTTTACCCTCTAAATACCATCTGATGTTGCTGTAACTGATTCGTTCCATGCCTGTGGATACGGCTTTTTTCCTTTTTACTGTCGTTCTCATTACTGTATTTATTTGACTGTTAATAAATTTCTCAAGGCGGATTCTGTTTTTTTTGAAAATATCCAGCCTGCCCTTTTTTCATTCCCGTGCGTCAATTTCGGATTGAAACGTCCGCCCAATGCCTTTA
>Ga0099364_10006779_pt1 | contig 13001 bp, 10 predicted proteins | sample TergutTh196P3_FD_73070 | JGI IMG/M metagenome (GOLD analysis project Ga0099364, IMG submission 73070) | Microcerotermes parvus P3 segment gut microbial communities from Pointe-Noire, Republic of the Congo - Th196 P3 | ecosystem: Host-associated > Arthropoda: Insects > Digestive system > Gut ...
ATGTTGCCATATATTACAACCGAAAAGGCAAGCGTCTCGTTGGAGGCATCGAACGAAGAAAGATTACAAAGAGTGTACACCTTGTTGATAAATGGAAAGTCATGGTTCCCAAGGCGTATGGAGAGAGGGGAATTCGTCCTGCTAAGGTTATTGGTCCAAGTTTTATTGCCGGGCCACCATCCGTGTGTACACAAACCTATCTATTTTTCAATTTAAGTAGCAAAGACAAAGCAGATAGTGTTCAAAGCTATATTCAAACGCGGTTCTTTAGGTTTTTGGTTTCGCTGCGAAAAATCACCCAAGACGTTACTCGCTCTACATATACATGGGTTCCGCAACAAAACTGGGACGAGCAGTGGACGGACGAAAAACTTTACGCTAAGTACAGGCTGACGGATGTGGAGATTGCACTAATAGAGAGCATGATACGTCCGATGGAATAGAGTGCGGGCTAAGGGTATTAACTAATGCAGTATGCAGACTGCAAGAGGTTATAGTTGTTGATAATTGGAGGGAACAGATGTTGGATTATAAAAGAGTTGTGGCAGCTTTTGTTGTAGTTGCCTTGTTGGTTCTTGCATCGTGCAGCAGTTCGGTCATTGCGCCGGAGGACGTAGAGACGCAACCTGTATCAGACCAAAACCCACCTGACCATGAGGCATCGCCACCGCCGTCTCCCCCGCAAGCGGCGGTAATGCCTGATACGGCAGAGCTTTCCGAGCTATGGGAGCGGATTGACGGTTCAACGGCAACAATCCCGCTTACGGCAGCGTTATATGAAACACTAGACGGCAACGCCAATCCTCCCGTGCACAGCACAACGCCATATGCGTACATAAGGTTACTAGACGGAGCGTCCGACCTCATTTTTGTCACGTATCCTTCAGAGAACGAGATCGCGATGGCAGAGGAGCATGGTATTGAGCTTGAAATAATCCCCGTAGTCAAGGATGCGTTGGTTTTCCTAATCAACATAGAAAACCCGCTTGAAAACATATCGCTCCGGCAACTGAGGGATATTTACACAGGCAGCATCAAAAACTGGGCGCAAGTCGGGGGCAACGATGGCGATATCGTCGCATACCAGCGCACAGCCGATTCAGGCAGCCAGACGTTGTTTCTGAAACTGCTAATGGGAGAGACTGTTCCCATGCATCCGCCGACTGAATGGATAGCAGAGAGCATGGGGCAGCTCGTTGAGTCCGTCTCCAGCTACGATAACTCTAAAGAGTCGCTGGGCTACTCGATGTTTTATTACGTCAACAACATGTACGGCAACAGCCGCTTCAAGCTCCTTGGCATCGATGGCATCGCCCCCTCGCGTGATACAATCGCACAAGGACAGTACGCCTTGGAGGATTACTATTATGCAGTCATACGCAAGGACACTCCATCGGACAGCCCATCGCGCACCCTAATCAACTGGCTGCTGACGGACGCGGGGCAGACGCTTGCGACTAGGGCGGGTTACATACCGCTGCGCCCGCTTAGTGATGTTGCCTCCGATTATGATGTTGACCCCATCTATGTTGGCGAGATTGATCAGTCATCAGGCACGGGTGGGAACGCATTGAAGACAAGCATTGACGACGCGGTGAGCGGTGGTGTCAGACGTCCGCTGTCTGATATGTTTTTCGACGGGTTTAACTATATCAGGCATATTAACACCAGCATAATGGCGAACCTTAACAGGGTAGATAACGAGTCCTTCCGCTACACAATCGGCGATAGTATTCTTGTGCGTTCGTTTACGGGCATTCCAAACAATTACCCGAATTATGAGCTGGTGAGCTTGGGGATGCTCAGAATAGACTTTCCGAACGGCAATCCATTTTTCAAGCATGTGCAGGATTTGGGCAACGCACAGTATTTTTTCATTCAACTCTCAGAGGAAATAAGCCCATACGGGGTCGGAGCGGATGCTTTTTCTGTAACATATGATCTTGTAGGCCATATCCTGCCGCAGGTCAGCCTTTTCACTTTGAGGGTTAACATTCCTGATAGGTCTCAAGTCTCTGAAAAAATCAACAATCAGCTTGAGGCATGGACAAGCACGTTCCCCGGCGATGGGGATTCTGCAAGGCAGCTTGGTGATTTTGCCAGATGGTATGCTCACGACTACAGGCTTCAGCCCGATATCTACCTATGGCGCAATTACCTGTCTGTGTATTATACGTTGAATACATATGATGGGCCGTCATTTAACATGCCGATGCTTTATACCATATGTTTCGATATAAACACAGGGGATGTTGTTTGGCTTCCCGATGTATTGCCCGACTATCTGGATTATTCTACGGCGCATGTTTTCGCGCTTGCTGATTTCAGCAGTATTGAGCCCGGCGATTATCCCAGCCAGGAGTTCATAACAGAGGGATACGTCCCTGCTTCCGGCTCGGTGATAACCGGCGCTTGGCTTCAATACGGCGGCCTTGCGATATATCTGACAGAGCCATCAGGCCGAGTGCTGCAGGTATACTTCTGGGAACTGCCTGACTAAGTTTCCTTACGAGACGCATGAGACGCGGGGACTGAGACGCGGGGACGGTTCTATCGTCTCGGAGTAAAAACGAGACAAGAGAACCGTCCCCACGTCTCACAAGAGAACCGTCCCCACGTCTCAGTCCCCGCGTCTCACCGCGTCTCATAGCAAACTGACTTCGCCTACGCCTTTGCGGGCAACAACATCCTTAACGATGATGGTGTTATAGATACCTTCCAAGTATTGGTCAGAAAGTTGCATTTTGACCTCGCTCATTAATCAAAATAACGCAAAGAAGTGCCAGTTTTGCAAAACCGCTACGAATAACACCTCAATAACCGCCGTTGCAATGAAAAATGCTTTGCGCCTGACTAACGCTTTGCTCTCCTTTAGCCATGTCCAAATCGAGCAGGCAAGCATAATAGCCGCCAGACCTGCCAGCACATAGTTTATCCAAATGTGCGGGGCTATCTCCGCCGCTGTTCGGTAGTTCTGTATCGACATCCGTAGGAGTAGGGCTATATTGTTGAGAGTAAGCAATGAGCCCGATAGCAAAAGTCCAAGGCTAAAGCGGTCAAACCTAGTACGCACCCTCTGCTTTTTTCTATGAATTAAGAAGATGAAAAGCAGCACCGGAGGCGTAATGAGGAAAAAAGCCACGGCAATAAGCGCGATTATAAAGCTTGCTACCAAAAAGGGCATCGTGCGGCCGGGGGGCAGCGCAGTATAGTCAGAGCCGTGACCAACGAGTATCTGTGCAGGTACGCCGTCTTCAAGACGAAAGCGAATCTCAGCATGATGCTCATGTAAAGACACGCCTTCACTAGCGGAAACAACGCGATAAACATAAGGAGTCACCTGCGTGTAGTTGGCATATCCCTCGCTGCCTCGATGAAGCAAAATTGTGTTTTCGCCGGTTGCCGTCACCTGAAGAATGGGATACAGCACAAAGGGCACAAGTTCCAGAAAAATCCCATCCGTGCGCCTTGCGGTGATATATGACCCTTCCACTTCTGCGGCATTGGGTAAACCGCCCGTGCCAATTCCTACCTCGTTTTTCGAATAACCCAGAAGCAGCTCTCGGATCTCAAGCAGCACATCGTCGTTGGTGGAATTGATGAGCAAGGCATAGCCAAATCGGGTCTGCGGGCATATCGCGAAATTGGTTCTAAAAGCGACGGTACCTCCTCCGTGTCCGAATGCCGGCACAACTCCGTTATAGCGAGCAAAGCCATGGTATGTTCCCGGGCGGTTCTCGGGGTCAGGGGAGCTAGGCGTGAATAATGACGACAGGGTTTCAGCACTGACGAACAGCGGACTGGGTTCTCCAACGGGCGGGGTCAGTGCCTTGATGTAAGCCGCCAAGTCCTCCGCTGTCCCATTTGCTGCTCCGCTGGGATAGCAGAAAGGAATATAACTCCAAAAGCGACGGCTAAATCCGCCATCGCCCGTTGATTCGTACCCTTGTGCCTTGTCAGCCAAAAAGCCCAAATTCCCGTGCCAATCAGGTTGGTTGAGCGTATTTCGCATATTCGATGGAAGCAAAATGTTTTCGCGTTCATACACATAGTACGGCTGTCCGCTAATCCGTTCGACAACTAATGCAGCTAACCCTGCTCCCCAATTGGTATAAGAACTCACCTCTCCGGGTGCATAGACCTGCCTCGGTTTAGACGCGAGTAAAGCCTCTTCCAATGTTTTCTCGGATACGGGCGTATCGGAAGCATCAAGCAACAAGCCCAACGCAATATCTTCAAATCCGGCGGCGTGGTTTAAAACATCCCGCATTGTGAAAGGATATTCAAACACAAAGGATGCGGGCAGGTAGGTTTGGATATCGGCATCCAAGTCCAGCAGTCCTTGTTCAACAAGCTGCATCACTGCCACCCATATGAATGTCTTGTTTATTGAGCCATATTCAAAGACAGTTTTAGCAGGGTCAACAGGTACTTGATTCTCAACATCTGCCCATCCGTAGCCTCTGGAAAATAAAATTTCGCCATCCTGCACGACAACAATAGCAGCCCCGGGCGTGGTGTTGCCGATATGTTCGCCCATGACAGCGTCTATTTGCTCTTCCATTTCCGCAAAGGAAAGACCGGAGGGCGTTGTCTGACCTAGGGCAACCTCCGGAAACCGTGAACGGGTTTTCGGAGGTTGCCTCATGTCCGCAGATGCACAAGGAAGCGTCATGAGAATCAAAGCAAGCAGCAAAAAGAGCGCAATCGATGCCCTCATTGCTTTTAGACGTATACTCTCGGCCGTCCCAACCATTTTGCTTCACCTTCTGCCTAACGCGGTCTTCAACCGCAATTGAGAATTGAGAATTGAGAGAGGAGAATTATGACCGTGTGTTACGCACTAAAACAAATAACTTGCCTTCTATTGCATTCGCATTAGTGGTTTCCAATGATACCTACGCAAACACCTCTGCGCATTTCCCCGACCTAATTCTCAATTCTCAATTTTCAATTCTCAATTGTAACTTAGCGACAGCAAACAACTTGTTTTGTTAACTCTAAAGGTCGCTAAGTTACTCTCCTAGTCTTTCTTCAGTAGCCATTCGATGGCTTTCTCTTTTGTGAAAGCAAAGTGCATGTTTCTCCTGCCACTCAGGGCGAAAATCGCGTTTATCATGATTTTCTTGATCCCATCGAGCCCTATCACGGCGCCGAATTTGACATAGGGTTTGTTTCGTTTCATATACTGCGCGACGATTTCCTTTGATTCAGAATCAAATCTGATGTTTTCGACATTAGTAATCGTATACAGGGAGTTTTCGGGGTACTTTGTGATTGCCGGCTCAATCAACTTGATTCTCTCGTTGAAGTCATCGTTCGTCTTAACGCCCGATAAATCAATATAAATGAAACTCTTACCATCAATCGTGAACTCATCAGTGTAAATCTGCTGCATAATAATCCTCCTACCGCGTCCTTGGCGGGCGAACACAGTTCGCCCCTACAATTTGTTTGAATTTACCTGCGTTAGTGATTGGATGATCTCCGTTGCTTCGTCGTAATCACCTGTCAGTATGAACCTCGATATGCGCTGGACATCTGCCATAACGTTATCCGGTAGGCTTAGGGAAAGCAAATCGTCTACCACGCTGTCCATCGCCCCGGCATTCAACACATCAAGCGCATCCCTTAGCTCGGCAAGCTTGTCTTGGAAAACATCAAAAGCAAAGACGCTGCCCTTTGCTCCGTTGCGAAGCCCGCTTTTCGACACCGCGACTTTGATACTGCGGAGCAACGACTCCAAGTCGGCTATAAAAACGGCGTGGTTTTTTCTAATGTATTCCCCATCACCCTGCCTGCCCGCAGCTTCCAACCCCTTAGCCGCATCTGATAGCCTAGCCGCACCTATGTTGGCCAGGGCGCTTTTCAAAGCGTGTACATGAGTTGTGTACAAGGACATGTTATTTTCCTCAAGGCATTTGCCCAGTTCCGCGATTTTGTCAACGCCATCCGAATGGAACACGGCAAGCGTCTCAAAGTACCGACCCGCCGAACCACCGGACAAAGCAAGGCCTTGGCGAACATCTAAATCATCGATATCAGCAATCGCTGAAGAAGCATCATGTGCCTGTAAATTATCATCACGCAACCTTGTCATTGTTGTGGCTTTGCGCATCTCTTTTGGCAGCCATTTTTCCAACATGGTATTAAGGCGGACAATATCAATGGGCTTTGCCAGAAAGTCATTAAACCCATTGTCCAGGAGCATTTCCTGTATGCCGGAAATCGCATTCGCTGTGAGCGCGATAATTGGAATTTTCTTGAAGTAATCTTTGTCATCGTCCATAGCCCTAATCCGCAACACAGTTTCGACCCCATCCATAATCGGCATTCTGTGGTCCATAAAAATGAGGTCATAACACTTAGCCGCAACAGCTTCAAGCGCTTCCATTCCGCTTGTGCATAAGTCAATTTGCATCTGATAGGGGGCCAGCAATCCCTCCGCAACCTTCAAATTCGTCCTAATATCATCGACAATCAGCACTTTCGCGTCCGGGGCGAGAAAATAAACAATCGACTCAGAACCTTCGTTATAGAGAAACGCCTCAGACGCGCCATTTAGTATATTGGCCACTGATATTGAATGCACAGGCATGGCAAGGATGCTCCAATTGGCGCTTGGAACTGCCTCCCCAAACTCGGTCAACAAGACGGTTTTTGCATCCTTAGCGTATTCAATCAACGTTTGCTTGTTCTGCTCATATAACTCAAACGAGATAAATATGAACGAATACGATCTGCTTTTCAGTTTTTCCCTAAAATCGTTTTCGTCCTCCGCAAGCGTGCAACTGACCCCAAGGTTGTCCACCGTGCATATTATAGAATTAGCATACAAATCGCGGCGTTCATAGACAATAACGCTTTTGAGTTCGGGTCTGTCAACTGATGCAATTCTTTCATCAGAGCGAAACTTTTGAGGAATAGTTATCGTGAATGTGCTCCCTTTACCATATTCGGATACAATCTCAATATCGCCATCCATAGCTTCCAAGATATTTTTCGTTATGGCAAGCCCCAACCCTGTCCCTTCAATGTTCTTTCTCTGCATCGCGTCAATTTGCGTAAAATCGACAAATAGGCAATCTATGTCCTCTTGCCTGATTCCCCTGCCGCTATCCATGACATCGATATACAGACCCATTGTATCCTCGCTGATTTTTTCACCCATAATCGTGAAGGACACAAAGCCGCTATCCGTGTATTTTACAGCATTCCCCAATACGTTAATCAGCACTTGGCGGATTCTCACCTCATCGCCGAACAGCTCATTTGGGATGGTGCTGTCGATATTCACGACAAAGCGCAACTGTGAGTCAAACGCCCTCATTCTGATAATGCTGATGACATCGTTTACCAACGAGGCGAATAGATAATAGTCGGGATTAAGCTCGAATTTTCCGGATTCAATTTTAGAGAAGTCCAAAATGTCGTTTATAATCGCTAATAGATTCATCCCCGCTTGTTTGATCGTATATATATGGTTTCGGGCGGCATCCATTTCATTCTCTCGGAGGGCGAGTTCCGCCATTCCAATGACTGCGTTCATCGGAGTTCGTATCTCATGGCTCATTTTTGCAAGGAAAACGCTTTTCGCTTGATTCGCGTCCTCCGCTTTGTTTAGCGCCTCGACCAAGTCGGTAATGTCGGTAACAGTGACCACCTTGCTGAGTACCTCGCCATAAGAGTCCAAAACCACTGTAAGCAGCATATCGCAGCTCCGCTCCCCGGACACGGTGTTGACAGATACCTTCACATGGTCAAAGCTTTCATCGAAAAACGAAAACTCCGGCGGAGCATCGTTTATCCTTATTATGCTCGAAACGTCTTTCCCAATGACATCCTCCGGCAACATATCCAAGGCCGCGCTGTTGGCAAGGACAATGATATTTAGATTATCCAGCACGAGGGTCGGCATGGTTATCGACGTGAATATATATTCCGACGCATTTTTTACCGTGATGTCCATTGTTTGGTTGGCCCTCATCGTCAGGTACATGTGTAGCGAAATCAGCAGAATCAGCACGGTTCCAAGTGGGATGACCGTATGCTCGGTGTAGAGCGGTATCGCGAATTCTATGATATAGGCCGGGGGCGAAATGAGCAGCAAGAGTATCGAAAACATTTTTGCCGGCTTTTTCTGTCGCAATAAAGTCGATTTGCGCATCCACTTAAATTGCAGCCAAAACAGTATCGCGACCGTTCCTTGAAAATAGAAGGCGGATATATTCATGAGCACGCTGCCATAATATGAATATTGGAAGCCAAAAGCCGTTTCGATTATGGACACATCTTTTGCAAATACGCATGATACCGACAAGGCAACGCAAACGATATAAAGAAACGCAACCAAACGCTTGGTTGCTTTTGTTTTGTGCCCTGACATGTCCGCGACAAAATCGACCCACGCTGCAAAAACAAAGCAGCTCACAGAAAAGCTGACAATCCAGAAAAAACGCGCTGCGTCTTCGTTGCCCGATATCGTCATCATGCCGTTGGACAGGCTCCATGCGCCCAGAAGCGTTACCGCGCGGAAATATTTCAGCCGCCTTTTTGCTTTCGTGTCCGCAGAGAAAATAGACGTTCCGAGGATCAAATAGATTATAGCCGTGTAAAAGAAAAGCAGGGCGATTATATGCGACCAATTCATAATGTACCTCTTTTTGTAACTACTCGGCTCCGACTCTTTCAAACTCATTTTCAATCATGGCAAAAACACCGACAAGCTCGGGGTCAAAGAACGACCCACCGCAAGCCATTATCGTATCCACCGCTTTTTGATGCGATAACTTACCCCTGTTTGGGCGGTCGTGCGTAAGAGCATCATAAACATCAACGATTGCCATTAGCCTGCCTTGAAGCGGGATATCTTTTCCACTTAACCCTAGGGGATAGCCGCTCCCGTCCCATTTCTCATGATGGCTGCCCGCCAAAGCCTCAGCATGGTCAAGCAAGCCGACCTCGACCATATCATCTTGCATTTGCTGCACTATTCTGACACCGGCCTCCGAGTGCGACTTAACATTAGCATACTCCTCATCCGTGAGCTTATCAGCTTTATTTAAGATGCTGTCGCTTACCGCAATCTTTCCTATGTCATGCAGTTGAGCAGAAAGCAGGAAAATATCCACATCCCATGACGAAACCTCGTCTTTAAAACGCTCGTGTTCTAACAAAGCATCCGTGAAAATTGTCATGTATTGACGAATTCTGCTTGAATCACTATTTTCCATCCCTTCGCGGATATCAAGTATAGCGGCAACAGCCTGAGTAGCCGGAAGCAATCCAATGTCATTGTTCGGCTGAAGTCTGTATGCCGCGCTATCGTTCTTCACATTGCAGAATTCCTTTTCATGTTCGATAAACACATCGCAGAGCATCGGGTCAAAACTCGTGCCATTGCCGCTTTGAATTATCTCCATTGCCTCTTCATGCGTGAAGGCATTTTTGTATGGACGATCGTTGGTAAGGGCATCATAAACGTCGATGATTGCCATCAACCTGCCCTGCAGCGGGATATTCCTGCCCGACAAACCGAAGGGATAACCTGTTCCATCCCATTTCTCGTGATGGCTGACCGCCATAATCCTGGCATGTCTCAGAAACGCACTCTCAGGGGTACTCCTTTCGATTCTGTCAACAATGTTCATTCCATATATGGTATGTTTTTTCATCTCCTCAAATTCGTCATCCGTCAACTTGCCGGGCTTCATCAAAATGCTGTCCCTAATAGATATTTTCCCGACATCATGGAGCTGCGATGACATCGCAAACAAGCCTATATCCCAAGATGACAGTTCTTTTGTATAGACCCCGCGTTCAAGAAGGAATCCCACAAAAAGGCTCAAGTAGAGCTGCGTCCGTTCGATATGCCCTCCTGTGATATTGTCACGCGACTCAACCAGTTCGGCAACCGTTTTCAAAATGGCGTTTTGCAGCCCGAAAACGGTTTCTGTCTTTTTGTCAACGATGACCTCCAAATCATGGCTGTATTCTTTCAGTTTTCTTCGTTGGGTTTCGGCGAGCATATGCACTTCGATGCGTTTCAAAAGCAGCTCCTTAGAAAACGGTTTAGTTATGTAGTCAATCGCTCCAAGGCTAAGCCCCGACACCTCGCTGACGGGATCGATTACCGCAGTTAAAAAGATGACGGGTATGTCGGTTGTGCTGTCTTCCTTTTTTAGTATATCAATGACCTCATAACCGCTCATCCCCGGCATATCGACATCCAGCAGTATTAAGTCAGGCGTCAGTTTTTTTAGTAGTCGGAAAAGTTTTTCGCCGGATGAGATTGTATACACGTCATGTTTAGAAATTAATGCATTTTTGCCAATCATCAGATTTGTTGCGTTATCATCGACAATGACGATTTTGTAACGGGTGTCTTCCATATCTGCATGACCGCCTTTCTGCGTAGGGCATCTATACTCGCGGGTATGGTACCTCATCAGGAGAGTACAGTATATATTCTAGTGTCGGAATTTACAAGCAAATGTTTATGCAAACAGGTTCGGTAAAAAGCGGGCTATGCAGGTGCTTGCAAGAGCATCAAACCGTGATTAGGGAAAGGATAAACTGTCAAAAGGGCAACTTTTTAATAGTGAAAACCGCCTCGAAAGGCAGAAGTTAAATTTGTAAAATATGTGTAACATTAGTAACTAATTGTAGAAAAAAATGATGATTAGTTGTTTTTACCCTTGTTTAATGCTGAAGCAAAGCATATAATCAATTAACTTTAAAATCCGTCAAAAGGATATGCTTTTTGACTGATTCTAATTTGAATGAATCATATTTACCTTCGAAGGGAAGCTTCTAAGAAGTAAGACTGTTCTCAATTCTCAACTCTCAATTGCGGTCCGCAGACCGCGTTAAGGTGCGCTGTTATGAAGATAAAGTTTATGAGCAAACTCATTAAGTATGTTTTCGTGATTGTGCTATTATGCGCCGCCTGCGTCGGTATTTCTGTCTATTTGATTAATTGCTCAAGCGTAGACACAGTGCTCAAGATCCCAATAATGGTCCTGATTGCGTTGTGTCTGTGCATATATACCACATTTGAGATCACCAGACATATCGCATCGTCGATGAAAAAGGTCATTCAGGAACTCAACGATATTTCGGCCTACCTAAATGAAGCATCAGACAAAATGCGCGACACGGCCGATGAGCTTGCGAAAAACGCGGTGCTTCTTGTTAAGCATTTAGAGTCGGCAGCTAAAGAGGAGATTTCAAGCACGACTATGTCTAAGGCTCCGTTCGATGAATAAAAAATCCAAGACTAAGGATTTTGGCAATTACTATAGTTTTGGTAAATGGTTGACTAAGTGATTATCTACATGCGGTGTGTGATGAAAGAGGTTATCCAATGAATATGAAACCAAGGCCTTTTTTGGACAAGTGTAAGCGGCTATACCTATTTATTCCAAAAGAGAACAAGGCGGCATTTTGGGAACATACCATATCCGACATCATCAGTAAATCCCTCGCGATCCACATTTTTTCTTTACTGTTCCTCACAACGGGCATCGCAACGATATTCAGCGTGATACAGGGCGATGGGGGCGTAGCCCCAAAACCGGCGGACATGGCTCATATTTGGGTATTGTCGATTGCCTTTATCATATCAGGGGCAACGTCTCTGCTGATTGTATTGCTCCGGAAAAACCATAGCCGAAAATGGTTGGACACGCTGCTATTCATCTCGGCGATCTTTCTGATGATAACGCGTGGTTTTTGCGCAAGTTATGAACTCTATGTCGGTGCGCAATACTTTCGTGTTTTGCTGTACTGGGCGTTCTTTTCAGCATTAATACACTATTCCCCGCTCAGAGGCATCGTTGTACTCTTAGCGGGGCTCGTTGCTTTTTATGTCGGCAACTCCATTGTTGAAACTTATAGTCTTTTCCCATATTCGGTAATTGATTCTGACACGATGGTGGAAATAGTTCAAGGAATGCCGATAGGCATCAATCTCGCGTTGGTTGGCATAGTATGTTACTTCATTTTCGACATGAACTATAAAAAGTCGTACAAGGATTTCTTAAAAACGAAACAGGTTTTGCAGACACATAGAGAATTGGTGGAACTGACTCAGCAGTTGAATACCGCTAACGCGCAATTGCTGGAGACATCCATAAAAGACACCCTGACCTCGCTGAATAACAGGCGCGCGCTCGATGAGTACGCCTCCGGTATTTGGCAGGAATGCTACGACAATGGGGTTACACTGTCAGTTATGATGTTTGATGCGGACTATTTCAAAGCATACAATGACAATTTTGGCCATCAAGCCGGCGATGATGCGCTGCGGTTGATTGCAAGTGTTCTAAAACGCAACTTTTCCCTAATGCGCGGGATGCTGGCACGCTATGGCGGGGAGGAGTTTATCGCTGTAATCCCGTACATGGATGAGAGCGCGGTTACGACTGCTGCCGAATGCATCAGGTCTGAAATCGAAGCTCTTGGGGTAGTAAATCCCGTTCCCACAAATCCGGACAACATATTGACGTTAAGCATAGGTGTCTATTCTGCAAACGCGAAAGAAACCGATAGCATTGAAACATGCATCAGATTAGCCGACGAAGCCCTTTACCGCGCAAAGTCGCTAGGCAGAAACACCGTTGTCGTAAAGCAAGGCAGCTCCGCAGCATGACAGATAGCGAAGCAAAACGCAAGGGGTGCGAATCACACACCCCTTGCGTTCCTTAGTTGGTCGGAGTGGCGAGGCTCGAACTCGCGGCCTCCAGTTCCCAAAACTGGCGCGCTTCCAACTGCGCCACACCCCGACGAAAACTAGCTCACATTCTGCACGGAACAATCAAGCTAGGGCATTATACAACATTAAACAGAGACTTTCAAGTCTTATTTGAAAATTGAGACTGTCAAGTAAAAGTAGGCGTATTTTTTGCCAAAATTCGTGAAGATAATTATTATTATTTTGTGCAACATGCCTAAGTGCTTCAAATCACCCTCTTTACTCTGGATATTTGCGGGTTTAGCCC
>Ga0099364_10010123_pt1 | contig 13000 bp, 12 predicted proteins | sample TergutTh196P3_FD_73070 | JGI IMG/M metagenome (GOLD analysis project Ga0099364, IMG submission 73070) | Microcerotermes parvus P3 segment gut microbial communities from Pointe-Noire, Republic of the Congo - Th196 P3 | ecosystem: Host-associated > Arthropoda: Insects > Digestive system > Gut ...
CACCCCTATTCAGCCTCGGATGTGGTTTCTGTACGTCGGTTCGGGATTTTGCCTCCAGCTTCCTTCAGATTCCACCTCGCGGTGGACACCCTTGCTCTTGGCTAACAGTTCCTACTGCTTTTGTTAAGAGTTCATTTACGTAAAGAAATTGAGAAGGCTTGTTTTAAACAAAGGAACTGCCGCCAAATCTCTTTACATAAAAACCTCATTTTTGCCATTATTAAACCTCCTTAAATTTCTCAGTTTATTGGAGGTTTTGTGTTTTCTATTATTGATGTTAGTGATTTGACGGCTCTTTACTTGGGCATGTAAGTGTCAAAACAACGGAGATGTACATTAGGGTCGATGCTGAAAAAAAAAAGAGACGCAATTGAAATGGTAAGCAGAGAAACTGTAGTCTACGAGAAACCCAATTGGGAAAACAACAAAGCTTTGAAGGAGTGGCTCAAAGGCTTTAATCGCTGACTTTTATGTAAAGAGATTTGGCAGCAGCTTCTTTGTTTAAAACAAGTCTCCTCCATTTCTTTACGTAAATGAACTCTTAACAAAAGGCAGTATTACGTTAAGTTTAACGTAATACTGCCAAGCCTGTAGTGGACTTTCACCACCAAGTTATCGCCCATGCCGGGCACACAAAAAATCCCGGTCTGCAACGCAGACCGGGGATATGAACTTCAGCGCAACTCTTGCTATTTCAAAACAGACTTCAAAAGCTTGCCCATTTCACCCGGATTTTTTGTGGTGCGAATACCACATTCTTCCATGACATCCAGCTTCTGCTGGGCTGTACCCATGCCTCCGGTAATAATGGCGCCAGCATGCCCCATCCGCTTGCCCGGCGGGGCCGTTACACCAGCGATGAAGCCAACAACAGGCTTTTTCATGTTTTCTTTCACCCACCTCGCTGCAAGCTCTTCATCATTTCCGCCGATCTCGCCAACCATGATGACAGCCTCAGTATCAGGATCTTCGTTAAAGAGCTTCAGCACATCAAGGTGCTTGAGCCCGTTGATCGGATCTCCGCCAACGCCAACAACCGTTGACTGCCCCAGGCCGACCGAAGCCAGCTGGCTGGCAGCTTCATAAGTCAGTGTACCGGACTTTGAAACTACACCAATCGTGCCCTTTTTATGAATGTGACCCGGCATAATTCCAATTTTCAGTTCATCCGGCGTGATAATACCCGGACAGTTCGGACCCAGTAAAATTGTGGCCTTGCCCTGCATTTTGTCGCGCGTTCTGACCATGTCACGTACAGGTATGCCTTCCGTGATACAGATCACCAGCTCCATACCGGCTTCAACAGCCTCATCAATCGCTGCTGCAGCAAACGCTGGCGGAACATAAATGACCGAGGCTGTCGCACCCGTCTGTTTTTTGGCGTCAGCAACCGTATCAAAAACAGGAAGCCCTAAAAATGTCGTTCCGCCTCTGCCTGGAGTTACGCCGCCAACATAGCACTGCATGCCCAAAGCGTAATTCTGCGATGTTTCAGTGTGGAAAGCACCGGTTTTACCCGTCATGCCCTGAACGATCACGCGTGTGTTTTTGTTAATCAAAATAGACATTTCAGTTACCCCTTAGCAGCGTTGATTGCCTTTTGTGCAGCATCCATCATGCCTTCGGCATTAATAATCGGCAAACCGGAATTGGCCAGAATTTCCCTGCCCAGCTCGACATTGGTTCCCTCAAGACGAACGACCAGAGGCACTTTCAGTTCAACTTCACCGGCTGCTGCGACAATACCATTTGCAATAATGTCGCAACGCATAATCCCGCCGAAAATATTGACCAGAATGCACTTGACCTTGGGGTTGGCAAGCATGATCTTGAAAGCTTCCGTCACTCTTTCCTGCGTTGCGCCTCCTCCTACATCCAGAAAGTTTGCAGGTTCGCCACCGTAGAGCTTGATGATATCCATTGTCGCCATGGCAAGGCCTGCACCATTGACCAGGCAGGCGATATCGCCATCAAGCGCAATATAGGTCAGGTCGAACTCGGCAGCTGCAATTTCATCCGGGTCCTCTTCGTTAAGGTCACGCAGACTGAGAATATCCGGCTGGCGGTACAGACTGTTCGAGTCAAAATTGAACTTGGCATCAAGTGCAATGACACGCTGGTCACCCGTCAGAATGAGCGGATTGATTTCCGCCATGGATGCGTCGGTTTCCTCAAACGCCCTGTACAGACCCTGCATGAACCTGGTTGCCTCTTCAATGGCAGCTTCCGGTATACCGATTTTTCTGGCTACATCCTGACAGTCTTCTGCTGTGAGCCCGACTTTGGGGTCAACAAAAACCTTGTGGATCAAATGAGGGGTATTATAGGCGACATCTTCAATATTGACTCCGCCTTCAGCACATGCCATCAGTGCAACACGCTGCGACTCCCGGTCAATAACCATTCCAACATAGTATTCCTGCGCTATATCTGCACCCTCTTCAACCAGCAGTCGCTGAACCAGGCGACCCTCAGGTCCGGTCTGGTATGTCACCAGTGTCATTCCCAGAATTTCCCCGGCATACTGTCTGACCTCATCAATAGACCTGGCCAGTTTCACGCCGCCGCCTTTTCCGCGGCCTCCTGCATGAATCTGAGCCTTGACAACCCAAAACTTGCCTCCAAGGTCTTCTGCAGCCTTTACAGCTTCATCAACAGTAAAGCAGGGAACGCCGCGTGGTGTTGTGACACCATATTTACGCAAAAGTTCTTTTCCCTGATATTCATGAATATTCATACTTGCCCTTAAAAAGAATGGATGGGCATTTTTTTCACCCATGCCTGACTTAAGTCTCAATGAACAAAGTTCACCAAAGCTTTCTTTTTGCCGCCACCACTATTTCTTTCACGCTCTTCGGGAAACCAGGTCCTGACTGACTCCACGAAAAATGCCGAGGGTGCTCCCTTTTCTCACACCTCGCCTTCATGCTGGACCGGAACCTGCGTGCTCAAAACATTGTCAGTTGACCAACACCATTCTGCGATGTTGCTGCCGGCAATCCTTGTGGGAAGGCCGGTCTTCTTTCAAGAGGATTCTTTTGACTTTCTGGCGGAAAAAAATCAAACAATATGATATCTGTTCCGGTGCGGATATATTCTTGACTTAAATCAATTTTGCACTTCCAAAGCCTTATTTGCAAAAAGTTTTTTTCGCCGGCTTTCCGCCCTGAAATCCCTTGAATAGTGCCTGATTCTTCCTGGTGCGCTCCTTCGGACAGGAAACTGCGGACTTTTCTGCCACACAATGGTCAGATGCGCCTTTACCCCGGGAGCACGAACGGTACGGCAAATTCCGGCATCAGATTGATAAGCTCTAGTGCTGACGGCAGGTTTTCAATGTCCGATGTCATTGAAAGATAAACGTTCCAGCACGCTGCTTCCCATAGAACGAATGCCTGGGCCTGAAGTGCCTGGCCGGGCTGCAGACTCTTCACGTGGGACTTCGCATCTGCAATACTCATATAGTCGTACTCAGGCTGTCCGCTCACACGGTGCAGCAGTGCGGCCACTTCTGCAGACAGACGCTCTCTTTTCTCCGCCTGTGTCAAGGGAACATCTTCAAACCTGACATAGGCATCAGCTGGCACTTTTTCGCCAGGTTTTCTGATCACAGTACATTTGATCAGGCCCTCAGCCTTGCGCTGATAGTAGCGCCCGCCACGAAAGTCAGGTTTAAGTTCCCACGTATCCCCAGCGTACACAGCTTTTTCATTTTTACCCGCTTCTGGCGGGACGATTTGTGTTGAATAGGCAAGATCAGAAAGCCGACCCTGATTCGCCAAAGGCGACGCTGCTTTACTGGCTTCAATCAGTTCACCCGTTTCCGGATCGAATTCAAACTCCTGCATCAACTCTCCTCTTCATGCATAAAACGCTCTGATTAAACTGGCACCATGGCATTACTGTAATGACCAGGACAGCAAGACATCTTTTTCCGGCAATGCAAATTTCTGTTGCCAATCCTGCTATCGTCAACTACAATGAGAACGATAGTCATTCTCATTTGCCGGAGGTTTATTGCGCTTTGAACACTAAACCCTGGTAATCATACCTGAAATTGCCAAACATGAAATCACTTAAAAACAAACTGCACTACGTCTTTGCCTTCTGCGCATTCTGCTTTCTGCTTCTTCCCGTCCACGCAGGCAGACCTCTTATAACTGATGATGCCGGTATCAACGAAAAAGGACATGGGCATATAGAAGCCTGGTATGGGCGCGACCTCGAAAAAAATAACTCCTGGCACATTTCCCCGGCATACGCACCCACAGACTGGCTTGAAATAACCGGGCTGTTCATGAGAGACAATTCAGAAAAATTCAATTCAAAAGGCCTGATGGCTAAAGTTTTATTCACCCCATCCAGAGAAAGTGGCTGCAATACCGGTGCGCTTGCAGGTTTTTTACAGACTAATGGCAAAAGTCATACTGATACCTACATCGCAGGTCTTCTGTCGTGCAACAGCATCAGTTATGGATCCGTACACTTCAATCTTGGCGTACTCTCCCTGGAAGATAACAACCCCGCATACTGGGGTATTGCCTACGAAAAACCCATTGGACCTGTCACGGTAAATCTGGAATATGTCGGAGAACGCTATACAAAGTCCATCACCAAAATTGGCCTGCGCGGATTTGTTCTTCCCCGCCTCCAGCTGGATGGATCAATAGGCAGACAAAGGAACGAAACGATTTTCACCATCGGTATGGTAATAAAATTCTAAAAACCGCCGATCCGGGACCCCGACTGATTCGTCTGCATCTTTGCCAGAATTACAGGTTCATGAATATATGCCCACAACAACGATGACACAGCTGCCAGAAAAAAAACGCACGATATCCATTGCGCTTGTGGGTTCCCCAAACGCCGGCAAAAGCGTTATTTTTAACAGCCTGACTGGCAAGCGCCAGAAAGTGGCAAACTATGCCGGGGTCACAGTTGAACGAAAAACCGGTTTTTTTACTTCATCTGATGGCCAGACTTTTCAGGTCACGGACCTGCCTGGAATTTACAGCCTGAACACGCAGTCACCAGATGAAGCCATTACCCTGGAAGCCCTGAAAGGAGTCCGCAAGGACGAAATCCCCATTGACGTAATTGTCCTCGTCGTTGACGCCAGCAACCTGAGACGCCAGATGCCACTCGCACTGGGTGTACTGGAGCTCGGCTATCCGGTCGTTGTTGCCCTGAACATGATGGATATCGCAAAAAAACGCGGCCTCGAAATTGATACGGCAGCACTTGCACACGAAACCGGGATGCCCGTCATAGAAACAGTTGCCATCCGCACCAAAGGCATGGAAGAACTGCGCGCATCCCTGGAAGAAATGGCAGCAAGCCTGCCTGCGGAGTCCGCCCGGATAAATCCGGTCTCTGCTCTGCCTGGAGCAGGGCACACCATGCAAAAAGCTCTTCGTCTGCTTGATGTGGTCATCAAAACGCCCGCAAGACCTGACACGCGTGGAGAACGTATTGACGCTGTTGTACTTCATCCGGTATTTGGATACCTGATTCTGGCAACCATTCTGTTTGCCATGTTTCAGGCCGTATTCAGTCTGGCTGAATATCCAATGGAACTGATTGAAGCCGCTGTCAAAAGTGCAGGAGTATTTCTTGAAAACACCATGCCCGAAGGAATCCTTAGAAGCCTGCTTGTCGAAGGCATTCTGGCAGGTGTTGGTGCCGTCATTGTTTTTTTGCCACAGATTCTGATTCTTTTCCTGTTTATTCTGGCTCTGGAAGAGTCCGGGTACCTGCCAAGAGCCGCATTCCTGCTTGACCGCCCCATGCGCTTTGCAGGCCTGTCCGGTCGCGCGTTTATCCCCCTTTTGGCTTCACATGCCTGCGCCATACCCGGGATCATTGCTACACGTACCATCGAAAACGCGCGGACGCGCCTGACAACCATCCTTATTGCTCCACTCATGGTGTGCTCTGCCAGACTTATTGTCTATACTCTCCTCATCAGCGCCTTTATTCCCAAAACTGATGTCGGTCCAGTCAGCATACAGGGCCTCGTTCTGTTCGGGCTGTACGCAGGCGGCATTGCCCTGGCTATGATTGTCGCGCTGGTCATGAAACTCGTCTGGAAGGACCAGCAGTACCAGTCTCTTCTGATGGAACTGCCAGTCTATCGCCTGCCCGGCATCAAAGGCCTCGCCCGGGGACTGGTCGAACACGCAAAACTGTTTCTGATGCATGCAGGCTCGGTAATTCTGGCACTCATGATCGCGCTGTGGTTTCTTGCAAGCTTTCCGGCCGCACCAGCAGATGCAACCCTGCCAGCCATTCAGTACAGCTTTGCAGGCCAGCTGGGCCAGCTGCTGCAGCATGTATTTGCGCCTCTGGGCTTTAACTGGGAAATTTCCATTGCCCTGATCCCTGGCCTGGCAGCACGCGAAGCCGCCATAGCCGCTTTGGCTACCGTCTACGCACTTTCGGACTCAGGTGATACACTCACTGCTGTTATTGCCAGCAGCTGGGGACTGCCCACCGGCCTGTCCTTACTGGCCTGGTTTGTTTTTGCACCCCAGTGCATCCCAATGATCATTGTAACCCGCCGCGAAACCAATTCATGGAAATACGCCGGTATCATGGCAGGCTACCTGTTTGCACTTGCTTATGTGGCATCATGGATCACCTATCGCACGGCACTGTTTTTCACTGGCAGCTAAGCCGTGCTGCAAACTCTGAAATCATGGGCAAAAAACGCCTCAACAACCGGCTTCCGAGGCCAACTGCCGCCAAATGCGCACAAAATCACCTAACTCCTGACAATTTAATGACACAATGCGGGCAAATCAGCTGATCCAGCCGCGACGCCGGAAGTAAAAGAAAGGACCCAGCGCGCTCGCCAGCATGAGCAAAAGGGCAAGTGGATAGCCGATAACCCAGTCAAGCTCGGGCATCAGTTCAAAGTTCATACAAAAAATGCTGGCAATCAGGGTAGGTGGCAACATGAAAACAGCAGCAACAGAGAAAATCGCGATTATCTTGCTCTGGTTGATATTCATAAACCCGACTGTCGTATCCATTAAAAAGTTGATTTTATCGAACAGGAATGATGCATGACCATCCAGTGAATCAATATCCCGAAGAATCTGGCGCGCCTCATCGAATTGCCCGGCATCAAGCATGCGCCCGCGCATCAGAAAACTGACCGCACGGCGCGTATCCATCATGTTGCGGCGAATCCGCTCATTTGAATCCTCCTGCAGCGTAATCGCTGACAGTGCCACAGCCCCATCTTCGCTGGATAAATTTCCCTTCATGACCATCTGGCTGACTTTTTCCAGCTGACGGGCAATTTCTTCCAGGGCATCAGCTGAATATTCAGCGTCTGCAGCATACAGATCAAGAAGCACGTCCTTGCAGTCAGCAACAGACCCAGGGCGGGAGCGCGCTCTCAGTCTGACAAGACGAAATACAGGCAAATCTTCTGCATGTACGGAAAACAGGATGTCGTTCGCTAAAATGAAACCGACCGTGGCGGAATGAGATCTGCCATCCTCTTCAATATGAAAATCCGTTCTCAGCTGAATCGCGCCACTGTCCTCTTCATAATAGCGCGCTGACGCTTCGATCTCTTTTACATCTTCTTCATCCGGCATGGTCACGCCAAAAACACTTCTGACCCACTCGCGCTCTTCATCGGTCGGTGAAGTCAAATCTACCCAGACAGGTGTTGTTGACTCAAGATCAGCCTTTGAATTGACCATGACCTGGCGCAGACGTCCATTGGCAAGTTCAAACACGTTGATCATGTAGCTCCCCTTCCTGTGTGAAACCCGCTCAAAGAACATGAAACCCTTTAAGCCTGCTCGTGGCAGTAAAAGCGGATTTTTTTGACGAATTTACGATAACGTCGGCTAAAATCCGTTAAACTCCGGCATTTTAAATTTTAAGCGTGCATGCTCTAATTGAGCCAGCCACGGCGGCGGAAGTACCAGAACGGTCCTAGCGCACTCGCGAGCATGAGCAAAAGAGAAAACGGGTAACCGAAAGTCCACTCCAGTTCGGGCATCACCCTGAAGTTCATGCCATAAATGCTGGCAATTAGGGTCGGCGGCAGCATGGCAACTGCTGCGACCGAAAATATCTTGATTATCTTGTTCTGGTTGATATTCAGGAAACCGACAGTCGTATCCATCAGGAAGTTGATTTTATCGAACAGAAAGGACGTATGGCCTTCAAGCGAATCAATGTCCCTGAGAATCTGGCGCGCCTCTTCAAACTGCTCTGAATCGAGCAGACGCCCACGCATCAGAAAGCTGACTGCACGCCTTGTATCCATCAGATTGCGCCGGATTCGCCCATTGAGGTCTTCTTCCTTGGCAATGGCCAGAAGTGCCACAGCAGCATCCTGGTCAGTAAAATTCTCCTTCATCACCAAAGTGCTGACCTCTTCGAGCTTCAGATATATTTCTTCAAGTGCATCTGCCGAATATTCCGTATCAGTTGCATACAGATCAAGAAGTACATCCTTGCAGTCCGAAATATATCCAGGGCGGGATCGCGCTCTCAGTCTGACAAGACGAAATACCGGAAGATCTTCTGCGTGTACCGAAAACAGTATATCGTGCGCCAGAATAAAACCCGCCGTAACCGTATGGGGCTTGCCTTCTTCATCAAGCCGAAAGTCCGTCCGCAGGTGAAGCTTGCCACCCTCTTCTTCGTAATAGCGCGCCGAAGCTTCGATCTCTTTTACATCTTCTTCATCCGGCATGGTTACGCCATAGACACTTCTGACCCACTCGCGCTCTTCGTCTGTCGGTGAAGTCAGGTCTACCCAAATCGGTGTAACGTTCTCCAGATCAGCTTTTGAATTGACTATGACCTGGCGAAGACGACCGTTTTCAAGTTGAAATACGTTGATCATCCGTCTTCCTTCTTCTTTCTAAAAAACCTCAAGTCCAGGGTTGTTCGGACCGCCATCCGCCACAGGCAGGGCCGCTGCAAAAAAAGTTTTCGCATTTTACCCCAATCAGGGGCGGCTGCCACGTTAAAATTGCAAGTCCTGCACGAATTGGTCCCTGTCAGGTCCTGCCAGGCTGATTTCGAAACAGCACTGCGCGTTTTTTTGTATCAGCTGGCGTTTTTTTCGGGAGACGGGCTGAATCCATTCTGCCCAGTATGACCTGCGTTCTTTGTGCAAGATATCCGGAATCCCGAAGCTTTTCATAGTAACGGGGGTTGGGCAGGATAACGGCAAGCCGGGCAGCCTGCTCCGGATTCAGGTTTGCTGCCGAGACCTGATAATAATGCCGTGCTGCAGCTTCTGCTCCAAAAACGCCCCGGCCAAATTCAACAACATTGAGATAAATTTCAAAAATGCGCTGCTTGTCCAGCAAAAGCTCAAGCATCCAGGTAATAAACAGCTCCTGTACCTTGCGAAAATAGCTGCGCGAGCCGGACAGAAACAGATTCTTGGCCAGCTGCTGTGTAATGGTCGATCCGCCGGCAACCACTTTTCCTCTTTTGATGTTTTTTTCATAGGCACTGACGAGCGACTGCCATTCAACGCCTTCATGCGAGGAAAAATTGGCATCTTCCGATGCAATGACTGCACGCTTCAGATTTTGCGAAATCCGCTCATAAGGCACCCACTCATGTTTGAGCCGGGCATTCGGGGCGCTTTGCTTCAAAACCGTCAGCTGCGCACGCATGAAGTTTGTTGATTCGGGATTAAACCGGATCAGCCAGGCAACCTGACAGAAAAAATACAGCTGTATTGCGAGAAACAACACAAGTGGCGCAAAAACAATCCAGATGCGATACCTTCTTGAAAACATAAAAAAACGACCTCACGCAAATTCAGGGCTTTGCCCGCAAAGCTGAAAAAACCGCCCCTGTATCGGGATGCACGCCCCTCCAGACAAAAAAGGATTCTGCTGCCTGCTCGACGAGCATGCCAAAACCATCCCTCACATCAGCACCGTGCTCTTTGGCAAAGCGTAAAAAAGCCGTCAGTTTATCACCATATACCATATCAAGTGCAAGTGTGTGCTTTGTAAACACCCGGGCCGGGACGGGCGGCATCGCATCATCAAGCCCGGCTGATGTTGCATTGATCACGATATCGAATTCGTCATTAATCCCGTCAAAGCCGCAAACTTCAATTTTGCCCGCATCCGAGAAATAATCCGCCAGTTCGAAAGCCCTCTCCAGTGTACGATTGGCAATGACCAGGCGGGACGGCTTCTGGTCAAGCAGAGGCAGTATCACGCCGCGCGCTGCACCACCTGCACCCAAAAGCAATACCCGCCTTCCAGCGATCGGATAGCCCGCATTACGGATAATATCGACTATAAGCCCCCTGCCATCCGTATTGTCGCCAATGATGGTGTTGTTTTCAAACTTCAGCGTATTAACCGCACCCGCAGCTTTTGCACGGGGCGTCAGCGATGTTGCCAGTTCAAACGCCTGCGTCTTGAACGGGACTGTCACATTCAGGCCCTTTCCTCCTTCTGCAGCAAACTGTCTGACGGTTTCTTCAAAGGCATCCAGCCCGGACAGGAGATGCCTGTATTGCATCACCTGCCCTGTTTGCCCGGCAAAGAGCGCATGAATATCGGGCGACTTGCTGTGCGCTATCGGGTTGCCAATTACAGCATAACGGTCCGGGTCAGTCATTTTTTACCTCTTTTTGTCTCTGTGTCTTTTTATGGATTGTGTATAAAGCCAGTCTGATTCCTAGTCCGTTCGCAGTGAATCATCCCTGGTGAAGCGAAACCGGGCAACCATCACCCAGACCTTGCCGGAAAATTCCTGCTGCATTTTGGGAGGAAAGGCTCCAAATGGTGCTGCTCTCCTGACAATTCTGATTGCTGCCCTGTCGAGTATTGCATTACCGGAAGATCTTTCAACCCGTGGGCCTCCTTCGCCTTCATACAAGGTACCGTCAATCGCAACAGGAATTAAAACCGTCAGATCGCCATACAGTTTTCTTCCGTTTCTTTGCGGGAAGTTCAGTGTTCCAACCTCTTCAATTTTGCGTTGCATGGCCCTGTAGTACATGGCATGACTGACTTCTCTTGTCCTCGGGGTGACAAATATTTTTTCCGGACGGCTGCCCTGCTCCTGAATATTGCGCTCGATGGATGCTGCCATGCCCGCGAGCAGTTGCTGGGAACTGCCCTGGTCCGTTGTGCCGGTATCAGCCGGGGCACGCTCGGCAGGCTTTTCAACAGGAGGCGTGACATTTGCCCTTATTTTCTGATCGACTTTTTCTGCGAGCTGCTTTTGCTCTTTTTGCAGCTCTTCAACACGGCTTTGTGCTGACGCCAGAATATCGCCATCAGAAAACTGCCCCATATCCGGCAGGGGTGATGCAGGGATGTCATCGGTATCGGCTCCGCCTCCATCAAGGCTGGCCTGGGCAGCAGCCTGCGGATCAAGTGGCTCTTTTTCGCTCTTTGCATTGACGAGCAATATCTCAAGCGAAGAGTCGGGAGTTCCCATTCGAAACGGCTGTGGCGGCGTAAAACGCACACACAAAAGTGCACCATGTATCAGAATTGATACAAGTATTGCATAGCTGAATACTCTGTTCTGTAAAAAATAATTCAAACTTTTCGCCTCAAAATAAAGACTTTATCCCTGGAATTTGTAACAATACGGTGTGAAGGTAAAAAAAACCAGCACTTTAATTTTAACCGGTCCCATCAAAAACCTTTAACAAAAGTGAGGTTCATCGACAATTTCCATATATTAATTTCCGTTTTACTCGCTTTATGCATTAAACCCCTGTATTAAACCTTAGTTTTACATATCATGTCAGTACAAAAAGGCCGTCCCAAAGTTGTTTTCACCGAAGAACTGGCTGCGCAGGCGCTAGCAGATCTGGAAGTAGAAACCCACCCAAAAGTTATCAAGAAGTTACAAGCCATAGCTTCAGCTGCAAAATATCCCGTAACCGTAGTTGCCGACATTTCCCATGTCAGTACGCAAACACTGCGTGAATGGGCTCATGCCTATAAAGTGAACGGACTTTCAGGGTTATACCCCAAAGTCTACACCGCAAGGGCTACAAAGCTCAGTCGTGCACAAAAAGATGAAATTCTCAAATGGGTTGATGAATGCAGGACTCCTCAGGGAGAGATCACCCACTGGACTCTCGACCGTTTGCGTTCTGCCATCAATGAGACCTTTGGCATCACTTTAGGAATCAACACCATCTGGGTGTGGCTCCGCAAAGAAAATCGCAAACTGAAGGCCCCAAGAATACGTCAGCGCAAGCCGGGCGAACCCACAAAAGGAAAACTCTGAAATGTCTCTGTATCAAACCTGAAGCAGGCTTCTTTACACGCCTCTTTTTCAAAAAGAATGCCTTTTGCCACAGGGCAAGAGGCATTCTTTGCCTGGCTGAAAAAAATCACGCCAGGACGTGGCTGCGCAAAGCCCGGCCAAAGGGATTTTTCGTCCTGAAGTGCTTCAGAAAGAGGCTTTTTGAAGGCGCCACATTTTTCACTGGGCAAAAACGGACAAAAAAAGAACTCCACACAGGCTCAAGGCAGACTTTCCTTCTCAAACGGCAAAACAGCACCTGAAGCTAAACATCAGCCTCATCATCCATTTCCCCCATGTCAGCATCATCAACTGCTGCCAGAATTTCAATCAGTCGTGCTTCGACACTGAGATCAATTTCATCCCACCTGATCAAATCAATCACGACCCTCGTTCCCCGGGAAAGCGTACGCGCAGATGGTACGGAAACAGTGAGCGGAATAACATCCAGACGGACGATTTCATCTCTGATTACCGTAGCTTCAAGTCGCTGGGCCTGATTTTGGGAAAGCCAGCGCAGGCACCAGAAGCGCTCCATTTTATTCTGGAATTCCGAATAGGCTGCATGAACCGTATCAAATGCACTGGCAATGGCATAAAGATCGGCATCCCTGGGCTTGAAAGGGGCTGAAAGCGGTGCGGATATACCATGACGAATACAGGCAATAATCTGCCACTGGTTCACAAGATCGGTATAACGGCGAAGGGGCGAAGT
>Ga0099364_10010124_pt1 | contig 13000 bp, 11 predicted proteins | sample TergutTh196P3_FD_73070 | JGI IMG/M metagenome (GOLD analysis project Ga0099364, IMG submission 73070) | Microcerotermes parvus P3 segment gut microbial communities from Pointe-Noire, Republic of the Congo - Th196 P3 | ecosystem: Host-associated > Arthropoda: Insects > Digestive system > Gut ...
AGTGTAAGAACAATCACTTAGTATTTTACCAGTCAACGGCATCATCCTCCGCTATTTCCAGGAGAGGGGTGTTCTCGGGTTCGCTTAGTTCTTCTACCGTGCTTAATCTCCTGTTTATAGCCTTTGTGCGCCTGCCGACGATTTCTTCTAATGTTTTATCGGCGGTCTGGATTTGCTTTTGGGCTTTTTCCAGTATATCGCCAAATTTAGTGAACTCGGCTTTTACTGCCCGCAGAGTGTTCCATACATCCTGGGAGCGTTGTTCTATAGCAAGTGTCTTAAAGCCCATTTGGAGCGAACTCAAAAACGCCGAGAGCGTAGTTGCCCCCACCGCTGTTACCTTATATTTATCCCGCAATTCTTCAAACAGAGCGGCATTCTGCACGAGCTCGGCGTATAATCCCTCGGTCGGTAAAAACATCAAAGCAAAGTCTGTGGTTTTTGGCGGCACGATGTATTTATCGTGGATATCTTTTGCAAATACGCGGAACTTTTGCGCGAGCGACTTTCGTGCTTCATCAATAGCCGCCTTGTCCTCGGCATCAAGCAGGCGGTTATAGTCTTCTATCGGGAACTTTGAATCAATAGGCAGCAAGAGGGGCATATCACCGTTGCCGGGCAGCTTTACGGCGAACTCAACACGCTTATTATCCGCGATGGTTACATTCACTTCATACTGGCTTGGTGCAAGGATATCAGCAAGCAGTTTTTCAAGACGCACTTCGCCATATGTGCCGCGTTCTTTTACGTTCGTTAAGGCGTTTTTCAGGCTCTTCGCATCTGCTGCGAGGTTCTTCATTTCGCCTAAACCTTGCTGAACGCTGTCAAGCTGTTTGCTGACTAGTTCAAAGGACTGCGCTAGGCGCGTTTCGAGGGTTTTCTGCAATTTTTCATCCACGACAGCCTGCATCTGCTCAAGACGCTTTTCATTGCTCTCTTGGATGGACTTCATCTTGCTTTCCAGAGTGGAGTTGACCTTTTCGATGTTTTCGGCATTGCCGCGCTGGACGGAGGAAAGGCGGGAATCAACCTGCTCCCCGAACTCCCGTAGTTGCTTGTTTGTCTCTTCGCGGCTGGATTGAAGCGTTTTTTGAGTCTGTTCTTGAATGGATGACAGGCGTGTGTCGAGCTGAGTTGAAAACTTCCCGAGCCGCTCATTGGTTTCTGTACGGCTGGCTTGCAGTGCTGAGGTAACGCTTTCGTTGATTCGCTCAAGCTGGCGGTTAGCCTCTTCGCGGTTGGCTTGGAGCGTTTCTTGTACGCTTTTTTGTATAACGCCGAAACGCTCAAACTGCTCGGTCGCGCCGCTGGCGATCTGCCTTGCCACGCTGTCACGCTGGTCGTCTGCTGACCGTTTTAATAAGTCCGCAACCTCGTCAAGCGGGGTTTTCTTTCTTCCGGTCAGCAGTAGAACCATGACTGCTGTCAATAGCAAAATAATTACAATGCTGAGTATTATCAGAATTTCCATTGTTACCTACCTAACTCGGACATGCCGCAGTTGTCATTTATCGGTTGTCAGTTTTATTAAGGCGGGAAACGAACTTTTTCATTTTGCATTGATAGCCGGCAGTAAGAGCCTAAATCCTATTGTTTCCGGACGTATCTGTTTAGCACCATGTTCAGATGCCTGGCGTCTATCGGTTTTGAGATGAAATCGTCAAAGCCGCTAAGCTTGAACATTTCTGCGTTGCCTACCAACGCGTTGGCGGTGAGCGCGACTATGGCACCGCTGTATCCGAGGGCGCGGATTTTTTGCGTTGACTCTATACCGTCCATTTTCGGCATCAGATGGTCCATGAATATTATGTCGTATGCTTCACCGGCCTCCACTTTTGCTATTGCTTCGAAACCGCTCGTTGCAAAATCTATTTTCATCTCATATGGCGCCATCATTCCTTCTGCGACGAGCAAATTGATGTCCACATCATCCACAATGAGTACTTTCCCATATGGCATTGGGTCGTAAGCGACCTGCATTTGATTAAGCGCCCCGCCTCCGATGAATGAGAAGCATGAGAGTTGCTCGGCAAGTTCTTTGCCGATAACGCGGCAGTCTACAGCTTTCTGCTTTACCGTGACAGTGAACCTGCTGCCTTTGCCGTATTCACTTTCTGCCTCGATCGTCCCGTCCATCATTTCAACTAAACTTTTTGTGATGCTTAGCCCTATGCCTGTCCCTTCGGTAGCGCGGGTGACTTCAGCGTTAAACCTCATATAGATTGAGAAGAGCTTGTCCATATCTTCATTCTTCATGCCATGCCCCGTGTCCTCGACGATGAAACGCAGCAGAATGTCCCCGTTTAACGTCGAGTGGCTGATTGACAGTTTGACTTGCCCTTCATCTGTATATTTAATGGCGTTTGACAGCAGATTGTTTAAGATTTGCCTCAGCCGTAGTTCATCGCCGATAAGCCTCGACGGGAGGTTCTCGTCTATATCGAGCACCAACTCGATCGGCTTTGAACCGATGCGCACGACATTAATCTGTACTACGTCGTTGATAAGGCTCGGTGTATCGTAGCTTATCGGATTTAGCTCCATTTTCCCTGTTTCTACTTTTGAAAGGTCAAGGATATCGTTGATGATCCCAAGAAGGGTGTTGCCGGAATTGTATATATTGGTCAGAGCCGATGCATAATCAGGCGGTAAATCGCCTTTTTGCATTTGGATTTGCGCCATTCCGATGATAGCGTTCATCGGCGTACGGATTTCGTGACTCATCGTGGAAAGGAACTGGCTTTTCGCCTTATTAGCGCTATCGCTTTGGAAAGCTTTTTTGCGATATAGCCACATTCCGATGAATCCCGATGCAACGGAGATAATAAACGATATTATTAATACAGTCCGCATGACTAAAATGTTGTTTCGCTGCGTAATTATTACTTCATCGCTTATATCTACACCGGCGGCGGCATACACCGTGCCATCGGTATTGTACACCGGAGCGAGGCCGGAAATGAGGTTTTCCCATGATGTTGTATAGGTACCAAGGTTCGAGGCCCAGATTTCCCCTGACATAATGATAGGTACAGCCTCCGCTGTTGCCGGATCTTCGTCTATGTCATAAAACAACTCCGGGCTTACCATTTCGTCCCCTTCGTCGTTGTCTATGATGTATTGGATCCGCCCGTCGCCATAGCGCCAATAATAGACATAGAGCACCCTGTATTTTTCTGCAAAGCCTTCAAGCCGGGCTTTGATTGAGTCCCATTCCGGCCGCTGCATATCCTCAGCAGTGTGAAATAGGTCAAGCTCTTCGACCGTAATGAATGTAGCCGCTGCCTGCGCCGCTATGAGCAGATGGTTCTGGACGCTTTCTTCCACTGCTCGTTCCATGCGGTTTATGTATATGGATATTACGACTGTCACAAAAAGCATTAGTGCAGCGGTAATAAAAAACATAAGAAAAACAAAATGGGCTCTGTCGCTTAGCTTATTCATCGTTCGTTTCATCGTCAACCCCCTATAAATGATTACACATTATAGCATATGAGGGGTTCTTTTTGCAATAAGTTTGGCAAAAGACAGGTACGTTGTGTTAATACATATACTGTAAATAAATAGTTCTACCAAGGTATATGTTTGCCGAATAAATCCATAAAAATAGCGCTTTGCGATTTATATGCTTCTGCATTTTGAATAAGATTATATATACATTCAGCTGAGTAATCGGGCGAGTAATCTGCTTTTTCGTTCTTTTCACCGTGCATAAAGGTCTGCATCCAGCCGGGATGTATTTGCCATACCTGTCCGCCGTGCTTTGCCAGCTCGTTATGTATCAATGCGCCTGCCATATTCATCGCTGTTTTCGACATGCAATAGCCAAACATATGAGTTCTTGCACAGTCCGATACGCTGCCGGCTTCGGATGATATGTTGATCAGCAGCTTATCGCTGCTTTTAAGCAGTAAGCGGGAAAAAGCGTTTGCGACACGTATAGCACCTAAGGCATTGACGTTGAATGTCTCCAGCATGGAATCTACATCAGGACTGCCCAGTATCGTTTTATCTTCGTCAGAAAAGGAGTCGCGGCAAAGAATGCCTACATTGTTGATAATAATGTCGAGGGAATCGATAGAGCCGCTGATAAAATCCGCAGCTTCTTTAACGCATTGCGTATCGCTTACATCCATACTGACAAGATGCAAGTTTTCGTCTGCTTCTATGCTTCGTATTTCAGAATCATCATGCGCTTGGTACACCCCTGCTATGACAGTAAATCCCTGAGCAAGAAACACCTTTATCAGGGACAAGCCAAGTCCATGATTTGCGCCGGTAACCAGTACACACTTCTTCATTATAGCCAGACCTCCAAATTGTTCTAAAATATGTTATGAATAGGTATAGCGGTGCGATATATGATTATAGTCATTGCAGTGATAAAATATGATTTCTAAATATAAGGTCTTCGCAGCAAATATGGTTGATCCACCATTTCTTCAAGAACTCTAGGAATTTAATCGAATCCTTTTCCAGTAAGCTATCACGGCCCATCTTAGCAAGCTGGTATGTCAGTTCCTGATGCAGCTCGCGGTGTTTTTTCGCATTAGGGAAATCAATCTTAGTTAGAAAGTCTTCTTCTATGTGGAAGTGGATATGCGTGTAGTCGTACATCATGCCGACTATTGATGTCAGCATTTCCTTGATGTAATTATTCTGCATTCCATAGTATAACGAGTTGATGGTGCTGACAATGCCCCTATGTTGCTCGTCAATGATATGAATGCCAATGTTATATTCCGGCTGCCAGACGATAAATACGTTGTGCTCAGGTATAACTATATTTGCTGCTTTCTGCGCTTGTGTGCCGTTTGAGTTACTTACCATGATTATGACCTCCGTTGCTTATCTTCATGCGGCATTTTACCATACGTATATATCAGTTACAAGCCCTTCTTATCCAAGCACTACCCTGATAATTTAGGTTTGCGCCGTTGCTATAATATTACCCTGATTTCACGAATCATGCTAATGGTATCGACTCGGTTTGTTTTGCCGTTTTCCATTTGCGGCCATTCTTCTAAGAAAATACCGTCTCCCTCATATAAAGTCTCAACTTCAAGCACTATCTCTTGAGGCAGGCCTATATGCTTCAAGCTTATCTCCCAAGGCGGGCCGCAGTAGAAATTATCGGCTACCAACTGACCGCAGACATAGGCCCTTGCGCTTTCGCCCCGATATGCTATGCGTAAGAACCAATCATCGCTGTAATCTGTATATGTTAGGCGGATCAGGTACTTGCCCGGCGCGGTTTCAGCCAACTCACAGCACCCGCTCATATCCTCATGTTTCAACAGCTCCCATTTATCCGCGCCTGCAGGAACGATCGGAAACCTGCTGAAATTCAGAGTGCTTTTATACTTATACGAGTCTAAGGCTTCTTCGCGGGAAATAAGTCTGTAATCCGGATTTCCCTCGGTCATAAATACTGCATCCTGGTCGCCATAAAATACAGCGGTATCGCCATCCATGCAAAACGGCGTGGCAGCAGCCCACTTTATTACACCGCCGTTTACAGGCATATTAAAAGGATAAAAGAAAAAGTCGCCGTCGTTTACGCTTATTGGCGTTGTCTCAACGCTTTTGTCATTGATTCTTATATCAAGGAGGATTTCTTTATGCTCTGCCATAACATGGCAGCGCTGATAATTGTTTACAAAAACAAATCCCCACTCGCCATTATGCCGCACGCTCCACCGTAAGTCAGTCAGGTTGCAGGGGTTCAGCGGATTTTCGGGTGGAATATATGTCTGCATTTTTGCAAACTCGCTCCCGAAGTCCGCAAGGAAGTAGGAAAGCAGCTTGATTTCCTTATAAGTATCGGTTATTTGCCCATACTCACCTATAGGGGCGCGGAAATCGTAACTGAGCTCGGGCAAATCACACCAGTATCCGGTATCTCTCGTCTCCTGTAACGAGGTCAGCTTTCCTTTGGGGTTAGTACCGCCGTGATACATATAATACCCAAGCAGATTCACTCCGCTGCCTATTTTTACAAGGCTCATCGCGCCTATATCCTTTGCCCGGGCAACGGGGCGACGGTGCTTGGTAACCTGAAGGCCGCCGCCCAGCTCTGCTGCCAGATATGGGAATTTTGCCATATCAAATGTAATCCGATCTCCAATTTTATACTCTGTGCCGATATTCCCATCGTAGCGCTCGTGAGTAAATATGTAGTTGCCGCTTGGCTCTATCTCCGTGAGCCGTTGATCCCACGGAGCCTCGCAGTACCCGCTCATTACCGGGACCATGCCGCCGGTTACAGCGCCGCCCCACCCTGTTGCAGTGTAATACGGCACATCAAAACCAACTTTTTTAGCTATCGAGGAAAGGTTTTTCATATGGAGCTCCCCTTCCTCTCCCGCTTCGCCGCCGACATGCCCGTACTCATTTTCTATCTGGATGCCTATAATCGGCCCGCCGTCCTTATGCAATAGACCGCGCACTTGTTCAAAAATAAGCGAGTAATAACGTTCGGCTTGCTCTAGGTAGAGTGCATCGTTGGTGCGGGTATTATACCTGAGCAGCCAATCAGGGAAGCCGCCGTTTCTAACCTCGGCATGGCACCACGGACCAATCCGTAAAAAAGCATAAAGCCCGGCTTCCCCACATGCGCGAACAAAAGCGCCGATGTCTTTATTCCCGGTAAAATCCACCTCGCCTTCGATTTCTTCATGATGGATCCAGATAACGCATGAAGCAGCAATCCCGACTCCGCCCATTTTCATTTTATTAAGCGAATCAAGCCAATGCTCGCGTGGAAAGCGTGAGTAATGAATCTCACCCATCACCGGAAACCAGGGCTTGCCGTCTTTGATGAGGTATTGGTTGTTATAGCTAAACATAGCGCTGTGTTCCTTTCGTAGCATATTATATACAGTAAAAGTCCTTGGATGTGTTTGCTTTATTTGCTTATTTGACAAAATGCTTCCAGCGCTTTTGATGGTGTGCCGTCAGATCGCCATGAGCTAAGAGGGTATTCGCTCCATATTCTGGCGCCTTGCGGTTCCCAGAGCAAAATCCCCTTGCATTTGGGCTGGTCAGCCATTACGTCAAGCAGTTCCGTAAAGAGCCGATAACAATCATCTTCTGCTTCGTCAAGCCCGCCGGTTTCAACCAGCATTATATCTTTGCCGAAACGCTCTGGTATTTCCTTCATCGATCTTGTGTACGCTGCCATACAGTCTTCATACGATATGTTATGATATACATCAGCCCAATATGGGTAAACAGAAAACCCCATCATATCATAACGGCATCCGCAGCGGTCAAGGTTTTCAAAGTAATCTATGCAAAAATCCGTAAGATTGATTTCTGCCAGATGCACCATAGTCTTAGAACAGCCGGAAACGGCTTTAACAGCATCATGCCCCGCGCTGTAGAGCCTGCTCAGCCGTTCCCAGTTATCCGTGCTGCCCATGGGCAGCAACATGCCGGGATTTGTTTCGTTTCCAATCTGCACCCATTCAAAGAAAAGGCCGTTTTTAACAAAAAGAGTCATGGTTTCATATGTATAGTCGTATAGCTGCTGAACAAGCTCGTCAAATCCAAGGTTTTCCCAGGCTTTTGGAATCCGCTGCTTCCCGGGGTCGCACCATGAATCGCTGTAATGATAATTGAGCATTAGGCGGTACCCCATATCTTTGCATCTAAGCGCAAACGCCAAGGTCTCATCTGCCGAGCAGTGCCCGGCATGAGAGTCATCCGAGGGGTCAACCCATGTCCTAAGACGTATTGTATCCATACCATAGTCTTTCAGAGTGAGCAGCACATCCTGCTCCTGCCCGTGCTTATTGCGAAACTTAAACCCGGAGTTTTGCATCTGCGGAACCCAGCTAATATCCGCACCAACGGCGAAGTCGCGGTCAAAAGTAAACTTGCTCATATTAGTACCCTTTCCTTGCTTTAATTATAGATATGATCTACCGGATCAAGCGGCATAATAAATCCGCATGTAAAGTATAATACTTTCTGCGGTTAGTAGCAATATATAAGTTAATTTTCAGTTTTTTGCAATGAAACAGTTGCTATTCACGCGAATTGCAGTCTTTACCGCGCCTTGCGCCAGGACAGTTGTTGGTATGACACCATTGATTTTACCGGAACATTCATCTATAATACGCATAGCAAGTGTTTAGATACTAAGTAAGGGAAACGGTAGTTTTATATGGAACTGGACTCAAAATCACGCAAACGCGCGTTTATTTATTTTCTTGGGGCAGCGGCGCTTACTGCGCTTGCGCTCGGGATATCAGAAAGCCTATATGGGAATTATTACAAGGAAGTATATAACATAACCCCGTTTCAACGCGGGTTCATAGAGTTCCCCCGTGAGCTGCCGGGGTTTATCTGCGTTGCGGTTATTTCGATGTTCCCGTTCTTAGGAGAGATACGTCTGGCAATCATAGCACAGATTCTTTCTGTAATTGGGTTGCTGCTGCTTGGCATATTTACGCCGCCTTTTTCCATAATGCTTGTCTTCTTGTTTGTCAACTCAATGGGGATGCACTTATATATGCCGCTGGCGGACAGCATCGGGCTTAATATCATAGGCACGGAAAATACAGGCAGAAAGTTCGGGATTATGAACGGCGTGCGTACCGCAGCCGGCTTTGTAGCTGCTATGATAGTGTTCTTCGGGTTTCGTTCCGGTGTTTTCAGCTTTTCTAAGGATGTTATACATATATTTCTCATTGCGACCGTGCTCTTTGCAGTAGTGGCGGTAATCCTGCTGAAAATACGCAAGATAATAGGCGACCCTGTAATCAGCACCGGCAAGGGCCGCTTTTTGTTCCGCAGGGAGTATAAATATTACTATATCCTGGCATCGCTCCATGGGGCGCATAAGCAGATAGCGGTTGTTTTCGGCCCTTGGGTTCTGATTGATATTCTGCTTAAGCAAGCCGACACGCTGGCGGTGCTGTCAATGATCGGTATGTTTCTGGGGGTTTTCTTTATTCCGTTGGTAGGAAAACTGGTAGACCGCTTCGGAACAAGGAAGATGATATTCTCGGAAGGGATTTCCTATATCGCAGTTTATGTTTTGTTTGGTATATTCAGCTCCGGCTTGGTATCAGGGGGGTTCGCTGCTGCGGGAATCCCGGTTCTTGTAATATATATTCTCATCATCATAGACAGAATGACCATGCAGCTCGGCATGGTGCGGGCTTTGTATCTGCGCTCAATAGTGCGCGATAAGTCCGAGATATCCCCAACACTATCGACAGGAATGAGCATAGACCATGTGATTTCAATAGTTTGCGCAGTTCTGGGCGGCTTGGCATGGTCTTCGCTGGGGCCGCAGTATGTATTTTACACCGCTGCGGCACTATCGCTGATAAACGTCCTGGTAGCGACGCGCTTGCCGAAGAGAGTTGAGAGTTGAGAGTTGAGAGTTGAGAGTTAGGACGGGGAACGGGATTGGTTTGTGAGTATGGTCAGTTTTGCGAGTTAGGCGAATTATTTAATACGTCTGCGGAGCAGACACCACAATTCTCAATTCTCCTTTCTCAATTCTCAATTACTCTCCGCTCTCCACTCTCCTCTTTCAGTTGCGGTTTACGGACTGCGTTACACCAGTATGTAGATTCCGGTGTTTATGTTTGTTCCGCCGGTGTTGGCGGTGCCTGCGAATTTTGCCAGGATTTCAGGCAGGGTCATCCCGGTCAGTTTTGTTATTGATTCTATGCTGTTTATCATGCCGTTGACCTTTTCGATTTTCGGGGTCAGCGCGCCTTGTGCCGCATCCGGGAGTATGAGCGCGCCATTTACTTTCAGCAAACTGATTGCATCCATGTCATCGGCAGTCACTCCTTCGTCGAAGAGCAGAACCCCGTTGACCTTTACGCGTATTGTCTCGCCTTTCGCTATTACGGCCTGCAGATGATCATGACCGATGGTCTGGAAACCGTTGACTTTAATGTGCTCGCCGACATTATCTTCAACAAGCTCATATTCATCCGCTTTGCCGACGGCTCGGAATGCTTTTGCGCTTGAAGCAGGGATTGTCGCCTTTCCTTTCACAATAATAGACTCAACCGAACCGAGGCAATCCTCGTTCTTTTTCTCTAAAGTCAAATCGCCCCGGACATAGATGCGGGGACCGTAGAGGGCGACTTCGCCGGCAGTCAGCGAGAGATCAGGCGCAACATCAAAGCCGTCGGGCACGAGCGTACGCTTCTCTGCAGTAAACAGATTGCCATATTTCTCGTCAAAGGATTCTGTTGTGAAAAGCGAGCCGCAAGCATAACGAAGTCCTTTTTCGCGTGCTTTAATAAGCGGGGCCTCATCCAGAGCGGTGATTTCGCCGTGAACCCATATATGGGTTTTATCTACGGGGATGCTAAAGAGGAGCTCGTCTATTTTCTTGTTGCCTAAGACGAGGTGGGCATCCTGTGGATAAGGCTTTTTGCCGCCGGTAATGTTGGCAAGGAATGCGGAGCCAAGTTCCTCCGGGTAAAACAGTTTGCCGTTGAAGTGGGCACCCTCGGCTTTTGCCAGGGCTTTGCCGCCATTATTTTTTACTATGGCATTCCCCGTAGAGATGATGAACTTATCCGTGAAGTCCATATCTTCTGTGATGGTTGCCCCAGCCTCCAGTTGAATAATTTCGCCGCTTATTTCCCGGATTGTGCTGCTGCCGCTGTTTATGCTCGCGTTTTTCGCCATTAGCTTCGCGTATGCTTTTGAAGAAGCAAACAGTGTGCCGCAGTTGATGCTTATTCCCTCGAATTTGTCGAGGAAACCTTCTTTGTCGCTAAGGATAAAGGCTTCTCCGCAGTTGATATTCAGGCCGTTTTCGTCTTTCATGTTAGATAGAAGTTGTTCTAGCATTATGATATTCTCCTTTCAAATTTTATTTTATTGGTAAATAAATCTGCGTTTCAGTCAGTAGATACAGTTTTCTTATTTCTTCAAGCCGCCTTTTTCTGTTGTTATCATTATAATCATATTTTGATGGCAGCATAAGCGTGGCAGGTATAATAAACATATCAGTATTCTCCTTTCAAGTTTTTCCGCATAATACTCAGCGCGGTTCTGATTCGTGTGCGCACTGTAGCCGGGGGGATGCCCATAACTGTTCCGATTTCGGTAGCGTTCATGCCTTGCCAGTACTTCATATGCACCGGGATTGCCAGTTCGGCAGGGAGCAGGCTCATGAGTTCCGATACAGCGATGCGGTCTGAGGGGTCAGGGTAGCCGTCATCGGGCAAATCGTATTCCGGCATGGGGGCAAACCGGCTTTCTTTGCGCTTTATGTCCACAGCGGCGTTACGGGCGGCGGCGTATAGCCAGGCTTTCTGCGCAGGGTCGGGCATGGCTTCAAGCATTTCTTTTCGGATCCATGCTTGAGTGAATGCGTGCGAAACGGCATCCATGGCTGCCGATTCATCCCTGCAGAATGCTGTTACATGCTGCTGCATGGGCTTGCTGTATTTACGAAAAGCATCTTCGATTAGCACCTGTTCATCCCCTTTCGTATATTAGACGTTTCAGATGCGCAAAGTGTTTGCGGGAAAAAAGATTTAGGCGTAACGGAGTGCTAACATATACGAATTTGTACTGTTTGCAGCATCTCTTATATAATAAAAAGCAGTATACTATATGCATATTGCAAAGTAAACTCGATGTTCTCCTATTATGAGATGTTCGGTTTTTGCGGTTCTTTTTCACAAATGTAAATCCTTACCAAGCGTAGTGAGAGATATTCTGCTTGGTTCGCAACTCGAAAGCAGCAAAATATCACCATAAATACAGCGAAAACGTTAGACAAACGATTATAGACAAGTGGGTTTCTGCAGGGGTATAATTCTCTTGCAGAAACTATCGTTTATATTGACAAACAGCGGCGGCGGGAGTAAAATCAAACTGTAGCCGCCGTAGAAAAGGAGCTACAATCATGAGCAAGACAAACCGCAACTTCAAGGCAAGCGTTTTCACGCATCTATTCAGGGAAACCGGTAAAGAATACGAACTATACAACGCCGTAGCGCCCGGAAGCTTCCCGCCCGGCACCCCCGTAGAAGACGCAACCCTGACAGACGTTCTCTACATGGACAGGGTCAATGACTTATCATTTATCGTAGGCGGCAAGTTGGTGGTGTTCTTCGAGCATCAGAGCACGATAAACGAGAACATGCCATTACGCGACCTGATGTACTGCGGCAGGGTATATGAGATGATTGTCCCGAAGAAAAGGATATATACCAAAAGCCGTATAACAATCCCGACTCCCGAGTTCTATGTGATATACAACGGGGCTGAGGAGTTCCCGGAGAAAGCGGTCTACAGGCTGTCGGAGATGTACGCGTTGCCGCCCGGAGAAGAACCCGCACTGGAGTTGGTTGTGCAAGTGTATAACGTAAATCCGGGTAAAAACAAGGAAATACTGGATCGCAGCGAAACGTTAAGTGAGTATATGGCATTCATCACGAAAACACGCGAAAACGAAGCCAACGGGATGAATCGCGAGGAAGCAATCACCAAAGCAATACGCGACTGCGTAAAAGAGGGCATTTTAGCCGAATACCTGGAAAAGTATGGATCGGAGGTACAGAGTATGCTTTGCAAAGAATGGGACTGGGACGAAGCCAGAGCCGTATGGGAAGAAGAAGCAGAAGAACGCGAGCGAGCGAAATGGGAAGCGCGTGAAGCTGATAAGGATGCCGCACATAAAGCGGAGATTGCTGATAAGGATGCAATTATTGCGCAGTTGAAAGCGCAGCTTGCTGTCTCTGGGTAAACAATATACGACGCTTATGTGGTGCATTACAAGCGTCTCCCCTCCTGTGCTTTATCTGCCCGTCAGCAAACAGACTTAGGTGGGGAGCTGTTAATCTTCCTGTGACCGAGTGATTTGCAACAATTAACCCTAAATTCCCCACATAATTAACATATACAAGAAGCCATGCTACAGAAACCCTTTAGTATGGGGAGAAAAGATAGAAAGTCAACAAAAAAAGAGTTGACTTTCTCTTTGGTATATGGTATAATAATA
>Ga0099364_10010125_pt1 | contig 12999 bp, 13 predicted proteins | sample TergutTh196P3_FD_73070 | JGI IMG/M metagenome (GOLD analysis project Ga0099364, IMG submission 73070) | Microcerotermes parvus P3 segment gut microbial communities from Pointe-Noire, Republic of the Congo - Th196 P3 | ecosystem: Host-associated > Arthropoda: Insects > Digestive system > Gut ...
GGGTGTAGATGCGGTTGAGCCAGTATTCGGAAGTGACATCGGAGGAAATGAAGTTATTGAGGCCCTGAAGGGAAAAACCCATGTTGCTGTTTTCCCGCACCCGCCAGTCCAGTTGCTTAAGGTAGCTGTCCATGAGATCCCCATGGATTTTAGCAGTCAGGCTGCGAATCTGGGCCCGCTGTTCCCGGTAGAGGATATAGGCCTTGGCCGTGGCTCTGAAAGGAGATTCCAGCAGAATATATTCCACGATATCCTGAATTTGTTCCACCTCAATTATCGGGCCGGCCTCCAGGGCTTCCGCCCTATCCAGGGTTTTCATGGTCAAGAGCCGGGCTTCCTTGCCCCCGAATTCGCCGGTGGCCTGGCCGGCCTTGGCAATGGCCCGGGTTATTTTGGCAGCCTCAAAGGTGTCTGTCCGTCCGTCTCTTTTCCTGATGGTGGAAAACCGCATGAATTAACTCTCCCATCGCTTCGCCATAATAATTTAGGTCCGACCACCCGGAAGGCAGGCCAGACCCATGGCACATCTTGTAGAGCCGGGCCAGATGTTAGCTAAAAAGCCGCCCCAAGTCAAGTCTTAATTTTTGAAGTTATACCACAATATATTGTGCCTTAGCCAAGCATATCCACAGTATAGCCGGTTTTAGGGCTTGCCTGGCCACACGGGTTGCTGAATCCGCGATTTCGATATATTGTATGGAATCTTTCACCATGTCTAGGGGCTGAAGCGAAGTTTCCCGTCTCTTAAAAAAACACTTGCTTTTCCAGTTAAAATGGGGTATTCTTTTTAGGATTTGGGTGGCTTGGCAGCCGCCTTCTTTATTTATCGGGCTTTATTTTCAGGTTTTCAGGCCGCGATGTGGTGTTTGCCTATGGGTGTTTGCCCATGACCAGGGCGCCAAAAAAGAAAACGGGCCGGTCCGGCGGCCGCCCTGTTTCCAAGGCCGCGCTCCAAACCTTCCAGGCCCGGGTCACGGCCCTGGCCGGGCCGATTCTTTCCGGAATGGGGCTGGAACTGGCCCTGGCCCAGGCGCCCTTGGCCGGCGGCCGGCCGGTCATCCGCCTCTTCATTGACCGCCCGGGAGGGGCCGTGTCCCTGGACGACTGCGCCGCCGTCTCCCGGGCCCTGGAAGCGGCCCTGGAAGCAGAAGAAGCCGCTGAAGAAGAAGCCGCAGAGGCGCCCGACGGCTATGTTCTGGAGGTATCCTCCCCGGGCCTGGACCGCCCCTTGCTGAAGGCTGAAGACTGCCTCCGCTTTCAGGGCCGCTTGGCCCGGCTGAAGCTCCGGGGAGGCGTTTACCGGGGGCGCTTGACCCGGAGCGAAACCGGGGGCCTGGCCCTGGCGGCTGAATCCGGCCGGGTTGATTTCGACTGGGCCGAAGTCGTCTCCGCCCGCTTGATTGTGGAATAGGCGGTTTATAAAGACCCCTTCTTTACGGCCTTTATTTCGGGACCCTGACTTTATAATTGGGGATAAAGTATGAACAACAGCGAACTCAAGCGCATCATGGAACAGGTCAGCCGGGACAAAGGCATTGACAAGTCCGTACTAATCGGCACCCTGGAGGAGGCCATCCGTTCCGCGGTCAAACGGAAATACGGCATGAGCGAGAATTTCGAAGTCACCTACAACGAGGAAAGCGGGGAAATTGAGGTTTTCCAGTTCAAGGAAGTGGTGGCCGAAGTCCAGATTCCCGAAAGCCAGATATCCTTGGAAGACGCCCGGAAGCTGGACCCGGAATCCGATGTGGGCGAGGAACTGGGGGTTAAGCTGGACACCGCCGAGTTCGGCCGCATCGCCGCCCAGTCAGCCAAGCAGGTCATCATACAACGCATAAAGGACGCCGAAAGGGACTTGATTTTCGATGACTACAAGGACCGGGTCGGGGAGATAATCAGCGGCATCGTGCAACGGGTGGACAAGGGCAATATCATCATCCACCTGGGCCGGGCCGAGGCCTTATTGCCGTCCTCGGAACAGATTCCCCGTGAAACCTATTACCGGCGGGGCGACCGCCTGCGGGCCCTGATCATCGACGCCAAGCTGGTCAGCCGAGGGCCGCAAATCGTCCTCTCCCGAACCCATCCCGATTTTCTGGCCGCCCTGTTCGCGGCGGAAGTGCCTGAAATCGCCGAAGGCATAGTCAAAATAGTCGGGGTGGCCCGGGAGCCGGGCAGCCGGGCCAAGATCGCCGTGACCACTGAAGATTCAGACATCGACCCGGTGGGCGCCTGCGTCGGCATGAGGGGCTCCCGGGTTCAGGGGGTGGTGCAGGAGCTGAAAGGCGAAAAAATCGACATCATCCCCTATAACTACGACATAGCCCACTATGTGGCCAGCGCTTTGGCGCCGGCCGGGGTCATCCGGGTGGTGGTGGACGAGGAGAACAAGTCATTGGAAGTGGTGGTGCCGGATGAGCAGCTCTCCCTGGCCATCGGGCGCAAGGGGCAGAACGTGCGCCTGGCCTCCCGCCTGGTGGGCTGGCGCATTGACGCCAAAAGCGAATCCAAGTACCAGCGTTCGCTGAAAGAGGGCTACCAATCACTCATTCGCCTGCCCGGCGTCAGCGAATCCACCGCCGACGCCCTCTTTGAGGCCGGCTACGGCTCGGCCCGGGAGGTGCTGGAGGCTGAGCCGGAAAACCTGGCCGCCGTGGTCGGAAGCGAGCCCAAGGCCGCCCAGGTCCAGGCCGCGGCCCGGTTCTACCTGGAAAACCTGGCCCTGGAAGACGCGGCCACCGAAGCCCAGGAACTATTGGCCAAGGGCCTCAGAGCTCTGCCTTCCGTTTCCGAGACCGAGGCGGAATCAGCGGAAAACCAAGCGCCGGCGGAAGAGTAAGGCGTGAAAGAGCCGGCAATACGCACCTGCCTGGGCTGTCGGGCCAAAAAGGAACAGGCCCGGCTCCGGCGCCTGGCCCTGGTCAAGGGGCCGGAAGGGGTCCGGGTGGTTTGGGACGAAAAGCGCGCGCTCGGCGGGCGCGGCGCCTGGCTTTGCCCGGGCGAGCCCGGCTGCCTGGAAAAAGCCCTCGGGCGGAAAAAAATTCTGGCCAGAGCCTTCCGTTTGACGGGTGAGGCGGACGTCTCGGCCCTCTTGCCCTCAAAGTAAACCGGGGAGAACCGAGTGCTGGCAACTATCGGCCTTTTGAACTATAATAAAGGGATAAATTCACGAAGGAAGCGGGATGGGAAAAAAGAGGATTCATGAATTGGCCAAGGAGCTGTCCCTGACCAGTGCCGAACTGATCCAGAAGATTGTGGAATGGAAGCTCTTGCCGGGGGTCAAACTGGTGGCTTCCAGCGGCCTGGAAGATTACCTGGCTGAAAACATCGTGCGGCGTCTTAAGTCTCCGGACAGCGGCCCGGCTTCGTCCGCCCCGGTGGTCCGGCGTCGGAAAAAGATTGACACGGCCGATATTCAAACGGAAGAACAGCCCGGCTCCGAGGAAGATCCGCCCCCGGCGGCCGATTCGGAAACCTTGGAGGGCCTCGGCCCGGCGGCGGAATTTCCGCCGGCCCCGCTTGAGGAACCTGTAAATCCCGCCGAACAGGTCCAGCTGCCGCCGTCGCCTCCCTCCCCGGTTTCGCCCGCCCTTTCCCAGCCCGCATCCGCGCCGCCCCCCCCCGGCCGGCCTTATTCCGCTGAAAGCCCGGCCGAGGCGCCCAAGCCCCCGGACTCTCCGGGGGGCCGCCCCCCGGCCAGCCCCCCGGCCAAAGGTAAAGTGACCCGTGAACTGGGCGAAGTGCCGGCCCGCGTAATCGGAGGGCCAAGAACCCCCTATGACGCCGCCAAGGTGGTCGGCAGCCGCCCCAACTGGAAAGATGCGGCCGGAGGTCCGCCGCGGCCGGGAACTCCGCCCGGCGGCCGACGGCCGCCCGGGACTGAGCCGAAAACCGGACCGCCCCAGCCTCGCCCCGGCGGCGATTTGCGGCGGCCGCAAACGGCCCCGCCCCCGGCGGCGGAACAGGACGGCGCACGCAGGCGCGACAAGAAGAAGAAGAGCCACGGCCGCTTTGAAGGCGAAGAGAGCCAGGGCGCCAAGCCGGCCCGCCGCCGGGATGTGGTGGAACGGACCGACCTTTACTCCGAAGGCGATTGGGAAAGGGTCCGGCGCCGGGGAAAGGCTGTCAAGAAGGCCAAGGCCAAGACGGAAATAACAATACCCAAGGCCATCAAGCGCCGCATAAAGGTGGATGAAGTGATCACAGTTTCCGAACTGGCCCATCGCCTGTCCATCAAAGCCGGCGACATCATCAAAAAGCTCATGAGCATGGGCGTCATGGCCGGCATGAACCAGGCCCTTGATTTCGACACCGCCACCCTGGTGGCCGCCGAATTCGGCTACGATGTGGAAAAGTCGGCCTTTGACGAGGATAACATACTGCAGTTGGAACACCGCCAGGCCGATGCGCCCGAGACCCGGCCGCCGGTGGTGACCATCATGGGCCATGTGGACCACGGCAAGACCTCCCTGTTGGATTATATCCGCAAAACCAACATTCAAAGCGGCGAAGCCGGGGGCATCACGCAGCATATCGGGGCCTATCATGTCCGCGCCGGCGGCCGCAACATCACCTTTCTGGACACGCCCGGGCACGAAGCCTTCACCGCCATGCGTTCCAGGGGGGCCCAGGTCACGGACATCGTCATCCTCATCGTGGCCGCCGATGACGGTCTCATGCCCCAGACCAGGGAAGCCGCCGACCACGCCAGGGCCGCCGGCGTGCCCATGGTGGTGGCCATAAACAAGATAGACAAGCCCGGGGCCAACGCGGAAAAAGTACGCCGGGAGATGATGGAAATCGGCCTGATCTCCGAAGCCTGGGGCGGCGAGACGGTTTTTGTGGAAATCTCGGCCAAGACCGGCCAGGGTGTGGACGAGCTTTTGGATATGATTCTGCTCCAGGCTGACATTCTGGAACTCAAGGCCCGTCCGAACGGGGCGGCCAGGGGCCGCATAATAGAGGCCCGCCTGGATAAGGGCCGGGGGCCGGTGGCCACGGTCCTGGTGCAGGAAGGCTTGTTGAAGCAGGGCGACGCCTATGTCTGCGGCGTATTCCACGGCCGTATCCGGGCCATGCTGGACGACCAGGGAACCCGGGTGGCCCAGGCCGGACCGGCCATTCCGGTGGAGATCCAGGGCATCAGCGGAGTGCCCCAGGCCGGCGACGAATTCATCGTCCTGGCTGATGAAAAGCAGACCCGCCAAGTCAGCCAGCACCGGCTCCTGCGCCAGAGGGAAAACGAGCTGACCAAAACCTCCCGCCTCACCTTGGAAAACCTGTTCGACAACATAAAAGCCGGGGCGGTCAAAGGCCTGAACCTAATCGTCAAGACCGATGTTCAGGGTTCCCTGGAAGCCATAGTCGATGCGGTTATGAAGCTCTCCACGCCGGAGATGAAAATAAACATCATACATCAATCCACCGGCGCGGTGGCCGAAACCGATGTCATGCTGGCTTCGGCCTCCAAGGCCCTGGTCATCTGCTTTGGCGTCCGCCCGCCGGTCAAAGTGCAGGAACTGGCCGACGCCGAGAGCATTCAGATCCGCTATTACGATGTCATTTATCAGCTCATTGACGACATAAAGGAAGCCATGGCCGGCCTTTTGGATCCGGTCAAGAGCGAAAAGGCGCTGGGACGGGCCGAAGTGCGGGCCACCTTCCAGGTCAGCCGGGTCGGCACCATCGCCGGCTCCTACGTCACTGACGGCAAAGTGGCGCGCGGCGCCAGGGCCCGCCTACTGCGCGACGGCCTGGTGGTCCACGACGGACGCCTGTCCTCCCTTAAGCGGGTGAAGGACGATGTCCGGGAAGTGCTAAGCGGCTATGAATGCGGCATCGGCTTTGAAAACTACAACGACATAAAAGTGGGCGACCACATAGAGGTCTACCAGATCGAAGAGACCGCGGCCACCGTGGAACTCATAGAAGAGGCCGTGGCCCGGGCGGCCCTGGAAAGAGCCCGCTCCTCCGACAGGGTCGAGGGCGACTAAAAGCCGGTGCATGTGGGGCTCCTGGAAGTGACCCTGAGGCTGGAGGGCAACTCTAGCCTAAAGGGCAAGCGCAAGGTGGTAAAAAGCCTCCTGGGCAGGGTCAAGGCCCGTTTCAACACGGCCGCGGCCGAGACCGGCGGCCAGGACCTTTATGAAACCGCCGTCCTGGGCTTTGCCGTTTGCGGACCGGACCGGCGCATGCTGAACATAGTGCTGGACAACATGCTCGACTTCATGGAAGATAACGCCGAAGTAGCCGATTCGCGGATGGAGTTTGATTTTTTTTAGGGACGACCCATGACCCAGCGCCGCCTGGAAAAAATGAGCGAGCTGCTCAAGGAGACCATCGCCCTCCTCCTGATCCAGAAGAGCAAGGACCCCCGCCTCAGGCAGGTAAATGTCACCAAGGTCAAGATGACGGGCGACCTCAAACGGGCGGTTATTTTCTACAGCCTTCTGGGCAGCGGCGAAGACAAGACGGCCGCCCAGAAAACCCTGGACCGGGCCTCCGGCTTTGTGCGGGCGGCGATCGGCGAAAACCTTGGGCTAAAATTCACTCCGGAGATCAAATTTGAATTCGACCGCAACCTGGAACACGCCCGGTACATGACGGAACTCCTGGACAGCCTAAGCCGGGATCGGAACGAAGAACCATGACCGGCCAAGCCCGGCAGTGCGCGGCGGTTCCGCCGCCGGCCCTGGACCTTCTGGATCAGGCTCGGCGCATCCTGGTCCTCACCCACCACAATCCCGACGGCGATGCCCTGGGTTCGACCCGGGGCCTGGCCCTGACCCTGGCCGCCTCCGGGCGGAGGGCCGACCTGGCCCTGACCGGTTCCTGGACCCAGTCCCTGTCTTTTCTGCTGGCTGACCTTCCAGTCATTGATTTTCCGGACGATTTTTCGGCTTACGACCTGGTGGCCCTGTTGGACTGCCACTGTCTGTCACGGGTGGAACGGGCCGGACTCAAGGCCCTGCCCCCCGGCCTGCCCATGCTGGTCATCGACCATCATCCCCTAAGCGCAGAGGAAAAAGCCGAAGCCCACTGGCTCCATGAGCCGGCGGCCTCTTCCACCGGCGAACTGGTCTGGCTCTTGTTGTCGGCCTGGGGGCAAAACCCGCCCCGGGAAGCCGCGGAAGCCCTTCTTTTGGCCATTGCTTCGGATACCGGTTTTTTCAGCCAGAACAATACCACCGCCGGCGCCCTCAGGGCCGCGGCCGACCTGGTGGAGCGGGGCGGCCGCCTGGAAACGGTTCATCGCCATCTTAGGGCCGACCTCACTTTAAAACGCCTTAAGCTGAAAGGGCGGGCCCTGGATTCGCTAAAGCTCCACCTAGGCGGCCGCCTGGCCGTCATGACCGTAACCCCGGCCGACTTTAGCGCCGCCGGGGCGGACATGACCGATACCGAGGACCTGGTGGAACTCGGGCGCGCCTTGGCCGGCGTGAGCCTTTCCGCCCTGATCAAGGACGATGGCCGGGGGCTGATCCGGGTCAGCCTGCGCAGCCGGGAGCCGGTCAGCGCTTCGGCCCTGGCCGGCCTTTTCGGCGGCGGCGGCCACCGCGCGGCCGCGGCTTACAACGACCACCTGGCTGCCACCGTCGAAGAGGCCGCGGCCAATCTCCTGGCCCGGGCGGAAAGTTTTTTATGAGCGGGCGGGGCGCGGGCGAACTGGAGGGGCTCTTGCTGGTGGATAAGCCCCGGGGCCTGACCAGCCACGATGTGGTGGCCCGGCTGCGCCGCCTGGCCGGCCAGAAAAAAATCGGCCACACGGGCACCTTGGATCCCCTGGCCACCGGCCTGTTGGCGGTTCTTTTCGGACCGGCCACCCGCCTGGCCCCCTATTTGACCCAGATGAAGAAGACTTATAGAGGACGGATGGAGTTGGGGCTCGCCACCGACACCGATGACGCCTCGGGCCGGGTTTTAAACCGCCACCCCGGCCCCTGGCCAACGGAAAAAGAGGTCCGGCAAGCTCTCAAAGAAGGAGAGAGCGAGCAGACCCCCCCGGCCTTTTCCGCGGTCCAGGTGGGGGGCCGCCGGGCGCATAGGGCGGCCAGGGCCGGCTCTCCCCTGGAACTGGCCCCCCGGCGGGTAACCGCTTTCCGCCTGGAATTAATCCGCTACCAGCCGCCGGAGGCGGATTTCGAGGCCGCCGTCTCCGCCGGTTACTATATCCGGGCCTTGGCCAGGGACCTGGGCCGGGACCTGGGCTTAGGCGGCGGCGCCCTGACCGAACTTAAGCGTACCGGGATAGGCCCCTGGACCTTGGACCAGGCCCATACTTTGGAGGATCTGGCCGCCTGGACCGGCGATATGTGGCGGTCCGGACTCCGCCCGCCGGCGGAGGCCTTGTCCCATTGGCCGGCCCTGGTGCTGGCCGAGCCCGGGTCAATCCGCCATTTCACCCAGGGCCGGCGCCTGCCGGCCGCGGGCCCGGCCGGCCGCTATAAAATAATTGACGGCCAGGGCCGCCTTCTCGGCCTCGGCCAGATTGAAACCGCGGAGCCTTTCTTGCGGCCCCTGCGGATTTTTCCGGTCTCCCCTGGAGATCGTCAACTTACAGGCAAGGAGCAAGCATGTCCATCACCCTTGAAAAGACCCGTGAACTGATCGAAACCTACCGCGCCCATGAAAGCGATACCGGCAGCCCGGAAGTCCAGGTGGCCCTGTTGACCGAGCGCATCGCCAATCTCACCGAACATTTCAAAACCCACCATAAAGACCACGCTTCCCGCCGGGGGCTTTTGAAACTGGTCGGCCAGCGCCGCCGTCTTTTGAATTATTTGAAAAAACAGGACATAAACCGTTACCGGGAACTGATCGGCCGCCTGGGTCTGCGCAAGTGACGGGTCTTTCGGGCTCTTACCAGAAATGGAGAAATTGATGAAAGTTGAAACCAAATTCGGCGATGCCGTGGTCAGCGTGGAAACCGGCAAGGTGGCGCGCCAGGCCGGCGGATCCGTTATCGTCCGCCTGGGCGAAACCATGATTCTGGCCACGGCCGTCGCTTCCAACGATAGACGCGAGGGTCTGGATTTCGTCCCCCTGACAGTCGATTACCTGGAACGCTTCTATGCCGTGGGCCGCATCCCCGGCAATTTTTTTCGCCGTGAAATAGGGCGGCCCTCGGAGAAGGAAACCCTGACCTCCCGTTTCATCGACCGCCCCTGCCGGCCCCTGTTCAATAAAAACTGGACCTATGAAACCCAGGTCATTGTCCAGGCCATAAGTGTGGATGACAAGTACGACCCGGACCTGCCGGCCATGCTGGGCGCTTCCGCGGCCTTAAGCATGTCAGATATTCCCTTCGCCGGCCCCATCGCCGGCGCCAGGGTGGTCAGGGTGGACGGCCAATTGGTGGTCAACCCCACCCAGGCCCAGCTGGAAGCCGCCGACCTGGCCCTCATAGTGGCCGGCACCCGCGAGGCCGTGGTCATGGTGGAGGGCGGGGCCCGCGAGGCCGGCGAGGCCGATATCCTGGACGCCGTCTTCCTGGCCCACAAGGCCATTCAGCCTCTCCTGGACCTGCAGTTGGAACTGCAAAAGGCCTGCGGCAAGGAGAAACGCCCGCCGGCGGAAACCGTGCGGGATGAAAAATTGATCCGGAAAATCACCGCCGACTATCGCGGCCCCATGATGGAAGCCCTGACCATCCCGGGCAAACAGGCCCGGCAGCAAAAAATCGCCCGTCTGAAGGCCGAAACCATGGCCGCCCTGGTCCAGGAACACCCAGCGGGCCAAGGCGACATAGGTTACGCTCTCCACCACCTGGAGGCGGATCTCCTAAGGGGGCTGATCGTCAAAGAGGGCCGGCGCATCGACGGGCGGGCCCTTGATGAAGTCCGCCCCATAACCTGCGATATTAACTACCTGCCCCGCGCCCACGGTTCGGCCCTCTTCACCCGGGGCGAAACCCAGAGCCTTGGAGTGGCCACCCTGGGCACCAGCTATGATGATCAACGGCTGGACGCCTTGATCGGCGACACTTCCAAGACCTTCATGCTGCACTACAATTTCCCCCCCTACTGCACCGGGGAAGTCAAGCGCCTGGGGGCCCCCGGCCGCCGCGAAATAGGGCACGGCGCCCTGGCCGAACGAGCCCTCCGGGCCGTCATTCCCCCCCACGAAAAATTCCCCTACACCATCCGGGTGGTCTCCGAGATAACGGAATCCAACGGTTCCTCCTCAATGGCCTCCGTCTGCTCCGGAACCCTGGCCCTGATGGACGCGGGCGTGCCCATAAAGGCCCCGGTGGCCGGAGTGGCCATGGGCCTGGTGGTGGAAGGCGACCAGGTCATAATTCTCACGGATATCCTGGGCGATGAAGACCACCTGGGGGATATGGATTTCAAAGTGGCCGGCACCGCCGCGGGCATCACCGCAGTCCAGATGGATATCAAAATCAGCGGCGTAACCCGCGAAATCATGACCCGGGCCCTGGACCAGGCCAAGGCCGGCCGGCTGGTCATCCTGGAAAAAATGAGCCAAGCCTTGGCCGCGCCCAAAACCGAGGTCTCCCCCTACGCCCCCAAAATGACCATCATCGAGATAAATCCCGAAAAAATAAAGGACGTCATCGGCCCGGGGGGGAAAATCATCAAATCAATCCAGTCCGAAACCGATACCCGCCTGGAAGTGGACGACAGCGGCAAGGTCGCCATCTACGCCCCCACGGCTGAAAAGGCCGAGGCGGCCATCAGCCTGGTTCGGCGCTACACCCAGGAGCCGGAACTTGATAAGATCTATCATGGCCGGGTGGTCAAAATTATGGATTTCGGCGCCTTTGTCGAAATTTTGCCCGGAACCGACGGGCTGGTCCATATCTCCCAACTGGCCTTGGAGCGGGTGCAGCGGGTCACCGACGTGGTCAGGGAAGGCGACATGATCGACGTCAAAGTCCTGGGCATTGACAAGCAGGGCAAGATCCGCCTTTCCAGGCGGGCGGTTTTGGAAAATTAATGCGCCTTGAATTTCAAAGAGTGCGCCCGCACCAAGACGCGGATTTGCCCCTGCCGTCCTGGCGGACGGCCGGGGCCTCCGGCCTGGACCTGGCCGCCGGAGTCCGCGAACCCCTGACCCTGGCCCCGGGAGAGATAGCCCTGGTGCCCACCGGCTGGGCGATGTCCCTGCCGGCGGGCCATGAAGGGCAGATTAGGCCCCGCAGCGGCCTGGCCCTGAAAAAAGGGCTGACCCTGGTCAACAGCCCCGGAACCATTGACTGGGATTACCGGGGCGAAATACAGCTGCCCATGATCAACCTGGGGCCGGCCCCGGTGACCATCCGGCGGGGGGACCGCGTCGCCCAGCTGGTGGTGGCCAAGGTCGAACGCCCCGCCCTGGAGTTGGTGGAAGCCCTATCCGCCACCGACCGGGGGGCGGGCGGGTTCGGCTCAACCGGATGAAATTCTGTCTTCTGGCCAGCGGCAGCCGCGGCAACTGCCTGTGGCTGGAAGAATCGGAAGTGGCCGTGGCCGTTGACTGCGGCCTGTCAGCCCGGGAATTTCTGCGCCGGGCCCGGTCGGCCGGGCTCAACCCGAACCGGCTGGCGGCCCTGCTGATCAGTCACGAGCACCGTGACCACTTAAGCGGGGTGGGCCCCCTGGCCCGCCGGCTGAAATTGCCGGTGCTGGCCAACCGGGGCACCCGCGGCCTGGCCGAGGCCGTAACCGGCCCCCTCCAATGGGAAACCTTCACCACCGGCGATACCTTGTCTTTTGGGAATTTGAAAATCCGCACCCTGCCAATTTCCCACGATGCCGCCGACCCGGTGGCCTTTTTGGCCGAAAGCCCGGCCGGCCGACTGGGCCTGGTTACGGACTTGGGCGCGGCCACGGAACTTTTAAGGCAGAAATTTCGGGGCCTCTGCGCCTTGGTTCTGGAGTTCAACCACGATTACCGCCTCCTCATGGACGGCCCCTACCCTTGGCCCCTTAAACAGCGCATCCGCGGCCGCGCCGGCCACCTGGCCAATGAAGACGCGGCGGCCCTGGCGGCCGAATTGAATCACCCCGGTTTGAAACACCTTGTTTTAGCCCATCTATCCGAAACCAACAACCATCCCGACCTGGCCCTGGCCTCGGCCAGGCGCGCCGTGGGGCCAACCCTGGAGCCGGTGGTGGCCGGCCAACATGAGGCCACCGGGGTTTTCGAGCTTTAAAACGGCCCCGGAACTTCAGATCGCCCTGTGTGGATTCCGGGCTTTACGGCGGATTGCCAAACAGGATCGTTTGGGCTACACTGCTTCCGGGCAAGCCCTCCGGATGAGGAGGGCGTCCGATTGCCAAGACGGCTCAGGAGGTTGTTATGAAACGATGCAAAACCATAGGACTCACCGCCCATGACGCCTGCAAAAAAGACATGACCGAATGGGCGTCCTTCAACGCGCGTCGCCTCGCTCCCCATCGGCTGGTATGTACCGGCACCACCGGCAGCCTTGTCCAGAAGGTCTTTGCCGAACACTATCCGGACCTTGACGTGGACCTCACCCGCCTGAAATCCGGGCCCTTGGGCGGCGACCAGCAGATGGGCGCCCTCATCGCCGACGGCCAGTTGGACATCCTCATCTTCTTCACCGACCCCATGACCATGCAGCCGCACGATGTGGACATCAAGGCTCTCATCCGCCTTTCAACCATCGCCAATATCGTGGTGGCCTGCACCCGCTCCACGGCCGACTTCATCATCTCCTCGGAACTCTTCGACTGCGACTATGAGGCCGTCCAGCCCGACCACCAGGCCTACATCGACCGGCCTGTCTAAATACGCCCCTTAGCCCAAAATCACTTTGCCGGCCTGGGAAGCGTCGTAGCCCGGAAGTGAGGCCAGATCCTTTCTCAGGCCCGAAGACTGCATTATGTCAAGAAGAACTTTAATGCCGGGGTGGCCGCGTAAATCCTTCGGGATGACCAGGTCACAGCGCGTTGCCGCCAGGGGAACGAAATCCAGTCCCAGAGATTTTGCGACAACGAGCAAGCCCAAGGCGGCGTCGGCGGCGCCGCCGGC
>Ga0099364_10010126_pt1 | contig 12998 bp, 16 predicted proteins | sample TergutTh196P3_FD_73070 | JGI IMG/M metagenome (GOLD analysis project Ga0099364, IMG submission 73070) | Microcerotermes parvus P3 segment gut microbial communities from Pointe-Noire, Republic of the Congo - Th196 P3 | ecosystem: Host-associated > Arthropoda: Insects > Digestive system > Gut ...
CAGACCGCCACAAAAATAGCCAATAACGAAAAAACGAACTGCCGAAGCGACAGCCCGAAGAACATGGATTCCGTGTACTCACGGATTTCCCGATTGATCTTTACTTCCATTTTGGATTTTCCTCCCCAATTTTTTGTTTGTTTTTCAGGTTTGATTTGTTCAATGATTTGTTTACTTTTCCTCTGTTCGCGTGTATACTAAAATTAGAACCTCAAGGATTCTTGAGATTGGAGGTGGGGTTATGAATTTAGCGAGAGTATCAGCGAACGGACAGATTACCGTTCCTGTTGAGATTCGTCGCGCGTTGAAACTCAAAGAAGGCGACAAGATGCTGTTTTTTCAAAAGGAAAACGGCGAAATCTTTGTGCGGAACACATCACTTGCCGCTCTCCGAGAAGCGCAGCAGGCCGTGGCCGGAAGCGTGTACTCAGAGGAAGAAATCCTCGCGGATGTCACGCGGCTACGGTATGGAGAATAAAGCGAATGAAGGTTATGATTGATTCAAACGTCCTCGTTTCCGCCGTATACAATCCAAATTCCACGCCGGCCCGCGCCGTGCGGGACGTCTGCGAGAACCATGAACTACTGTTGTGTGACTATATTGTGGCGGAATGTTACGATGTGGTAGGGCGCAAGTTTCCACAGCATATACCGGTATTGGACAAGCTGCTCGCGTCCCTCGGCTACTCGTTGGTGGCCGCCCCGCGGGGCGGCGGCGCGCGGATCGCTGACCCAAAGGACGCCCCCATTCTGAACGCCGCCATTTTGGAAAGCGTGGATGTGATTATCAGCGGCGACGGCCATTTTTTGAAACTTGATATGGAGCGACCCAAAATTCTGAATCCGGCGCGGTATCTCAACACGGCGGATGACGCGATAGAGCCGCCAAAAAAAGTGGATGAAGCCGCGAACGCCTTGCTCAAAGCGCGAGAAGTGATGGACGGCGCGACCGAGCGGCCCAACCCGCGCGGCGAGGATGACGCGCGAAAGTTGGTAGGCGAAACGCGTTCCGAGGAAGACGGGGAATAAACAGCTTCACCTCGCCGCGGCGTCACGCGGCGGCGTTTTTAGCTGACACCCGCGCGCCGGTGATGGCTTACGCGGCTTTTTGTTACAAACCCATCAGCTCGCGAACAATTCTGTCCGCCATTTTGACCGCGCCGACGAGAATTAACATATTGAAAATCAATTCCCCAACGTAGCCCCAAACCTGTGTAATCGCCGCCGCGCTCGTGTCCACGACAGGCGGGGCGGTCGCGAACGCCGCGAATATGACACAGGCCAGCGCGATAATCGCCCCCTCCAGGCATACAGCGCAGTAACTTTTTATGAACGCCACGCCGACGCCTTGCGATGGTTCCCCGGCGAAAGCCGCGAGCGGCACAGGGGCAATCGCCGTATACAGATAGATTTTGAAAAAGCGCCCGTAGACGCTCAAAATCAAAATGAACGACAGCACCGTTATGAACAGCCCGCCAAGGAGCGTCACCGCCCACAGGGGGATGCTCTCAAAAAAGCCCACGCCCTCAATCGCGTTCCTGACCTCCCGCGGCAAAACAGAGGGCGACCCGCCGCCGAAACCCGACGCCCGCGTGATGGTCGCCATCAACCCCTGCGCGATTGTGAACAGCGCCATCAACAGGTCAAGGCCGTACGTGATCGCCGCCTTCGCCAGCGCGAAGCGGATAAATATCTTAACGGCCACTTCCGGCCGCTTCATTTCCGCGAAAGAACCCAGCGTTTTCACCGCGCCGATCACAAAGAACAGAACCAAAAGCCCAAGCCCAATCGCCCGCACCGCCCCGTGTATGTTGAGGATGACGTTCCATACCGCGCCGCCTTTGAATGTTTCCGGCGATTGCGTAAGAATGTTCCAAATCTCCGCCAGCTTGTTGTTCCATACGTTCAGCGCGTTGTTCAGATTGTCGATGATCCAGTTTCCCGAACCCACTTTTTCACCTCCCTGTCAAAAAATAGGGCGGGGCGGCCTCGCCGCCCGTCCCGTTCCAACCAAGCGCCTGTTAGCCCGCGAAGCGGGCTATCGGGCGTCATGGCGAATGTCCCCCCGCTCCCTTACGACGCCGTAAACATCGTCCACGAAATAGCGGCCCGCGAAAGGGTTGAACATGGCGTGGCATTTCACGCCGTTGTACTCGGCCAAAAAATCGTTGTCGCCAAGCCGTTTTATGATCGTGGCCTCGCCCAATACGTGTTTCTCTCCTCGCTTCAGCGAATGGATATAGCACTCAAGTTTGTGAATATACTCTGACATCGGCCCCTCCTTTTATAAATCGGGGCAGGGCGCGCCGCCGCCTTGCCCCTTTCAATCAGGACCGCCCGCTCAGCGGGCGGTTTGCTCTGCCCCTATAAGGGGCTTTCCCTCGCTGCGTCTCAAGACGCGTCGAATAGGTTTGCCAGCCGCGCATCTGTTTCTCATTTGGGCCTAAAGGCCCTCTTTTTATTTATGTTTGTTTACCGGCTCACCCGTAAACGGGTCTATGTACTCTTTCATTGATATTTGGTCAGCCGCGATGTCTTCTTGAAGCTGGGTGTGAATGTATTGCTGAATCTTTTTCGCATTTTTCCCCACCGTGCTTACATAATATCCCCGGCACCAGAAATGCCTGTTGCCATATTTGTATTTCAAGTTCGCGTGCCTGTCAAAAATCATCAGCGAACTTTTCCCTTTCAGATAGCCTAGGATTGAAGACACGCTGTACTTGGGCGGAATTTTCACAAGCATATGGATGTGATCCTTGCAGCATTCCGCCTCGATGATTTCTATCCCTTTCCTTTGGCATAACATCCTTAGTATTTTTCCGATGTCCGCTTTGAGCCTGCCATAAATGACCTGCCTTCGATATTTCGGGGCGAAAACGATATGATATTTGCAATCCCATGCGGTGTGTGATAAAGTTTCTTTATCCATTTGGATACCTCCTTTGTTGGAATCGTGGCTGACAAACCCACATTATTCTAACATTGGAGGTTTTCTTTATCCACTTGAAGCTGAAGCCCTTTAATCTCACCGGCATAGCCGGTGGTTGATTGTTCCTCAATCGCTCCGCTCAATCGGAACCAACGCTAAAGCACAGAACAGAACGCCTGTTAGCCCGCGAAGCGGGCTAACAGGCGCCATGGCGCGGGTTCAGCCCGTGATGAGGGTCAAGATTTCTTTGGCGAAGGTGATAATCACACCACCCGCCAGCGTCAGAAACCCGTTCGCCCTCTGTGACGGGTCGTGGGATTTCAGCGAAAGGCCAATCTGCACAATGCCGAAGCCCAAAAGGATGAGGCCGATCGCGCGAATCAGGCCGAAAATGAAGTCGCTCAAATTGTTCACGACGGCCACGGGGTCGTCGGCCGCGAACGCCGTTTGACTGAAACAAATCACGAGCGCGACGGAAAGCGACGCGGCGGCGAAGATACGCGATCCTTTGCCTTCACTGTTATTAAGTGATTTCTCGTTGTTTTTCTTGCTTTTCATGGGGTGTTTTCCTCCTTTTGATTGAATTGTTCCTCTACGTCTTCCTCGGACAGCAGCTCATACTCGCCCTCCGGGGCCGCCGCTTCCGGCGGATCCGCCGTATCGAGGCCCCATTCGACGCGCAGGGAAGCCGCTGACGCCGCGGCGGTTCCGTGCCGGAACGGCTCTCCCTCGCCGTCCGCTGTCCCGCGGACATCGGGATGGCGCAGGATGTCAAACTTTCCGTCCATCACCGGGCGCTCGCCCCGGATAAACAAGATGGCGTACCGGTTATCCAGCATCCGTACCTCGTCCGGGGTGAGAAGTTCCCGCCCCGCGCTTTGATAGTTGGTACTGTAATTCCCGCTTCGCCCGTTTGTTTTTCCGTATGTGTTTGTGTCAATCGTCGATTTGCCGATCAGCTCCGAAACGTATTTGTGGGTGCTTTGCTCATTGCCGCCAAGGTATAGGAACTCGTCGCAGTTGCCAACGACGCTTTCCCATTGCTTCTCAAACAGCGCCTTGAGCTGCGCGAGGTTTTGCAGGATGATACTGACCGAAACGCCGCGGGAACGCATAACCGAAAGGATTTTGTCAAAATCCTCCGGCAAGCTGACGTTGGCGAACTCGTCCATCAGAAAGTGAACGTGTACCGGCAGCCGCCCGCCGTGCTTGTGGTCGGCGCTGTAAAAAAGCCGCTGAAAAAGCTGCGTGTAGAGTATGCTGACTAAGAAATTGAAGCTGCTGTCATTGTCCGGGATGATGACAAACAGCGCGGTCTTCCTCTCGCCGATGGAAGCCAGGTCAAGCTCATCCGTGACGGTCAAGGCGGCGAGGTCTTCGAGGTTGAACTTTTCCAATCTCGACGCCAACGTGATTTGAATGGATTGAGCGTCTTGCCGGAACCGCTCCGGTAATCACGGTAATACTTCAGCGCGATATGTTCCGGGTCCCGCGTTTCCAGCCGCTCAAAGAGTTCATCCAACACCGACACATATCGCTCGTCTTCCTCGCGGACATCCCCCGACCGCAGCAGTTCCATCACCATCGAAAAGTTCCGCTCATCCTCCGGGGCCTCGTACTTCAAGTAAAAAACAAGCGCGAGCAAGAGCATGGACGCCGCTGTGTCCCAAAACGGGTCTTGGGTCTGCGCCCCCTTGGGTGTCGTGGCTTTGAACAGGTTTGTCACCAACCGCTGAACGTCATTGTCGTTCTCCAGATATACAAACGGGTTGTAACAATGCGACCGCCACATATTGATTAAGTCGAGGACTTTCACTTCCACGCCCCGCGCTTTCAGCAAGTTCCCCACATCCCGCGCGATTTCCCCTTTGGGGTCGAGGATGACCATTGAGGTGTTCGCCTGCATCGCGTTGGGCTTGGCGTAAAAGCGCGTTTTGCCCGCGCCGCTGCCGCCCACCACCATCACGTTCAGGTTGCGTCGGTGCTTTCTCTCATTCAGCCCGATACGGACACTTTGGGTCAACAGCTTGTTTTCAGTAAACCTTTTGTCCGCGTATTTTCGGTTCACGACGGACGCTTCGCCCCATTTGGCGCTGCCGTGTTCCTCGCGAAAGCGCGTGTTACGCTTGGTGGAAAAATATATTCCGATACCCAGCGCGTAGGCGGCGACAAAAAGGATGATCGCTTTCGCGCTGTCCCCGTTCCATGTCACCGCCATCGGATTGTTCAGCGCCTCCGTCAGCCTTATTAGGATTTCCGGCAGGCCGCCGCCCGAAGCGGCGGGGGCGGCCAGAAGCGCCGCCCATACCACCGGAATTAAACCGAGCGCGATGAGGATAAGGGTTTGTTTGGAACTACCGCGCTTCATTTCGCTTCCTCGCTTTCCTCACCGGGGCGCTCATGATTTTGAGAATCAAATCGCTTGTGAAGTCGGCGGTTTTCTCCTCCGCGATTTCCTTGTTCCGCAAATCATTTAGCGCGGTAATGACAGCCCCTTCCTCGTAAACGTCAAGCGCGACCATCCGCTGTTCCTCTTTCACCGCTTCTCACCTCGCTTCCTGATTCCTCGCCGTTTTGTCCGCCGCGTCAAGCTGCCGCGCCACGCGCCTTGAAATATCCTCCGCGGCGTCGCGGATTTGAGATAGCTCACCTTTGACCTCCCGCGCGTCCATGTCCGCGAGCGCGCCGCGCGCGTCCTTGAAGTCAAAGCCATTTGTGTCAACGCCGTATTTTTTACAGAGAAGGTACGCGGCGCAATACGCCGAGAAAGAAGGGTTTGCCTGTGTGTCGGGGCCGGTTGTCAGGTCGGCGTACGCCAACTCGCGCGCCACGCTTCGGAACGTGTCCTCAAACGCCATACCCTTGCGGACGGCGATATCACCGGTGTCCGGGTCTGTCACCGCGCCCGCGCCGTCCGGCAAATCATCCACGCCGGTTATTCTCACCGGCGCTTTGGAAATGAGCGCTTTCAAAAGCCGCCGGTCATCGCGCGCGGGAACAGGTTTGGGCGGTTTCATCTTCCGGGTGTCCACCTGAGAAATGTCGAATACTTTTTTCACATTGTAGCCGGTTCCCGGTGTGCCGTCCTCTTTCACATACGCGCGCGGCTCTAAAATGGAAAGGCCTGTCTGCCCCGGATTGACGGAAGCGCCCAGGCTTTTCCAGTGGTCAAAATCGGCGACCCGGGTAGCGTCCGGGTTCTGCGCGAGGATCAGCAGGGCGTTCACCTCGCTGTAGCGGTCAAATTTGGCCTGTGTGTCAAGATACCGCCGCAACATCGCGCCGTCCCCGGCCACTTCCATCGCCATGCTGTCCGCCAGCGCGAAAATATCGTCGCGCTCGGCTTTTTTCTTCGCCGCGTATTCCTCTTTGGAAAGTCGGCCACTTTGTTCCCCCGCGGGGACATTGCTCAATAAATCATCATAGGTGTTCATTTTATCTGTTTCCTTTCATTTTTTTAGATTTCGGCTTGCCGCTTCGCGGCGGCTTGTGTGTGATGGCCTGATTTCGCGGTTTATCCGGCAGCGCGCGTTCCCCGCGCCCCGCCGCGGCCGCTTCCTTCTCTTTTCGCGCCGCCGCGATTTCCCGCAGCTCCCTTTTTACGGATTTCGCGGGCGGGCTACTCAAAGTAGTTCTTTCGGATTTCTTTCCGTCTTCGGACGTAGGCCCTGACAGATTCCCGTTCGGCGGCTCCCTGCCGCCAGCCGCTAAAGGGCGGCTGTCCGCGGGCTCCTTTCCGGCCTTTTCCGATTCCGCTTTCTCCGCTTCCGGCGTTTCCGGCCCTATAAATTCGTCCAGCAGTTTCTCGACGTCGTTTCTGTCCGGGGCTTCCGGTTTCGCTCCGGCAATCGCCGGTTTCGCGCTTGCCGTCTTCCCGGCTTTTTCCGCCGCGATTTCGCTCTTGATTTTCGCCCTGTCAACGGTGGCGAAATGAAAGCGCTCAACCAAGCGGCTGATTTTCGGCGCGTCGTCCGCCCGCACCATAACGTCACACAGCCCGTCCGGGCTGCCTTTCGCGTTCCGCAAGGCGCAATAGACGATGCCGTACCGCTTCGCGCCCGCCGCGAACTTTCGCAAATCGCTTTCCCTAATCGAAAAAATCTCCAGCGCCTTGCCGGACTTCAGCATGGACGTCATGCGCGCCTTGCCCCTGAGTTTGAGGTTCTTGTCCTTGCTTTTCATCGCGGCGAGCAGAAACAAGGCGATTTCTTTCGCCCCGTTGCCGGTGATTTTCGCCGCGACCTCGACGCCCTCCAGCGTCAGGCGCACAATCTGTTCAGCGGCTTCCCCTGAATGGTTCATTTTTTGTAATCTCCTTTCTTTTCAATTTCTCGTCCTCCCGCGCCGCGCGGAGTTTTTCCCGCATTTCGGCGGAGCGCTTTTCAATGCCGTCGCACAGCTTCGCCTCCCGCCGCAGGGCGCTGATTTCCGCGGACAACGCGGCAATCTCGGCCTTGACCGCCGCCAACTTGTCTTCGCCGTCGCGTGGCGCGCTTTGGTTGTCTTCGTCTTCGCGAACCGCTTTCCGCTGTTTCACGCCCGGTGGCGAATCACCCGACAGGGTTGTTATATCTTTTTGTAACTTCCGCGCCTGATAACGCAGGCGCTTACGCCGGTCGGACAGCGCGGCGATTCGCGCGGTTACGGATTCTTTATGCGCGGCGAGTTGTTCGTCCGTGTCAATGCCGTTCTTGACAAGTAGCCGCGTTTCCCGCGCGATTGTTTGGATAAACCGGATGTCTTCTCGAAACAGGAAGTATACCCGTTTGGGTGATGGCTTCCGTTTCTTCGGCAATGCGCCCATGCGGTAGAGGTAATGTAAATACAGGGCGCGAAGCCCTGTGATACGTCTTGCCGTATGAATGGTCCCGGCGGCGCGCGTTTTTTTCGGCGGCGGCTTTGGCGGCGTCCCCCCTTTCCGCCCCGGTACGGCCTGTGTCAGTATACGGCGGCGTATCCCCTCTATGGCGTACTCCCCGCCGAAGTTCCGGCGTAGCCGGACAAAGCGATTCTTGCCGGGCGGCCTAACGGATATGTCCTTGCCCGCCTTAATTTCATAGCCCATCGCCCGGAGGTTTTGAAAAAATTGGCGCTCGGTCGCGGACCGCCGAATCGCCGCGTCAACGTCGGTCCTCACCATGCCGCGCCATGTCCAGTTCCCGTCCTGTTCCGCTTTCCACTCGGCGTAGTGTTTGGCCGCGCCTTGTTCCGGTTCCGCGATAACAGACAATCCATACTCCCTGCACAGCGCGTCGGATTCCCGCGCCATATCGCGGTAATCCCGTTTCGACCGGTAATACTTTTTGCCGTCCGTCATCGACACATTGTTCAACGCGAAGTGGTTATGCAACAGATTCGCTTTATCAAGATGAGTCGCGACAATTACCTGATACCGGTCGCCCCAAAGCCGTTCCGCCAGTTTGACGCCAATTTCGTGCGCCATTTCCGGTGTCGCCTCGCCGGGGGCGAAGGCTTGGTAGCCGTGGAAGCAGACGATGCCCTCGGTCTTGTCATAGCGCCTTTTGACCGCCAGCATTTCCTCGCGGGCGGTTTCGGCTTGACAATTAACGCCCGTGACGAAACGCCGGATAACTTCCGCGCTTTCATCGGAACTTTGTGTTTTGCTGTCCCGCGTGGCGTAGTCAATCACATCCGCCAGCCCCCGCGCCTGCTCCGCCGTCATGTCCCGCTTCGCGAAATAGGCGGGGTTTTCGGTCTTGTCCGGATTTTCGATGTAGATTACCACCCTGCCCAGCCAGCCCTTCACCGCCCATATAGAGGTGACGGCCATTATTCAATTTTCCTTTCAATCTTTCGGGGCAGCATGACGGCGTTGGTGATGTCTACAATGGCCTTTTTCAACAAAGCGGCGTTTTCCTCGTACCGCTTCGCGTCCAACGCGTTCAAGGTGTGCGCCTTTCGCGCGATTTGATTGAGATTCGCCCCGATATGACGTAGCTCCCGCGTCATGGCGAAGTAATCGGGCGGCGGTGCGTCGGTGGGGACAAGGCCGTTGATGAGGTGGCGGATATACGCCTCTTGGGATAGCCCCGCCTTTTTAACGAGTTTTTTGAAGCGCTTGTTTTCTTCTTCGTCGAGCCGTGTGATGATTTGAATATTCCGTTTTCGCATGGGCTATCATCTTCCTTTCCGTAAGGGGTTTCAGGGGCTTTGCCCCTGACAAGCTGTGTTTGGATTGCCCGCGGCTATCCAAACACGTTGCTTGCTGGTAGTGTGTCTTCCGGGGAGGTCGAACTTCGGGAAGCCAATCATCTCTCATAAACTCGCGCGCTTCATACCACCATCCTACCTTTCGTAAACTCTGTCTGGAATGATTGTGAACGCCACGCCTTTGAAATGGTCGGCGTCGAGGATATAATCGCTGTTCTTCCAGTTCCGTTCCGCGATTTCCCGTGCGTGGTCCGCGTTTTTAGCCTCCACGATTACGGTCATGGCAAGCGTTTCCTTAATTTGAATCGTGTACTCTTTCATTTTATATAGCTCCTTTTTTGATCTCGCTTTTGACACCAGCGCTCGTAATCCGCCGCCGCCGTCGAGTAAACGGTAGCGATGGCGTTTTGGGCCGTCTTCAGCAGATAGTCCGGACGCAGGCATTTTTTCTTGTGCGCTTCCCCTTTTCGCGCGTGGTATGGGCTTTCCAAAAACGCCCGGATCATGGCGTCGGAATCCGCGTTACACCAATAAGCCAGTTTATTCAATAGCGCGATGTCGTCGGCGCTCTCGTTGCCGTGACGCCGTTCCCCCTCCCATAAGGCGCGGAACACCTTGTCGCGTTCCAGCCCCATACGCAAAAACCTCTCCTGCTCAACGCTCTGAACAGACGCGGGCGGGGAAAGCAGGGTAACTTTCCGCGTGTCTTCGGGCAGCAGAAATTTATCATGTATGGCTTGCAATTCCAACCTACGGGTTTCGATTGCCCGCGCGCCGCCGTAGATGTCGCCGGTTACGGTGAAATACCGCCCCTCGCCGTAAATCTCCAGAAAGTAATCTTTCTTTCTGTGGCGCGTGATGTTCGCGCCGGGGGCGAGCGCGAAGATGTGCAGGCCCGTTCCGCTTGGGCTTACCTCGGTGTACGACGAAAGTTTACCCACAATCTCCAACGCCGACGGCGTCAGCGCGCCGGACTCACCAATTACATGGTCTAAATCGACGCCGTACAGACCATCGCCGTCAAACTCATAGCCGATTCCCCGCGCCAGCCCTCGCTTCACACACAGGACGGCGTTTTGGTAGCCGCTCCATGTGTCCCGGACACCCGCTTTGGCTGGCGCCGATCTGCCCGCCAGCAGACTCGCCGGGTTGAACGGGCTTTTCGGCGGCGAATCCCGGATGCCCCATACCACCCAATTCGGGCGGCTTTTCAGCATGGCCGGTATGTTGTCATATAAATGTGGCATGATGTTCCTCCTTCTGTTCAATAAAAAAACCGCCCGATTGCCGGACGGCTGATGTGAAAATGTGCGGTTAAGCTTTCATAAGTAACTCCCGATTGATTTCTTCTTTTCCAACAAAGTGTTTTTCAAGCATTGTTGCGGTGTCTTTTAATCGTAAAACGGGGTTGCCGTTGGCAGTTATCTTATCTTCACCACAAACCGAACATTCATATAACCACCGCACGATAGCTTGAAGCAGATGCTTGACTTTACCGATGTTGCTTTTAAGTTTGGCGTTTTCATCAATAATAACTTCATCCAACGGAACGCAATATTCAAAGCAATAATATTTACTGTTTCGTTCGTAGTCAGAAATAAGTTGCGGCATTTCAAGAAAATCTGAAAGGTTGCAAATGAATTCGGGAGCGCGCATCAATGACTGTGCGTAATCATTCCGATAAACTAAGTCTTTAAAAGCAAAGCCATTGACACAAAAATCCTTATTTCCTTTTTTGTTATGCCCTAATCGCCATCGCAAATAATGAATACCCGAACCAACACCATAAGATTCTTTTAGAGGAAAATGCTCGCCTTTAAAATATAACTCCAAGCGTCTGTTTTTCGACACAAATGCTATTTCACGCATATTAAGAAATTTTGAAAATGCATTTTCCGTACTAAGGAGATTGAACAGGTTATCAACAAGATTGTCTTCGACCGTGTTAAGTCTACGACTCAAATGAAAAAACAACACTTCATCAAAGCTAATGTTTGAAATGTGTTGCTCAACGAAGGATTGAATCCTATTCTCAAGTAAGGCTCCATCACACCAACCTTGTGTATGACACAAGTGTCTGTTTTCCAAGAAAAACAACTGAATGGCTGTATATGAAGCGTTTAACCCTTTTACCAACGATAACATCATTTTTTCTTGAGAGCGAGTATCTAAGTACATTGATTTGCCCACCTTATGTAAAACTATTGTTACTATACCGTAATCCTTTGCTCTTTACATCACAATCTCAACGCAAAGACGACACCGGCTTGCCCGCCAGCAGACTTGTCAAATTAAACGAGCTTTTTCGGCAGCGAATTCAGGATGTCCCCGCACCACCCAATTTGGGCGGCTGTATATAAAGCACGCAAATAGAGGCGTTTTACAAATACTATTTTATGCTTAACAAAGTTTGTAAAACACTTTTGGATAAAAACGGTGAGCATGGTCTAATCACAGCATCAATAATTTGGCGTTTTAGATTTTTGTCTTTCTGCGCATCCACGTTATACGCATTCAAACAGGGAAATTTGGCTTTGTAGAGTTCTTCTAGATCATGCCCTTGTATCGTAAAAATTCTTTGAGCTGTACGCAATTCCCATTCGTTACACAAAACGTAAGCCCTCTCTGCTTCGCCAGACAATTCCAAAGAACTTAAAACATGATTCACGATTTCTTGCGCTTCTTCAGTTGTTATATGTTTAATGTCAAGATATGACGAAAGCCTTGTTATGGAAAAATCCGAAAATGTCATTTTCCTGTCAGAAATCAAGAATAAGCCTACTAAAAGTGGGTCAAGAATATAGTTCTCTATCGCATATCGCTCACTATCACCAAGAACCAACAAATTATTCTGTGTAACCCTTCCTTCCACATTGTCCCAATCAATAATTCCGTATGCCGTAACATCACCGCAATTATATAAATGATTTGCGACATGTTCCACATCATCGCAATTGCTACCGCGCTCCTTTTTCTTATATAGCGGAAAAAAATGCGGTTCGACAAGAAACTTATCTTTGAATATTTCATATAAGTCTGAATAAATCTCCATATCGTACGAGCTCTCTACGAAAACAGCTCGTCTTTTTTCTGTTGAAACCGTAAGAAAAGGTATGTCGGATGTCAGTAAAGTTAAGGCTTCTGCCTTTGTTACTTTCACAGGCGCATCTGCTTTGCGTTTTTTTTCATATATCTCTATATCGTCTAACGCGGCAATGGTTGTCGGAGAATGTGTTGTTATTATTATCGGAATATTATTCTTTTCTAAAATGAATTCACGTAATATTTTTATCATTTTTTTTGACATGGCTGGATGAAGCCCCGCATCAGGCTCATCTATTAAAAGTAACTCTGGCTTTCCTGTTTTTTCATCAGAATTATAAATTGCAAGAGCTAATGACATCATCACTCTTTCGCCCGTTGATAGTTCTTTAACATCTATTTCAATATTATCGTTTTCCACGTCAATTAGCTTTAATACATATGGTGTTCCTCTTTGTATGTCTACCGGATGATTGAATTTATATGGATCCTGTATGTCTACAGGATGATTGAATTTATATGGGATCTGTATCTCTTTCAATATTTCATTGACTGAGTCCCACGGTGGCGCTCCAAATATTTCATCAAATTCATTCTCGGTTAACGGTGGAATATCAGTTTTAATCCCTTCTGCTAATAAAAAGCGCTTATAGCGGTGTTTATTGCGTTGCGTGTGATAGTCTGTAAAAACAAATGTCAGCTGTGCGGCAAAAAAATCAGTATTGATTGTGGGGCGAGCGTCGAGTTCATTCAACAAATCAGCTTCTTTCAATTCATTTAAACTTTTTTTCGCACGTTTGGCAGTTCTTGAAACATGATCAGCCAAAAATTTATCGTTTGTGCGGCTCAAAATATA
>Ga0099364_10010127_pt1 | contig 12995 bp, 15 predicted proteins | sample TergutTh196P3_FD_73070 | JGI IMG/M metagenome (GOLD analysis project Ga0099364, IMG submission 73070) | Microcerotermes parvus P3 segment gut microbial communities from Pointe-Noire, Republic of the Congo - Th196 P3 | ecosystem: Host-associated > Arthropoda: Insects > Digestive system > Gut ...
CGTGCCTATTGACAACCGCTTCGCAACGTTCAACATACGCGGCAGCGCATACGGAAAAAACGTCTTATATGCTTTACAGTAACGGTTCAACGACAGTTTCCCGTTTATCATCGGCTCTCTGTCGCGGCGGCATCCACCACGGCAAAGCAAGAAATATTCGCAGCTGTTGCAGGAAGGATTCACTTCTCGCGACGGAGATGCGAAATTCCGCGCCGTCACACCCGTTAACATTTGCTCAAAGCTGTGAGTATGTATATTCCCGAGCAGATATTCGTCGACTGCGTAGAAATCACAGGGATAAACATTGCCGCTTGCCTCCACTAACGCGTAGACATTGCAGGTTCCGAACATAGCGCAATTTTCGGGCGGCAATCCAGCCAACATTTGAATATAATTATCAAACGCCCGGATTGAAACATAATCGTTATGAATAAAGGAGTCATACCACAAATCAAATATGCGGCAAAGGAATTTTCCGTATATATGCGCGCTAGGCGAAAAGTTGTTGTCATTAGGGTCATTAATTGCGTCAAAACAAGGAATAAACTGGATGTACCGGAAGCCATTCTGTTTATAAAACCGCCAGACTTTGTCCGGGCGCGCGGCCAATCTTTTACTGACCACGCTCAGGACATTAAAATCAACATTGTACTTTTCCAGCAATCGCGCGGCTCGCAGGCATTGCGCATGTGTTCCCGCGCCTTTCGCGTCCACACGCATATCGTCATGTACCGGCTTCCCTGCGTCGATGGAAAGCCCTACCAAAAAATTGTTGCATGCAAAAAACCGAGCCCATTTATCGTCAAGAAACAAACCGTTTGTTTGGATAGCGTGAGCAAGTTTTATGCTGTTAAGATTATATTTCTTCTCTAAATCTATGAGAGTCCTGAAAAAATCCAGTCCCGCAAGGGTTGGCTCTCCTCCCTGGAACCCTATGGAACAAAACTCCGTTACCTCCGCGAATATAGATTTCACAAGCTGTTCAAAGGTATCAAGATTCATCATGCCGAAATTTTTTACGGCGCGTGATTCTGCGACATCAACATAAAAACAATATTTGCATCGCAAATTGCAATTGCCGGACACCGGCTTGATCAGCAGGGACAACGTCTTCATCGGATTCTTCCATTCGCTTGTTCGAACTTTTATTCTTGTTCATTTTCTACAATCGCGCGAAATTTTCTCGCGGTATACGCGTACCGGTATACGCCGATGATAAGAAAAGACGGCGACAGAACGATAAACGCGAATCCTATAACTGTCGCGGCGGAGAAATCCAATAACTTTACAATAGCAACGCCTGCTGAAAAAACCCCGATAAATGTCCTGATATAAGCGAGCAGTGTTCGCTCGTTGGCTAGAATGGTTCGATCCAACGCCAAAAAATCCCGCATGATCATATTATCCTTGAATTCATCGTAGTTTTTGAGCATCACTCATCACACCTTAGTCTCGGGCTTACTCGGAAAACTCGGCAAGCCCTTCTATAGCATACGCGCGTACAGGGCATGAATCAAGCCCTTTTATGGGAAGAGGGGAGTATGAAATGAAAAACACGTCTTTTTTTAGCTGATCCAGGTTTTCCAGAACTTCTAAAAAAACGATATTCTCTTCCATCAATACATCGTGAAACGCGCAAACATCTTCATTGCTGTTTTCTATAGAAACCCCGTTCCCAAAGCCCACACATTTGACCTTCCTGTCTTTCAGCCATAAGGCCGTTTTACGGCAGATGAACAGCCTTTTATCTTCGGGCGTGTTTGTCTTGGCGGTAAACGGCGGCAGGGCGTATGGCGAATCGAGAATCAATATGTCGCCTTCTTTTAATTTGCCGCAAACCTTTTCAAGATCATCCGGCATAATATAGCTGTTTGGCGCGAGGTGCTCAATCATAACATAAACTCAGTGGCCTATAAAACTAGTGAGGGGGAGACTTTGCACATCCGGCCAGTTGTCGTTGTGGTGGTAAGGGCATTCCACATGGGTGCCGAGGTGACTTGTAATATCAATTATGCTATGGTAATCCGGAACCGTGCCGCCGGTATTATAACGGAACAGTGCGCAGCGCCGGGTTTCAGCGGCCGGGTCAAGGGTTTTGGTAAGGTCGACTACCCGTAAACCATTTAAAGTATACATATTAAAATTACCTCCTGATAATATATTTTTTGTTGCTAAGATTTTAGGAGATGTCATTCCTTGCCTGACAGGCATAACGACTCTATCATAACCGAACCGGCGCCAACCGTGATCGCGTCTTCAAAATAGCCGTTCTGTTCGAACCGCACAGGAGCATTGCCGTATTCTGAAAACATATAACGATTACTCGCCGTCTCTGCTGCAATTTTATAGTAAAGCGGCGATTCCTTTATAATTAAACCGGACAACACTACCGTATCAGGGCTGAACAGGTTGATATAATTTGCCAAAGCCAGCCCCATAACACTTGCGGCTGACGTGATAACATCGCAAGCAAGCCCATCCCCTTGTTCGGCTGCTTGGCATATATCCTTGAAAGTCACTTGGCCGGCTGCTCTGTCGAGCACGGTTGGGCGGCCTTTCTTGATTTCGAGCGCCGCATGACTGACTATCGCCGGTATGGTCACATAACAGTCAACACAGCCATATTTGCCGCAGGGGCATTCCTCTCCGTCAAAATTGATGACCATATGCCCAAAGGCATCCTCATAGCGCGGCGCAATACTTAAAAGGCTGCCGTTCACAATAACCGCGGAACGTATATTCATTGCGCACAAAATATATAGGAATCTGGTGTTGTTTTTAGCTTTCCCATAAAAATACTCAAGCATTGCCGCAGCATTGGTTCCTTTTTCAATAGCGATCGGAAAACCCAGCTTTTCTTTAAGGTTTTTTGCAAGCGGATAACTAACCCATTTTTCGTTTAAATATAATATCACCGGCTTGTGCATGCCTCCGGTCTCATGGTTTAAAGAACCGAAAATACTTACGCCTGCTCCATGAACTTCAGCCTTGGATATTTGCCGGCTTATAAGCAGAGAATTGAAGATTTCAACAATTAAATCCACTACAAACTCCGGTTCATAATCCCTGCTCATTTCAAATCGCTCCGACGCCAGCGTTTCAAGTTTGAAATTCATTACCGAAACCTTACAGTATGTCATTGAAATATTAATTGCGCCCACATAATGCCCGGTTGGGTTAGGGCCATACAGAATGGGCTTGCGGCCCCCGGTGGAGGTTCCTATCCCGTATTCAACAATTAAATTCATCCGCTCTAAGGGTTCGAGCATCCTGTTGACGGTAGTAACCCTCCTGCCGGTCAGCTTGCACAAGTCGCTTTTCGCGATTGGCGCTTGTTTCTGGATGTAATTAAACAGCGCCAGGCTGTTAGGGGATAAGCATTGAAAAACGCTGTCTTTATTCATTGGTTTAGCCCTCATTTCAGTTTCGGAATAGGCGAATACAACGATGGCTTGAAATTCCTAAGAAATTCCCTTTTGCCGCCATGCCTCTCCAAAAGCATTCGCTGAGCTTCCTTTGAGGTTTTCTCAAGATAATCCGGATTGACTACTTTTCGCAGTTCCGCCTCAAGGTCTTCGCAAAGCAGCGCATTTTCAGGGATTTCAGCCAAGTCACGCTGTTCGTTCGGATCGTTTGCCAGGTTAAAAAGCTGGGGTCGTTCATTGACATAATGAACATATTTATAATCGCCTTTTCTTAGCATATACATAGCGGTGTAAACGCCTTGCGAATAGTATTCCGAAAAAACCGCCCTATCGCGGTATTCTCCCGCTTTCGCCAAGCCCCACAAAGATTCGCCGGGTAGTGACAAGTCCGGCAGATCCGGCTGCGCGCCCACGCATTCCAGAACACTTGGGAAAATATCCACCAATGAGGCGTTGGAGTCAACGGTTATGCCCTCGGGGATATCCGGCCCTTTTATTATAAGAGGTATTCCAACGCTTCCCTCATACATTGTCGATTTGAAATACAGGCCATGTTCACCCATGGTATCGCCGTGATCGGAAGAATATATGACGCGGGTATTGCTGTCCAAACCTGTTTCCTTCAGCGCATCCAGCACTATCCCAATTTGCGCGTCCAAAAATGAACATAGCGCGTAATACGCGCGTATGGCGTTTCGCGCCGTTTTTTTGTCTATATCCGTTGTCCCGCAGTACCGCCGATAGTCGTCAATGACGGGATGACGCGGCCAACTGGCTTTGTCAAAGCATACGGGCGCCCGTATGCTGTTTTCGCCGGCATACAGATCAAAATACTCCTGCGGGGCTGTCAGCGGGAAATGCGGAGTCACAAAACCTACAAAGAGCACAAAGGGTTTTGTATGCGAAGCACACTCATTTCGCAAATAATCAGACGCTGTCCGGGCAATGGCACGGTCGTAGCGGATATAGTCAGATTCTCCCTCACAGGCTTCTTCCAGAGCCGCGCGGAATTGCAGCCGCGTAATCTCTTTGTCCCGTATAGCCCCATAAATGTCGCCAACGCCATCCTTAATATGCAGTGGGATGCGCTGGTCATGAAAGCCCGAAGCAGGGCCGGCATCCTTAAAATGCATCTTGCCAATAGCAGTGACCGGAAACCCTTGTTCATGGAGGCGAGTTGCCCAACTTGCCTGTTCGCCGCCATATGCGTGCGCGTTGTCCCAAAAACCGCCGCGCGAAGCATAATTCCCCGTTGCCATTGCTGCCCTCGACGGCGCGCAAATGGGGCTGTTGCAGTAAGCGTTGCGGAAACACGCCCCTTCTTTCGCCAGCAGGTCGAGATTAGGGGTCTTAACATACGGGTTGCCGTAACTGCCTAGTATATGCTTACTATGTTGGTCACTAAACAAAAAAAGCAGATTCGCAGGTTTTATTTTTGACATTGTCTCACCCTCATAAGCGATTTATAAATATTGAAAGCTATAAAAACAGCAGTTATCGCCAGAACCGTCCCGGAAATAGGGCGGAGGAAGAATTGCCCAAAGCTGCCGTATGTGGCCATCAGCCCTCGCCTAAAATTCAACTCCAGTATTGGGCCCAGCACGAAACCTAAGACCAGAGGGGCAACGGGGAAATTGAACTTGCTAAGCCCGTATCCCACCAAGGCGAAAAGGAAAATGGACCAAATGTCGAAAACACGGTTATTCATTGCAAAAGCTCCGACTGATGCAAGCACCATGACAATGGGCAGCAGTATGTTGCGCGGTATTTCCAGTAGTTTAAGGAAGAACGGCAATCCATAGAGCTGAACCAAAAACATCATAACATTCGTAACAATTAGTATTGCGAACATCGCATAAATGACATTGCCGTGCGTTGTGAATAACAGTGGCCCGGGTGTGATGCCATGCAGCATAAAAGCTGCCAGCAGCATTGCTGTGCCTGCGTCCCCGGGGATGCCCATTGTAAGCAACGGAACCAAGGCGCCCCCCGATACGGCGTTATTGGCAGTCTCCGACGCGATTATGCCATCAATGATACCGGAGCCGTACTTTTCCGGATACTTCGATGAGTCCCGTGAAACGGAATAAGCTATCAGATTGGAAATAGCGGCCCCCAGCCCCGGCAAAATGCCTATCCCGGTTCCTATTGAGGCGGACACGAAGAAATTTTTGAACTGCTCCCGGAATTCCTTCCAGCTCACGCCCAGCCCCCTGGATTTGTAATTCATGAGCGTCATGTCGCCTTGCACGGGATCCTCCGCCGCCTTGATAACTTCCATCACCGCGAAGACCCCTACCAGCACCGGTAAGAGCTTAAAACCCGCGTCAAGGTCGCGGATGCCGAATGTATACCGGCGCACGGTGTCCACCGGAGCCATGCCAATAGTTGTAAAAATAACCCCAAGTATCGAACTAATCATGCCTTTTATAATTGACTTGCCGGAAAGGCTCGCTATAAGCATCAGCGACAGCACAGCAACAGAAAAATATTCTACCGGGCCGAATTTTAGAGCCCATCGAGCCAGAACCGGCGCTACGCTAAAGAGCACAAACAAGCTGAACATACCCCCAAGGAAAGAGTAGAGCGTGCCGATTCTGATGGCGCGCCCCCCTTCTCCCCTCCGTGCCATGGGATACCCGTCAAAGGTTGTCGCAACGGAGGCAGGGGTACCGGGGATATTGATAAGGATTGCCGTTATCAGCCCACCGGAAATGCTTCCTATGTAAATGCCGAGTAAAATAGCCATTCCATGCACAATTGACATGCCATACGTAACAGGCAGCACCAGCGCGATCCCCATCGAGGAGGTCATTCCAGGCGCCGCTCCGAAAAAAATACCCAGAACCACACCGATAAAGCACAGGAGCATTGCTTGCCATGACATTATTAGAGAAAAACCTTCAATAAACAATGACAGCATGAGCGTTCACTCCCTTTCTAAAACAGCTTCCCTTTGGGAAGAATCAGATAAAACACTCTCACAAACAGCATATAAGTAGCCAGAGTCGCGCAAATACTTACAACAGCGTATAATAAATATTTCTTTTTTTTGCCTTTTGCCTCAAGCAATATCATCTGAGTAAACAGGTAAATCAAAGTAGAAATCACAAACCCTACCATTTCCATCAGATAGATATAAAGCGCGAAACCGGCAAACACCAATACTGTACTGAGATAGCACGGTTTCCCCTTCCCTTCCATTCCTGTTTTTCCATCTTCATCTGATTGCGCATCTGCTTGTACATTCTTGACGCCTAGAACCTTCTTGGCTATAATGCCACCCGCCGCAAGCCATACACTGAAAAAGAGCAGCAGCATACCGCAAATCTGCGGAACAAGCCGAGAACCTACCTGCCTGTCGATACTAGTTAGAGGGATAGAAAAGGACAACCTAAAATATAGTAAAGAAAAGGCGGAAAGAAAGATCCCGGCTATTATATTTTTATTTCTGGAAAGCATACTTTTACCTCCCCTCTGAAAATACCAAACGTCGGCTATTTCATTGTGCAAGAAGGATACAAAAAGATGGATATGCCACGCAAGGGGCGGAACAGCGGTGATTTATCCTGTATAGGCCTTGCGTGGCATTTATCCATGCCTATTCTAAAAACGATTTTCAATGATCTCCTGATACTCCGCCAATCTGACTTTGCAGTCCTCAAAATAAGGAGCTATTTCCTCAAGCGGCACAAATTCCACGGTATAGTCGACATTATCCGCATCCGCGATGAATCCGGGTTTTTCGGATACAACTCTAAGCGCGTTATTGAATTTGTCGATAATAGCCTGGTTCGTTCCGGGAGGAAAAGCGCAGAGGAAAAACTTGTCCACGATAAAATCGATGCCAAGCTCCCGCATTGTCGGAACATCCGGATATTTTTCATACCGCTCCTCATTAAAAAACCCCAGGATATGGAACTCCCCTGTAGCGATATAATCGCTTGCGAGGCCCACGGGCGCTTTCATAAAATCAATATGATCGCCCATCATTAACGCTATCTGATCAGATACCGCGCCGCTGTCAATAATCTGAATGCTTACATCAAACTCGTCTTCAATCATGTAAATGATCGCGGGGTCATTCGTCGCAATTTCCGTGCCAAACCTCACCCTGCCTGGATCTCTTTCAGCCGCGTCCAACAATTCATCAAAGGTTTTATACTTTCTGCTGAGCAGACACGTTGTATAAACCTTAAGAGCTATCCCTCCGAGCTCAAAGCTGTCATAATCAAACTCGGTGATATTCGAAATCTTGTTTGTCAGGATAGCTTCATGGCATACCAGCATCGTGTAACCGTCAGGCCTGGAGTCCTTGACCTGCCGCGCGGCGATGCTTCCCGCGCCTCCCGCAACATTGCTGACTACTATCGTTGCGCCCAGTTCTTCTTCGAGGTATTTCCCCATTAAACGCGCCGCAGTATCGATCCCGCCCCCCGGGTTCGCCCCTACAATAATCTGAATAGGGCGTCCCGGCCAATCAGTTTCCGCAGCGGCCGGCGTTATTCCTGGAGAAACCAACGATAAGCATCCAGCCGCCAAAAAAACAACAATGGTGAGTAGTGTGGTGTTTCGAATCCTTAACATAGCAATGCCCTCCTTATACTAATATGTCAGGTTAATAACGTAATGTTAATAACCATGTTTTTATTTTAATCAGGCATTTATTGAAGTCAATGGTAAAATCCCGTATTGCTTAAAATAAATGCCTAAAAATTGGGTTTTTTGCGAAAATAAGCAATTCTACGCATTTCTGTTCATACGCTCAAAAAATACTTTTTAATATATTATTATAAAGTCTGTGGATTACGGGGTAACATGCTTATTTTGTGCGGCCGAACATTCCCACAGTAAATCATCAACCTTGGCATGGTTTTGATTACTGCTGACGGGTATAAAACGGATGATATTATCAAAAGATTGGAGATTGGGGTAAATAACCTCCGATTGACAAAAATGGAGAAAGCCCGAATGAAATTCCATCAACAATGCCAATCGCCAGAATCCATCGATCTCTACTAAAGTGCCAGCCAAAAAATTTTAGAAACGTAATCAATACCGTATAAACATAAAAACTAACCGCTATTTGCCACGACAGTCTTTCAATCTGGAGTAAATCGCCCCCTGGTTCGTCCTCTGGTGTATGAAGAACGTTACTCATGTAAATAACGAACCTCCCTCCTTTATATCTATCTTTCTTTTAGAATTGCCTGCTGTTTATTACCAACACGCCATCCGAGCCGCTTATCCACCGGGTTAGTTCGGAAAAACCGTTGGAGTTCAGGTCGAAATATACATAATTTTCCAGATCAGTATTACCGTCACGATTGAGATCAATTACGAGCGGATCCGCTCTTTCTTCTTTTGGGTTCTCTCAACCTTCAGGTTTTCTGACTTGGCGGCTCTGCCCTTCACCCCTATATTTTTTTTGTTTTTCATTTGTGTACGCAAAGAATCCGAGTAATAAAAAAAATGAAATAAAGTATAAAGAGAAAAAAATATTTGTGAACGTATGTTTATTTTTAAAATAATTGCTAAAAACAATTAACGGCTCACTGGAAAGTATGGGTGAAAAGAAACAATAAAAATAATCACACTTGGTTTTAAATGGATCAATCAATCTACCAAACATTAAATGAGAAGGCAAAAAATCGAACAAAATAAGCCATCCCGTAGCCGTGATTAATTTGCGATTGAAAACCGGAAAAAAAATCAATAATAACAGGCCAAGTAATACAAACTTATGTAAAACCGGGTGAGATTGCTGAAGTATAAATAAACCCGCGCTGCTAAAAGTGATGAACTTCATATTTGAAATATATGTAAGAATACATGTCGAGTACCAAAAGAATAAAAGGACTAAAGAAAATAAAAATCCCTTCTTGGTTGGAGCATCAGGCAGAAAAATGGTTTTAAATTTCAGAAGGTTCTCGTTCATTATTTTTTCCTTTCAGCGGTATCATGTGCATTAAAATGCCGCTAAAATCACATATTATAATAAATATTAATTTTATTTACATTCAAAGAATTGCGCCGAGCGCATGGTCGAATATTTGTCTCACCTTTATTATGGCCTAAAACACATATTACACAGTATTTTATATGTAATTTAGGGCTCGTCAAGAGGAAAGTAAAAAAATGCTGCGTTACAAATAAATACTAAAATTTCAAAATATTACTTAATTATTACAAAAATATAACGTATATTAGAATACAGCGAGCGGCAGCCGCCTGTCACCAAGCGTCTAAAATGCCACATTGACAAGCTTTTTCGTCTCTTTTGCGCTTGAATTTTAAATTGATCTCAAAATGAAAACGAGACTCTGAACCTGGCTTCGGCCGGCGCTTTGTCTCGCTTTCTCGTTTTTTGGATTCAAGTCTTTTTATTTGATTATATTTTCACGCATTTGTACTGCCTTAATCGTTGTTCAGCGGTACGCGCATATATAGTATCGGCACACGATTAACGCTTGGAGAACTGTCTCTTTCCGCGCGCGCCCTTCTGACCAAATTTTTTGCGCTCCACCATGCGGGAATCTCTGCGAAGCATTCCGGCTTTCTTGAGAAGGGGTCTTGCATCCGGGTTGAGCTTCAGTATCGCTCTTGCAATGCCCATTCTGATAGCGCCGCTTTGGCCCGTGAGCCCTCCGCCGTGCGCGTTGATTATTACGTCGACCTTGCCCTCGACGCCCGCAACCGTGAGAGGTTCCACTGCCTGCGTCTTCCAGATGTGCCTGGGAAGGTAATCGTCGACCTCTCGGTCGTTTATCTTTATCTTTCCGCTGCCGGAACGGATCAACACGCGGGCGACGGCGTTCTTTCGCCGTCCTGTACCCCAATAATTCACGACATCCATATCTATATTCCCCCTACCAATTGAAGCTTTCCACCGACTCCGGACGCTGGGCGGCGTGCGGATGGGAGGCTCCGGGATAAACTTTGAGTTTCCTGTACATCGAGCGGCCAAGTTTCGTCTTCGGGAGCATTCCCCACACGACTTTCTCTATCAGATGAGCCGGCCGGCGTTTCAAAATCTCTCCGTATGTGGAACTCTTCAATCCGCCGGGATAGCCGCTGTATCTATACAATTTCGACTGCGCCGCCTTCTTTCCGGTAAGGCCTATTTTTCCGGCATTGACCACTATCACGAAGTCCCCGGTATCCACGTGCGGCGTGTACGTCGGACGGTGTTTTCCGGTGAGAATTCGGGCGACCTGCACGGCCAAGCGTCCAAGGTGTTTATCCGTGGCGTCGACGACATACCACTTGCGTTCCACCTCTTCCTTTTTGGCCACATAAGTGCGCGTACCTATCATAAAACTTCCTCCTCCTCTAAAACGAAACACCGCCTCTTATGGGGTCAGTGCCTAATTTGCTACAGACAAGCCGAATGATTATAAAGCAACATAAACGTCAGGTCAAGCAAAGCGCCCGCCTGTATGGGTAATTTCGTAAATACCGGGCTTCAAGGCATCTTGAGCATCACGAGCGCCAGCACCATAAAAACGGCCGTGAGGCCGACTGTGATTTTTGTCATGGTATTCATGCGCTGCCACGAACCGCCGGACAAATCCATCTGCGTTCCGCCGCCTCCGAAACTGCCGGTGAAACCTCCGCTCTTCCTTTGCTGCATCAGGATCACAACAATGAGCGCCAGACAAAGGATCACGAATAAAACTGCCACAAAATTTCTCATAAAGAAAGCCCCCCATCAGCGCGGTACATTTTGCCCCCGCATACCGTATTGCGCAACTTGGTATTTTATCACAGATTGTATCATGTACGCTACCCCTCGCATGGCAAGAGCGCGGTGAGAAATTTTCGATTTTTGGGCGGATCCCATTTCGGCAAATGTGGCGTCATATCCGTCGGGCACAAAAATCGGATCATAACCGAAACCGCCGCGCCCTCTTGATGTGCGCGCAATTCGGCCGCCGCGCGTACCATGCGACGAAAAATAATCCCGCGCGGTTTTTCCCGTATTTGGGAAAGCCATAACGACGCATGCCATAAAACGCGCGTGTCTGTCGCCGCAGTTCTCCATGCGCGAGAGCAACCATTGAACCCTGTCGGCGTCACTTCCTGACGAGGCCCTCGCGGAGTGAATCCCCGGCTCCCAATCCAAGGCTCTCACTTCGAGCCCGCTGTCGTCCGCAAGAGCAGGCATACCCGTAAAATTTGCCCACGCGGCGGCTTTTATAACGGCGTTCTCCTCGTAGCTGGAGCCGTTTTCTTCTATTTCGCCTATGTCGGGAAAATTTTGAACGCCCAGCAATTCAATCTTTTCTCCCGCGTCCGTCTTCATACAGGAGAAAAAGTTCGCGAATTCGTCGAATTTATGTTTATTTCCGCTAGCGAGTACAATTTTAATTATTCTTCACCCGTGGCAAAATGATCAAAAAGCGACTTCTCTTCGGGTGAGAGGTTCAGCGCCTCCCGTTGGATCACGAAAAGGCGCTTCAATCCGTCGTCCGCGAGTTTCATCATGTGTGCCAGGACAGTTCGCGAAAATGAACGTTTCTCTCCGGTGCTCTGAATTTCGATGAATTCCCCCGCGCTGGTCATAACAACACTGCAGTCTACCTCTGCCTCCGTATCCTCCACGTGCGACAAATCAAGCATTTGATGACCGCCAACCAAACCGACGCCCACAGCGGCGATCTGCGCCGCAAGCGGTATGTGCGCAAGTTTTTCGGCTTCCGCAATCATACGCAGCGCGTCAACAAGACAGATGAAGGACGCAGTTATGGAAGCCGTGCGCGTTCCCCCCGCCGCTTGCAGCACATCGCAGTCGATATGTACCGTCCTTTCGCCAAGAGAACCAAGGTAGACAGCGCCTCTCATAGACCTTCCGATCAGACGCTGAATTTCGAAGCTCCGTCCGCTCGGGATTTCCATGCGGTCGCGCAGGTTTCTTTCCCGCGTGGCCCTCGGAAGCATGGAGTATTCCGCCGTCACCCAACCTGCGCCGCCGCCTCTTATGAAGGAAGGCACCCTGTTTTCCACCGTGGCGGTACAGTATACCACCGTGTCCCCCCACTTAATGAGAGCTGACCCTTCGGCGTACGAATTCACGCCCCGTTCGATGGTGATATTCCTCAACTCGTCGGCGCGCCGCCCGTCGGCGCGAACGATCCGGGAACTCATCCCGACCTCGCGATGCCCCACGGGGCTGTGAGATCGACGGGATTCCTGTCGCTGACTTCTCTGCCGTCCACGTAAAACTTGATTCTGTTAATAGGCGGGAAATTGTCGGTCATAGTTTTCACCATCCCTGTCAGCATAATTCTCGATCCATCGGCGCCAAGCGTCCTGAGGGATTCGAGAAAAGCTCCGTTCATGTTCAGGTACAGCCAGTCGCCTCTTTGAAAAATGTGGAGGTCTTGCACCCCGAGGGACAGCATCTGGCTCTCCTTCATAGCGTCCATATACGCGGAGAGCACCTGCTTGATCCTATCCTCCTGCAAGGCGCTTGCCGCCCGTATCTGCCTTGTTTGAAATGTATTGCCGTTAGGTATGGATATCGTGGCGATGATTTCGGTGTCCCCTAAAGTATTCGGCAAATCGTAC
>Ga0099364_10010128_pt1 | contig 12995 bp, 11 predicted proteins | sample TergutTh196P3_FD_73070 | JGI IMG/M metagenome (GOLD analysis project Ga0099364, IMG submission 73070) | Microcerotermes parvus P3 segment gut microbial communities from Pointe-Noire, Republic of the Congo - Th196 P3 | ecosystem: Host-associated > Arthropoda: Insects > Digestive system > Gut ...
AAAAGCAGCGGGAGTATAATGCTGGATTTAAGCGCAAAGGGATGTAAAAATTCCTGATCTTCGGCGGAAAAGCCGGAAATCGGCCCGTACATATATTCACCCCGCGAAAACCTTACATCCCATTCAGGCGAAGTGCGGTAAGGAAAGCTCAAGATGGGAGGACCTGCTGTTTGGCGGCCATAGTCGCTGAACCATTTGTGTTTTAGAACGGCATGAAGTTCCCCATCTATCATTTCGTTCTGCCAAATCTCGACATAGTCAACATCAACGCAGCTCCCCATAAGCTCCATGCCTTTCTGCAGCGAATCTTCAAAATCTTTCTCGTCATCCGCTGCAAGGATCACGGATGCCGCGCTGTTTACCACATGGAGCAGATTACCCTGCTGTTCGATTTCATTCATCATCTGTTTGTGTTCACGAAGGTCACGGGTATAGCCCGCAACTATATAGTCGTTTTCATAGGGGACACGGACAAGGGTAACTTCCGCCGGCATCGGCTTGCCGTCAATGGTTTTATATGTCCACTCAAAAATAAATTTCCCGTCATTAATTGCCTTATTGATGTAAGGGATATTCAATTCAGATGAAAGCGAGCCATCCGGCTGATATTCCGGCGAAAACTCCAGAAACTTTTCTATATATTCCTGCTTGCTCCCCAGACCAAAAAGCCTGACAGCCTCTTCATTGCAGTCAATGATATTGAAATTCCTGTCCCATATACGGCAGGCAAGCGGAGTCGCGTCAAGCATTAGTTTCGTATAATCATCGGCCTTGCGAAGTTCCGCCGCCTGGCGTTTCTGTTCATTGCTGGCATCCCGTATGGTCCTCGCAAGCTCGCCGATTTCATCGTCCCGATCACAGCCGGAGAATTCCGTTTCAGCAAACTTGTTTTCGGTTACACTTTGGGTCAGGCGGTTCAGGGGATTGAAAACAAGCCTTGTCATAAAGGCGTTTCCGCTGATCACATACAATATCAACGCGGCCAGCATGAGAATCGCCAGGGGCAGGAGATCCGTGACATTGGAAAGCAAGCTGGGTGTATTAAGGATAATAACCATTGAAACAGCCGCCATCAATAACAGGATCAGCGCCAAAAGGAGTGTAATTTTATTGCGGGCCTGTGCGGCAATTTTGCTTTTTTGTATGGGTTTGTAAGGTTTCTGTCTTTTCATCCCTTTACCTCTTTTGTGTATATTTAATATTAGAGATTACAGCCCGGAAAGTATTCTCTCCGCCTCGCTTCTTGAGTGATACGAAGGATTCCTTGAGAGAAGGTCCTGTAAAATCCTTCTGGCCTGGACTGAGTCACCCAGGCTGACATAGGTTTTACCCAGTTCGAATACCGCGTCCCAGTTGGACGGCGCAATGGTAATTACTTCCCTGTAAGCTGCAGCAGCGGACGTCAATTGCCCCTGACCCACCAGCGCTCTTGCCAGGTTCAGCCTGACAGTAGGGTTCGCGGGCTGGATGGCAAGGGCTCTTTCATAGTAAGTTACGCTTTGCGTCCAGTCTTCCTGTTTTGCGTAAGCTGCCCCAAGGTTGTTAATAACCTCGAAAGAAGCCGGTTCAATCCTGTGGGCTTCCAGAAAAAAATTCAGGGCTTCGGCAGTAAATCCGTATTCAAGATATATATTCCCAAGGTTCACCATGGGTTTGACATAAGAAGGATCAAGGCTTATGGATCTTCTGTAAGCTGAAATTGCGCCGTCAAAATCATCAAGCGCTTCATAGACCTGTCCCAAAGTATAGGCATAGCCCGCGTTTGAAGGCACGGCATCGGCGGCCTTTCCTGCGTAATTAAGGGCTTCGCTGTTTTTATTTAATCCAAGTTTAACCAGCGCCATATTAAAATTGGTCTGCGCGTGATCGGGCGAAAGGGCAAGGGCTCTGTTAAACGAAACTTCCGCGGCTGTAAAATTACCCGCGCTTGTCTGGACAGCGCCCAGTTCCCTTAAGGAAGCAAGGTCCGAAGGGTTATGCTGAATGGCCGTATTGAACGCTTCCATGGCGCCGCGGAGATCGCCGGAAGCCGCAAGCAGTCGGCCTATTTCCCTGTGAGCCGCTGCATAGTCGGCCCTGATTGCCACAGCCCTTCTGAAAGCTGAAAGCGCGTCGCTCTGCCTTCCAAGCTGCCGGAAAGTGCCGCCAAGATTATACCAGGCTGTTTCATTGTTTGGCTGTATACGCACGGCGTTTTCAAATGCCTGTCTGGCATCGGCAAATCTGCCTGTACTGAAATATGAACGTCCAAGTTCATAGACGTAAACAAAACTTCCGGGATCGAGCCGGGACGCTTCACTTAAATGTGATACTGCGTTATTCAAATCATCGCGATCACGGCTTATTCTGCCAAGAGTATAATGGGGAAGAGCCTGCGAAGGATCAATGCTCACAGCCTGATTAGCCATGGCTTCGGCGCGGGTAATCGCGTCACGGCCTTCGGGCGTTGTTGAATTGCCCGCAGAATACCAGGCTTCGGCAATTTCGGAAAAAACCTGCGCGCTGAACCTGTTCTCGTCCTGGGGTATTCGGCTGCTGGCTTCGTCAAAGGCCCTGGCAGCGCCGGTATAATCGCCGCGCGCAAGGGCATTCTTCCCCTGGGATACAAGGTCTAAAACCGATTCCATCTGCGCCCGCTTTTCTGCGGAAAGCCTTGAAAGTTCCGCTTCCTGGGCCCTTCGCCTTTCCTCTTCCGCGGCGGCCTGGGCCCTGCGTTCCGCGGCGGAGTTGTCTCCGGCTTCAAGGGACAGGCGCTGCAATTCTTCGAGTATGGCGCGTGTGTCCGGATCCGTACCCGGCGGTCTTGCTTCACCGGTCAAGTCCTGCGCTTGAGCCCGCGCTTCAAGAACTTCATCCTTTATTTGGCGTACAGTTTCATCATGGGCATTTTCTATAAGCAGGGAATCAAGCAGTTCCAAAGCCCGCTGATAATCGCCCATATTTGCGTATTCGGCGGCCAGGGCCATTGTATTCCGGCGTCTTTGTTCAAGGATATCTTCGGTTGTACCGGAACCTGAACCGGAGTTACCGCTTAAAACAAAAAAAAGAATAATGCCGGTGATAACAAGTACTGCCAGTACTATTGATATGATGATTATTTTTCTGTCCATGTTCATATAATTTCACTCTCATTTACTTTAAGTTTAAGACCAGACTCCTAGTCAAGTTCAAACCGGGCGTCATATTCCTGAATCTCCTCATTGCCCGCAGAAAGGCTCATTAAGTCCTCGGCCGCTGCCTGAAGCGAGGCAGCAATATCCTCAAGAAGCTGCTGCCTTCTCTCGGCCTCGATGCGCAGGTTTTCTTCAGCAGCGAGTCTGCGCTGTTCTTCGGCTGCCAATTCCTCCTGTATACGCCTTTGCATGGCCGCGGATTCTTCATTGATAAAGGTTATCAGCCTTCTTATCTGGCTGCTCTGCGGAGAAGCTGGTTCCAGGATCAAATATCTTTCATAATCTTCTATTGCTTCGTTATACTGACCCATCTCTATTTTGGCATTGGCCATATTCAGCAATGCCGTGGCAAACAGGGGATCGGCTTCAAGCGCCCGGGCATAACTTTGAACAGCCTGGGCATGATCCCTTTTCATAAAATAGGCATTCCCCAGATTAAAAGCTATTCTTGCTGTTTGAGCCCCTGCGCGCGGGAGTATTCTTTGATATGCCGTAATTGCATCGTCAATACGGTTAAGCTGCAGATAAGCTATGCCCAGATACATAAAAGCCTGGACATGTGCAGGGTCATCCCGAATGACTGCTTCAAGATGGACGATAGCTTCTGACGGCCTGTTTTCCAAAAAAGCAGCTTCTCCCTGCGAAAAAGAGTTTTGCGAAAAAGCCGGAAACAGGCAAAATACGCCAAATACGCAAAAAATGCCGTATTTAGTCAGTGGTAACGCGTTCTTTAACATAATATATCTTCACTCTTTCCTGTTCTCAATATATAATAATTATCGGAAAAAAAATATCCATATAAATCGGAGATGACAATGACTGTTGTATTAGGTGTTGGGATTTTTTTGGCTGTGGGGATAGGCTTTCTCGTCTTTTATGTGATTAAAAGCGGTATTATTTCAGGTAAAACCGCTGCTTCTGCAAATTACCTTGACAGTAACAAGGTGCTGCAGGCAATAAAAGCCGGCAAGGCTGCTGTTGAAAAAGACCCCAAAAACGCAGAAGCCCATTATTATCTGGGTAAAGCGCTGCTGGCTGATAAAAGGGAAGAACAAGCCTTGAGGGAATTCAAAAGCGTAAGCCGTCTTGGCATTGAAGGCAAAAACATCCCGGAAACGGAATTCCGCCAGACCATTGCAAGGCTCTACCAAAAGTATAATGAAAGCGAAGAAGCGCTTAAGGAATACCTGCTTTTAATAAAAAACCAGCCGGAAAACGCGGAGTACTATTTCCAGGCCGGACTCATCTTCAGCAGCAGAAACCGGGGGGATTTGGCCAAGAATCATCTTAACAAGGCAATATCGCTTAGTCCAAAAAATACAGTTTATCAGACAGAGTTTGGGATTATTCTTTATAATGAAAGAAATCTTAAGGAAGCCGATGCTGTTCTTGATTCTGTACTAAAACTTGAACCCGGCAATGTAAAAGCGCTCTTTTTCCGGGGGAAAACCCAAAAAGACGCAAAAAATTACAACGGGGCTCTGCCCTTTCTCGAAAGCGCTTCCCGTGCCCAGGAATACAAGGTCAGGGCTCTTGTGGAACTCGGAAGTTGTTATATGTCATTAAACATGATAGACAAGGCAATCGTGGAACTGGACAGGGCTGTCAAAATTATCGAAGAAGAAGGCGGATCGGAAGGTTTCTATGCGCGCTATTTTCTTGGCATGTGCTATGAGAAAAAAAAGGAATTTGCCAAAGCGGTCGAGCAGTACGAAAAAATCTATGCCAAAAAGAAAAATTTCAGGGATGTCGGCGAACGCCTGGTCCAGTATCAGGAGTACCGCAAGTCCGGGTAATCATGAAGATACTCTGCGTTTCCGATATGATAGATCCTCTTGTGTACACAAATTCGATAAGAGAGCGTTTTGCCGACATTGACCTTATTTTAAGCGCAGGCGATCTTCCAATGGATTATCTTGATTTTATTATTTCCAGTCTTAACAAGCCCGCGTTTTTTGTCTTTGGGAATCACAACCTGAATGACTATAAAAAATACAGAGGCATACCGGATGCAAACACATTCAATCATTATAATGATTCATATTCCGGCGCCATCCACATAGGAACCAGGGTAAAATACGAAAACGGCCTTATAATCGCCGGCCTTGGCGGCTGCATGAAGTATAACAAGGGAGAGAATCAATATTCTGAATTCCAGATGAAACTGGAAACCCTTAAAATATTGCCGGCTCTTTTTCTTAACAGAATATTGCGGGGACGCTGGCTGGATATACTGTTAACACATGCGTCTCCAAAAGGAATCCACGACAGGGAAGATAAATGTCATTGGGGGTTCGGACACTTTCTGTGGTTTATGAAAGCCTTCAAACCCAAATACCTTGTTCACGGACATATACACCTTTACGATCTTTCGGAAGTCAGAACTACGAGGTACCTGGATACCCTGGTAGTAAATGCCTATAGCCATTACATAATAAATACTGATGAAAAATGATTAAGAAAAAAAACCCTGCCCTGCCCCATGATTTTACCCAGGCTTCGGAAGATTTTAACAAGGCCAAAAACAAGGCCCTGATTTCAAAATTATCCAATATAATGAATTCAAAACGCGATGATCTGCTCTCGTTCTATGATGTCAAGGAAATACTCAAACCTGCGAACCAGGTTTACCTGGGGATGAAGTCAATTCCCATAAATATGATTATTGGAAGCGAAGGCCGTTACAGGGACTTTAACAAGCATTTCCATCCCAGAAAAGAGTTTATGAGATCGCGCTGGGAAAATATTGACAGGGCGCATATAAAAGATATCCCGCTTCCGGCAATCCAGTTATACGAAATCGGGGGCGCTTATTTTGTAAGGGACGGAAACCACCGTGTTTCCGTTGCGCGGCTGCAGGGCGCGGAAGAAATTGATGCGGAAGTAATAAGCCTGTCTTCGGAAATTAACATTGTTTCTTCCATGACCACAGACGATCTAAAAAAGGCAGTAATCGATCTTGAAAAGAAAACATTTTATAAAAAAACGGATTTTCTTGAACTTACAGGGGATAATGATTTAAACTTTACATCAACAGGATCATACGACAGGATCTACATGCATATTCTGGATCACAAATATTTTTCAAACCTTGACAAGCCTGAAGAAATACCTTTTTCTGACGCGCTTGTTTCCTGGTACAGGGAAATTTACATGCCGATAATAAAAATCATAAATAAAGAAAGGCTTGATTCTGTTTTCCAGGGGAAAAATCCCTGTGATCTTTATATCTGGATTGTAAGGCAATGGGACTTTCAAAAAAGAAACAAGGGCTGCAGTTATTCTGTTACAGCAGCGGCGAAAAATTTTGCCAAACGCTACGGAAGCCAGCAGAGGCATACAACCCGCATCATAAGAATTCTTCTTGGTAATATATTCAGGATAAAGGCTTCTGTTTTATGAAAAACTTCAATAATATGCCTCTGCCATGGAAACGGTTTCGGGATTTTATTGCGCCTGACATTGACAGGTTTGCGGTTCTTAAAAATATTCTTGATGAAGTAAATATTGAAAACAGTATCATTACCATTTCCGGAAACAGGCACTTTTTTATTTCGCCGCCAAAAACGCCGCAGCCTGCCGCCGAAACACGGCAGACAATACTGGTTGCGCATTACGATCGCTCTCCCGGCAGCCCGGGCGCAAATGACAACAGCGCCGCGGTTTTTATACTGATTGAAACCGCCTTAAAGCTCCTTAAGAACAGTGTCAGGAACTGGTATATGATTTTTACTGACAAGGAAGAGCTTACGGGCGGAGAAGGAATCCGGGATCAGGGCGCATATACTCTGGCCAGAGGTCTTCTTAATGCCGGACTTGAAAATGCCAGAATCTATAATTTTGACGCTTGCGGAGCAGGAGATACCCTTAACATTTCAACAACCGCCGAACACCTGCTTAAAAATGAAGGCTCCGGCAAAAATAAAAAAATCCGTTCTTCGATAAGGGACCTGCGGGAATTTGCCCTGGAAAAAGCCAGGCAGCTTGGAATGGGCAAGGTGCTATTGGCCCCAACACCTTTCTCTGATGACGCCGGCTTCTTGCACGCAGGATTGGCAGCCCAGACCATAACAATACTCCCATCAGGGGAAAGCACGATGCTTATATCAACGCTTCGCAGGTATCCGGGGTTTACAAAAGTTCTTGTAAACCATGAGTCAAGAAATGCCAGGAGCGAAAATTTTGTTCCTGAAACCTGGCGCATTTTTAATACATCTCTGGACAGCCATTTAAGGCTTACCCCGGAGAATTTTTACACGGTACTTTGTTTTGCAGAAGCCCTGTGCAAAGGGTGATGCCGACAGGTCTGTCCGCAGGCTAAATACCCAAAAGTTTCCCATAAGCGTCAAGCACTGTGTCGCCTGACGAAGAATCTTTTGCGTCAAGTATTTTTTTGGCCAGTACCTTGCCCAGCTGTACCCCTTCCTGATCAAAGCTGTTTATGTTCCAGACAAAACCCTGGAACATCACCTTGTTTTCAAAATGCGCCAAAAGCGCCCCCAGGCTTTTTGGAGTAAGCCTTTTGCCGTAAATAAGGCTTGAAGGTTTTCCGCCCGGAAAATCTTTGGCGCCGGCGAACCCATGGTTCGACGTGTCCTTCTTTCCCATGGCAAAAGCGGTAATCTGCGCAGCAAGATTCGCGTTAAGTTTTGTCTGGCTGTTTGAGCCTTGTACTTCGATATCGTCCTTTAGCTGGCTTTCGGCAAAACCCACAAACTGGAGCGGGATTATGTCCTGACCCTGATGCAGCAGCTGATAAAATGAATGCTGGCCGTTGGTTCCCGGTTCGCCGAAAATCACAGGGCCTGTTGCATACGGCAAAGGCCTGCCGTCCCTGTTTACCCTTTTTCCGTTGGATTCCATGTCAAGCTGCTGCAGATGCGCAGGAAAGCGGGAAAGCCCCTGGCTGTATGGAAGCACTGCCGTGGAGGGGAAGCCCAGAAAATTGCGTTCCCAAACGCCTATAAGCGCGTCAAGAAGGCCGGCGTTTTTGCGTATATCCTTTTCCAGAGCCGCTTTGTCCGCTTCATTGGCCCCGGAAAGGAATTCCCCAAAAACATCGCTGCCAAAAACCAGCGAAAGAATAACGCCGCCTGCCGCCGAAGATGACGAATAACGGCCGCCGATAAAATCATCAATATAAAATGAATCAAGGTACACGGGATTATGCGCCAGGGGGCTTGTCTCGCTGGTTACTGCTGCCATGTGTCTGGCCGGATCAAGGCCGGCTTTTTTTAGTTTTTCCTTTACGAATAATTCATTGGTAAGTGTTTCAAGGGTTGTGCCGCTTTTGGAAACCAGAACAAAAAGAGTTTCCGCAAGGGGCAGTTCGGAACAGATGCGGGAAGCATCGTCAGGATCAACATTGGAAATAAACTCGGCGCGCAGCTGTTTCTTCCCGGCTGCCTTTGCCCAGTTCTGCAAAGCCAGTACAAGGGCCCGCGGGCCAAGGTCTGAACCGCCTATTCCAATCTGGCAGACTGCGGAAAAAGCCTTTTCAGGCGATGGCCGGATCTCCCCGGCACGCACCTTGTCCGCAAAAGCAGTAAAGCGTGCAAGTTCTTTTTGGTAAAATTCACCTATATCTTTGCCTTCATGGATTACTTTTTTTCCGGTAATTGACTTGGCATCAGGGCTCCGCACAAGGTGATGAAGGACCATGCGGTTTTCGGTTGTATTCATTATTTCGCCTTCGCAAAGCCGGCTGTATTTGGCAATAAGCTCCTGCTCATCAGAAAGAGCTTGCAGTGCGTCAAGTATTTGGTCATCCACGGCCCTGGCAGCCCAGTTAAAATTGATGTCTGCGAGTGAAATCGTACACTTCTCCACTCTTTCTGCTGTTAAAAAAGACGGAAAATCCGGCTTTTTTTCAGCTGCCGCGAGACTTTGGAGATTTTTGTAAGATACGGTTTTGTCCAAATCAAGATAATTCATAATTTACTTCCTCCAGTTCAGGTATAATTTTTTTTAAGTCGTTTATAAAAACATCACCCTTAATGCCTTCTTTTAATACGGCGAAAACCGTATTATCCCTGCCGGATATGGTGCCTAAAACATTAAAAAGATTAAAACTGTCAAGCGCCATGGCCACGGAATCAGAATGGCCGGAACAGGTTTTTATTACAACAATATTACCGGACCATTTAATCGAAAGATAACCCCGCAAAAAATCATTGGCAAAAGTGCGATCCGTCTCTTTTAAGTCATCATCACCCGAAAGTATATAAACATAACCATCCTGACCGTTTGAAATTTTTCCCACTTTTAATACCTTAAGGTCTCTGGACAAGGTTGCCTGTGTGACATCAAAACCTTCTTTTTTCAAAAGCTCAAGAAGGCTTTCCTGGGATTCAATCGGATAGGATCTGATAAGATTTTTAATGGTTTTTAACCGGATTTGCCTTTCTTTCAAGGATATTTTTTACTTCTCCTTGTATATTTATACAATTAAAATCAAATCTTTTCAACAATAATAAAATAAGTATTAATCAGGGATATTCCGATAAATATAATATGGATGAATCTGGTAAATCCGCGGAAACAGAAAGAAACTTCGGCGAAGCCATGATCAAAATACATATCTCGGAAGATGCTATGGAAGCAAAGGCGGATTTTTTTCCTGCCGAGCTGAATAATAAGCCTTTGTCACTTGAATACATAGATTCCATGCTGATTAATAATAATATTGTCCACGGCATTCTATACGAAAACATCCAGGAAGCAATATTAACCTGCAATACAGAAAAAAAAACACTTTCAGATGTGCTTATTGCCCGCGGAAATCCGCCCAAAGATGAAATAGTTGAATATTTACAGAAAAATCCCCAATTGGATCAAAAAATAAGTTTTAATACAATACAAAAAACAGCGGATAAAACTTCTTCTATAATTCCCGACAAGAACAGAAGGATAGATTACAAAGACTTTACCCCCTTTATAATTGTAAAAAAGGGACAGGTTCTTGCCAGAAAAAACCCCCGCAGACCGGGAACAAATGGAAAAAGTATTTACGGTTCAACCATACCATACAAAGTTATACATCCACATGGCGTAGAGATGGGAAGCAATACAAGGATGCATGAAAATTTTCTTATATCAATCATTGATGGTCAGCTTATAGAAGTCAAGGGGACTCTAAATGTCAATGAATCCCTGGATATAAAAGGGCCTGTGGGATATAAGACAGGAAATATTGCTTTCCCGGGAGACATAGTAATTGAAGGACCGGTTTCTGACGGTTTTAAGATATACTGCGGCGGTTCTCTTACAATCAAGCAGACTTTTGATGTAACGGATGTTACAACCAAGGGCGACCTGAATGTTGCCGGAGGAATCATTGGCAGGGGCATGGCTCTGATAAAGGTTGGCGGGAATATCAGAACCAAATTTATTGAAAATTGCAGAATTGCCTGCCGGAAAACCGTTTTTGTAACTTCGGATATTGTCAATTCACAGATTTACTCCCTTGAAAAAATAGAAATGGGCGATAAAGGAAAAATAATCGGCGGTGAATTCTCTGCCATCAACGGGATTCGTGCCGCTTCAATAGGCAGAAAATCTTCCAGAGGGGTAAATATACGCTGCGGCCTTGACTTTACCGCAGAGCAGGAAAAGGAAAGAAATAACAATGCGCTAAGGCTTTTGGCAGGAAAATTGAGCTCCATCAGTACACTGCTTGAAGACCCGGCTATTTCCCGGGATAAGAAAGATAAACTGGAAGAGTTAAGGACAAGACTAATGGAAGAGCAGAAAAAAGCCTCCGCAAAAATAAGTGAACTAATGGGAAATATAATGATAAATGAAAATGCCGCGGTTGAAATTACCGGAGAAATCGCTGCCGGAACATGTATAGAAATATGTCAGTCATCCTTTGTTGTAAGCGAACCTTTAAGAAAAGTAAGAGTCAGACTTGACAAGGAAAAAAATAAACTTGTAACCGAACCCCTGTAAAAGCAGCCCTGTAATAAACAATAGAAATATTATACCCTATTAATCATGAATCGAATTAAAATGCAGAACCCCATTGCGGAAATGGACGGAGATGAAATGACGCGTGTGCTTTGGGCGCTTGTAAAAGAAAAACTCTTGGAACCTTTTATTGAACTTAAAACCGAATACTTTGATCTTGGCATTGAAAACCGTGATAATACAGATGATAAAGTTACTGTAGAATCAGCCAAAGCCATAAAGCGCCTTGGAGTGGGAGTCAAATGCGCTACAATTACAAGTACGCCGGAACGTCAAAAAGAATATAATCTAAAGCAGCTGCTCCCCAGCCCCAATGCAACGATAAGGGCAATACTTGACGGTACTGTGTTTCGCAAACCCATCCATGTTTCCTGCATTTCTCCTGCCGTAAAAACCTGGAAAAAGCCCATTGTGATCGGCAGGCATGCATACGGGGACGTATACAAAAACGCGGAGATGTATATTCCGGGCCCCGGCAAAGTCGAGTTGGTTTACACTGCTCCGGACGGAAATGAAAAACGCATTACAGTTGCTGACATGAAAGGGCCGGGCATGGTTCAGGGCATGCATAATCTTGATGAATCCATAAGGAGCTTTGCCCGTTCATGTTTTATTTATGCAAAAGAAGAAAAACTTCCTGTATGGTTTGCAACAAAAGATACAATTTCAAAAACTTATGACGGCCGCTTCAGGGAAATTTTCCGGGAAGTATATGAAGCTGAATTCAAGATAAAATTTGAAGAAACCGGACTAAGCTATTTTTATACCCTGATTGATGATGCGATCGCGCGTGTGGTCAAGGCCGAAGGCGGGTTTCTCTGGGCCTGCAAAAATTACGACGGCGATGTAATGAGCGATATGGTAGCCAGCGCATGCGGCAGCCTTGCCATGATGACCAGCGTGCTTGTGTCCCCTAACGGGGCTGTGGAATACGAGGCTGCCCACGGCACGGTTCAGCAGCATTATTACCGCTTTAAGAAAGGAGAAAAACCCAGCACCAATCCCACAGCCCTTATTTTTGCCTGGACAGGGGCCCTGGCAAAACGTGCCGGCCTTGACAAGCATCCGGAACTTGCAGCTTTTGCGGCCGGGCTTGAAAAGGCGGTTATAAGGACTTTGGAACAAGGGGACATGACAGGAGACCTGGCAATGCTGGCAAACCCGCGCCCGGCAAAAGCCCTTGACTCCTGGGAATTTATCAGCGCAGTGCAAAGCAGAATAGAAGCATAATAATCTGCATAAAATCCGGTAAATTATTCAAAAAGAATCACAGGATTTATTTTAAGTGCTTTTGCCAGTTTAATAATTACATCAATTGAAGGGATAACCCGTTTGCTCTCTATATAATATAAGTGGCTATGAGAAATTTCCGCCATATTAGCAAGACTTAAAAGAGAAACCTTACCTGATATTCGGGTTTTTTTGAGTTTTTCTATGATTTTTTCAGTTTCTGGCTCCATTTCCCTTGACTCTAAAAATAGAGCATGATATATTACAGGAACAACTCTAAATATAGAGTTATTATTTTTTTAAGGAGAAAAGAATGAAAAACAGAAAAATCTGGTTGGAAATACTGGTAATGACACTGGTATTCAGCATGATGGTTATTGGTTGTGGTAATGATAGTACAGGCACAGCAGATGATGTACAAACATTAGTTATTGAAAACTCATCTGACACAGCAATCAGTAAAGTTGTGATCGAGTACGGTTCAGAAATTGATACTTACACTGATACTATTGCTGCCGGCGGTTCGACAAAGAGTTATTCAATACCTGAAGGCCCTGGGATTTTCAAGGTTACACTTACTTTAGGTTCAGAAGAACTCGAACAGAATCTTCCAAGAGACAGTTT
>Ga0099364_10010129_pt1 | contig 12995 bp, 9 predicted proteins | sample TergutTh196P3_FD_73070 | JGI IMG/M metagenome (GOLD analysis project Ga0099364, IMG submission 73070) | Microcerotermes parvus P3 segment gut microbial communities from Pointe-Noire, Republic of the Congo - Th196 P3 | ecosystem: Host-associated > Arthropoda: Insects > Digestive system > Gut ...
AAAGGGGGCCGTAACCTTCGCCGTTTTTGGTAAAGTGGCGATCAGCGAGTAAACGGCGCTAACACTTCTGCCACTATTTGCTGTCGAAAGTCTCTTTCACACGGTAGCTCTCCGTGTGTGTCCGCCAGCTTCCAAGTTTCAATTTTCAATGGGAAGTCTAACATACCAGTTGTTATAAAGCGTCAGTAATTTTGCTGACGAGTGTCATGGGGCGCGTGAATTGTTTACAGAGCCCGGAGCGGCAGCTCCGGCGTTTTCGTTATCTCGCCGGAGCTACCGCTCCGGGCTCTGTGAACGCGGCTCTGTGAACAGGTTTCTTTCTTTGTGTCCCTGCTGTACTTTGCGGTTGAAAGAATTAACCGGTGTACTTTCCAAGAATTTACAATGGGTAAATTGCGTAAAATACAGGTGTTGCAATAGTCGTTTTTTTTAGTGCGTCTCGGCTATTTCGGCAAAGTCGCATAAAAATCGATGGCAGAATTGAAAACTGGGCAATTTAGGTGGTATTTCGTCCCAATTTTTGGAAAGTACAGGTTAAAAAGAACTAATCACAAAGTACATAAGGGGCACAAAGTACAGTACCCGAAAAAGTTGGACATATCCCGATCCCGCGACCATTTACCGCCTGTCAATATGGGCAATCTGTATCGATTGCACGGACAATGCGGAGGGAACTTGATTTCTGCCCCCGATATTGTCGAAAATTACGGGGTAGTCCGTTGGTTTCGGAGTTTCTTCCCAGCAGACAGAATAAATATGCAATCCCCTTTGGTGTTGGAAAAATACAGTTACCGCACAAGGTGTGCGGGAAGGTTGGTGTACGTCTTTTTCCTTGTGTTTCTATTGTTTGACACAATATCCGCACAAGAACAGGAATTACGGGCGATTGCCGTCCAAGATTTTTACCCACAGGCTCTCGACACCCAACTGCGCCGAATTGTCGAAAGTCCTGCCCACGAAGTGTCGCCGCTTCGGGGACTCTGCGCAACGCTGTTGTACGATCTTCACACGATTGTTCTCCATCTCGAAGGTAATCCGGCTGTCCCCTACTTTGAATGGCAACGATTTGAAGCATCAGTCAGAACGTTGAATGCGATCCGCCTCTCTTGGGCAGTCAGGGTTTCGTCCGAGGAGCCCTACATTCCCTCGGCCGCAGCGATCGAAGAAATAACGCTGGCATTGGAACGCCGTATTTTTGTTTGGCAGGCACTCCTGCAAGCAAGAACCGCCGTAGCGTCTCCTCTGACAACGCTGTATGGAAAGAATTTTGCCGATGTGGAAAGACTCAAACAACGGACACTGGCGGTGAATCAATACCTCGCAAGGGCAAGGCAGGTTGCCAATCAGCAGACAGGGCAAACTTGGTGCGAATATCTCGAAACGCAGTTTTGGCTTGCAGAACTCGAAACGAGTTTACAGCCGACTGCGTCAATACGCTTTGTGTCGTTGGCATCCCCCGTAGTTCCGGTCGAAATTTTGACGACACTCTCCGATAGAGCGAATTCGACGGTGCAGCGGTTGTCCTCTCCGGTGCTCACGAACGAGCAACGGGCATTTTTGAATCATCCCATCGTCCATGCTTGGAGGGAAGAGTTACAAAGTTGGACGGCGGATACCGTAGTGCCGATTCAGATCCTTCGCTATCTGGAACGGTACGAGGAAACCGGCGGTATGACCGATATGAGGGCATTGGCACACTTTATCGAACGGCTATCCGTCTCCAAAACGGCAGAGTACCGGCAACTCGGACACAACGTCCGTCAGCAATACGGAATGCCCAATGTGGAATTTTTCCTCTCGAACTCGTTGCTGAATAATCATTTGCCGCCGACGATTAGGGAAATCGCTTCGTTCCGTGATGTAATCCAGTCGCAAACAGTCGTCGGCCGACGGCAAACGGAAGCTGAGTTTACTGTCTCTTTTGTTCCGCATCCGACACGGATTCTCGCATCACTGGATGTGGAAGTCGATATTGCGATGATCTCGCGGGCTGATGCGTTTGCTTCGCAGTTGTTCAATATGGGACAAACGATGGTTGTCGCTCGCAAATTTATTGAATTGACCGAGCAAGGGATTCACACAGCGCCGAGTCAGGTCAAAATTGCCGATCACCGGATGCGTCTGGTCAGAGTGGACACCGATTTCGATGGAGTGCCGATTCTGTCGGGACTCTTTCGCGGAGCCGTCCGTAATCAATATGAGGCCCGCTATTATGATGCCAACACGGAATCCCAGCGTAGAATTCTTCAGCAAGTTCGGAGTCAAATTGACAGAGAAACCGAATCAGGGTTATTGCTGCTTAATGAACAGATATGGGCACTGTCGCACTATATGGCGGAAGAATTCGGACTCCGTGTCGAGCAACAGAATTCGCGAACGGAAGAAGACTGGCTCTTGACGGCGTGGGGAGTTCGCGGTGCGGGGACACTGTCAAGCAATACGGCAGCGCCGGCGACACTGCCCGGCTCGTTTGCGGATATGAAGATTCACGAATCGCTCCCGAATATGTTGCTCGGCAAATTAGAATTGGAGGGGAAACAGGGAACCGTTCGGGATTTCAAGGAGATGTTGGCGGAAAAATTCTTGCAGCCCGCTCTTACTGTCCCGGAAGAAAATGATGATGTCGAGTTGATGTTCGCTTCGCACAATCCGGTGGTTGTCAGGTTTGTGGACGGCCGAGCAGAACTCACGATTTCGATTGCAGCACTCCGCTTGCGGAATAGAATCTACCGCGATTTTCAGGTGATTGTTTGTTACAGACCTTCTTATGATTCGGAAAGACGTTTGGTCTTGGAACGGGAGGGGCCCATCCGACTCCCTCATGTCAGAAACAATGAGCAGGTTGTCATGCGTGCTGCTTTTGGAAAGATATTTCCGGCCAGCCGTCCGTTCCCGTTGGTGCCGCAGATTTTTGAAAACGAACCGCAGTTTGACTATCTGACGACAGGATATTGCCGTATAGAGAAGGGCTGGTTCGCATTGGCACTGGTGGAAAAACCAAAATAGGGAACCTCGGATAGTACGAAAAATCCTTTGCGGGAACTGTTCACAGAGTCCGTGGCGTCAGTTAGGGACTCGTTCGGTTATTCCCTGGCTTACGCCACGGGCTCTGTGAACATTGGCTCTGTGTACTTTGTGGTTAAAAAGAATTAACCGCAAGAGACGCAACAAAGTACGCAACGGTGCCGATTATCTTTTGCAGTCGATTATTGCCGGTTTGCCGTCAATTTCGACGATGCGTTTTTGGAATCCTTTCGTTTCAATCGAGCCGTAATCATGTCCCGCATGGCCGGGATAGACGCAAAAGGAGATGAGCGGCGTGCTACCGGTGTTAATGGAACGGTGTGCCCAGTATGCCGGAACGTAAACGCAGGTGTTCGGGCGCATTTCCTTGATGTCCACTTCTCCCTGTTCGGTCTCCATCAACATAAAGCCCTCTCCGGCAACGCAGAGATAAATTTCTGCCGTTTCCCGCACGGCATGATAATGCCCCTTGGTCATATAATACTCGCGTCCCACCTTGCCGGGCAATGTTACGCTCATACACCATTGCAGTTCGCCGGGCAGTTCCGGCAACTTCTTTTCGTACACTTTATAGATCACCGGATCAGTTTCCAAGAGTTTTCGGGCGGCTTCATGGTCTTCGTACATCGTGTACATCTGACTCAATCGGCGGTCATAGGCATTGTCCGGCGAGTCTATCTCGCCGGTGATCATGTTGATATTGACACCCACCGGTGCCGGAAAATAGGATTTAATCATTCGTGTTTGGAAACAAAAAAAAGAGAGAGAAGTACGAATTGCCCGGCACAGTTAGTCTTAAAAAACGGCGGTTGCGGTAAAACTGGTTGCCGTAAATTTACACGGCTGTCCAAATTGCAATGGAAGTGCAACTCATTTCACCCGACTCCGATACCAGCGTTCTATGATATACAATAACCGCCATGAAAACAATAGCCGTTACAATGGGCGACCCCGCCGGAATCGGACCGGAAATCATCGCTGCCGCTTGGGAACAACTCCTAACATTGCCCAACTGTCGAGTCGTCGTCTATGGACATCCCGAAGTCATAAGACGAGCGGCAACACTACGGAAAGTCAACGCCGCTATCGACTGCCTGACCTGCTGCTCCGACGATGTTCTTGAAGTCTCTCCTGGCACAATTGATGCCAGAGCGGGACGGGCAGCATATCAATCGATCCGCCGAGCGATTGACGATGCAAAGAGCAATGTTGTCGACGCGATTGTTACCGCTCCGATTCACAAAGCCGCCCTTCATCAGGCGGGGTACCGCTATCCGGGACATACCGAAATCTTTGCCGAACAGTGCGGTGTCGAAAATTATGCAATGATGCTCTATCTCGGAGCAGGCGAAAACCTTGCTGGGCAATACGGTCTTGCCGTCGTTCATGTAACACTTCACACGGCAATGAAAACGATTTTCGAACAGATTACCGTCGAATCGGTACTCGCAAAGATAAGGCTTGCCGACGGTTTCATACGGCGAATCATTGGACAAAACAATCGGCAACCCCGCATCGGTGTTTGTTCACTCAATCCGCATGCCGGCGAAGAAGGACTTTTCGGTGACGAAGAGATTCGGATCATTCAACCGGCAATCAACTTGGCGACAGCGGATGGATTGTATGTTGAGGGGCCAAAGCCAGCAGACACGATTATGCTCGATGCAAAAGCCGGTCGGTATGATGCAGTGGTTGCAATGTTTCACGATCAGGGACATATTGCACTGAAACTTTTGGGAATGTACAGAGCGGTGAACATCACATTGGGCTTGCCGATCATCCGCACGAGTGTCGCTCACGGCACTGCATTTGATAAGGCGTGGCTGGGCATTGCCGAGCCGGGAAGTTTGATCGAAGCCGTCCGCGTTGCGGTTAGGTTATCCTCTGACTGAATCCAAAGGGAATCTCTCAAAATCAATTTTATATTTTCCCTTATAGCGTCAATGTAAAAATAGGCTCTTTGCGTCCTTGGCGGTAAAAAACTATTGGAAAAAGACAAAAACGTGGTAAAATGACCCATCATAATCGAACGGACGACAAGCCGCATGATACGCATTTACAACACGCTCACGAAAACGAAGGAAGAGTTCAAACCCGTCCAACCCGGAAAGGTCGGAATTTACCTCTGCGGTCCGACGGTCTATAAACCTTCGCACATCGGACACATGGTCGGTCCCGTCATCTTCGATGCCGTCAAACGCTATCTCACATACAGCGGCTACGATGTGAAACTTATCATCAACATTACAGATGTTGACGACAAACTCATTGCCGAAGCAAAAAACCAAAACCGGTCGATGGAGTCGATTGCCGAAGAAATGACTGCCGATTATTTCGGCAATCTCCAAGCAATGGATGTGTTCGGCTCGGTCGATGCGTTTCCCAAAGTGTCCGACCACATCGGCGACATTATCGATTTTGTTCAAGACCTGATTGATAAAGGATTTGCGTACGAATCCGAAGGAGATGTCTATTACGATGTCGGGAAGTTTTCGGAGTACGGGAAACTTTCGCACCGCTCGCTTGATTCAATGACGGGCGAAGGGGGCAGCACTGCCGATAAAAAACATACGCCGTATGACTTTGCGTTGTGGAAAGCGGCGAAGCAACCAGATGAACCTGCGTGGGATTCTCCGTGGGGTAAAGGACGACCGGGCTGGCATATCGAGTGTTCGGCGATGAGTCGGGAATTGTTGGGAGAGACCTTCGACATTCACGGCGGCGGTCTCGATCTTGTCTTTCCGCACCACGAAAACGAGGTCGCCCAAAGCGAAGCCCGGCACGGCAAGCCGATGTGCAACTATTGGATGCACAACGGATTGATGCAAGCGTCGAGCGAAGTCGGCAAGTTAGGCGGCAGAAAAACGTTAGCCGCTCCGTCTGCGGAGCGCAGCGTGGATCGCGTCGCAGGCGACGCGGCTAACGCACCCGACCTCGCCGCCCAAGAACTCGGCAAGATCAGCAAATCGAAGGGGTCCAACGCTTTCAGCGACATGTTAAAGCAGACCGCCCCGGAGACGATTCGCTTCTTTCTGCTTTCGACGCACTACCGTCGTCCGATTGATTTCAGTATGGAGCGAATCGAAGAAGTCGCCAAGGGACTCGAAGCGTTTTATCGGTTCTTCAAGCGGTACGAAAAGATGAGCGGTAAAGATTTTTACCGAGTCGTTCACTCAACGAACGTTCACGGAGCCCGGAGCGGAAGCTCCGGAGGAGAGGCAAACACCGGAGTTTCCACTCCGGGCTCAGTGAACTCGCTGCGTCAAAAGTTTCTCGACTTCATGAACGACGATTTCAACACTGGCGGTGCAATCGGCGTACTGTTCGATCTACTAAGGGAATTGAACAAACTCGCCGACGACAACAAAGTTACGGAACTCAACTACGGCGTTTCTGTGTTACGGGAACTGACGTGTTCGGTCGGATTATTCATAACAAAAGCCGGAATGGAGCGCAGCGGAATGACGGAGTTAGCGAACGACGAACTGGTCGGCAAACTGATGGCGTTGTTGATAGACCTGCGTTCGTCGGCACGGCAGAACAAGGATTTTGCGACGGCGGACAAGATTCGCAAGGATTTGACGGCAATCGGTATCACTTTGGAAGACCGACCCGATGGAACGGAATGGAGTTTGGCGTGAGGCCCCATTGGGGCACGCCAACGTGGTTCGTTTGAAAACCTCTAAAAATCCCTTGTGTCTTTTTAGTCTTGACGTTCTTTTTATAAATCGCTCTACTACGTTTTCTTGTAGCTGTTCACGGGTTAACGAAAAACGCTGTTTTTTGATCGCCCAAACCACGTAAACCGCCCATTTTGTTGTTAAAATTTCAAATCTGCCGACAAAATGAGCAATTTAGGCATTTTAGGGGACTGAAAATTCTCCATTTTCCAAAACCCGTGAACGGCTACGGTTTTTCCTTGTACATCACCGAAATGCTCCATAATCTTTTGGAATAGCACACCCTTTTGCCGTTCATTGCTTGCGGTGTGTCGGTGCCGATGACCGCTCGGTCGGGATGCAGAAAATCGGAAACCGCCGCCCCTTCCCGGACTTGCCGATGCGAGAGGGAAGTTGGGCGAAGCAGGAGTATGAGTATATGCGCCGAAACATTGTTCGTGGTTGAATCAGATGGAGATAGGGTTTGGCATTTTGTGGCGACGGTTGTTGAATAGGAGTAGTTTTGTTTCGTTGGAGTCGATGCGAGAGAGGGTATTGTCGTTTGTCGATTATTTCAACGAGACATCGGCAAAAACCTACCGCTGGGCATTCACGGGAATACCCTTCAAAGTATAAATGCAATATCAAACCCAAAACAACAGGAGACATGAACCAACGCTCAGAAATCATTTTTAGAGGTTCCCTTAACTTCGTTTTGACAAAGGGGCTATTCCAAGCAGCAACCACAATTTCGTCCATCGGGAAAGGGTGGGGCGTTCTTCCAAAACATTAAATTGAATCCGTTCCATCGCATCGAGAATTGCCAATCCGCCCCGAATGAAGAGTAAGATGTCCCTCCGCAAATTTTTCGGCACCGACTCCGCCAACGGCATGCCTTCGTGAAACCGGCTGCGAGCATCTGCCGCGAGTTCTTGCATCATCCGGCGGAACTCCGGTGAATCTTGCAAGTCTGCAAGAGTGACTCCAAATTTTTGGGCGACATCGTGCGGAATATAACAGCGTCCCATCGTTTTATCCCGACGGACATCCTGCCAAAAATTGGCAAGTTGCAGAGCGGTGCAGATTGAGTCCGACCAGGATAATTGTTCCGGCGTAGGCTGACAAATCAAATACAGAACAATACGTCCCACCGGATTAGCGGAGTATCGGCAATAATGGAGCAGTTCGTCCAACGTCGCGTAACATTGTTGCGTTTGGTCTTGCCGAAAGGCAACAAGCAGATCGGCAAAGGGCTTCTTCGGCAGTGCATATTGCCGAACAAGCCAGCGCAGAGCGGTGAAGACCGGATGACTCTGTTCGTTACGTGCGGCTTGCTCGAAACATTCGTCGAGTTGCTCTTGCCAGTCGTCCAGACGTTGCAGTGCTGTCTGCCGGGATTGCGGTGAACCGTCATGTTCGTCGGCAATATCATCAGAGCACCGGCAATAAGCATAGACAATATGAAACGGCTGCCGGAGCGGTTTCGGCAGAAAAAAACTGGCAACGTGAAAGTTTTCGTAATGTGATTGTGCCAGCCGCTTACAATAGGCAAAGGCTTCCGCTTCGGTCATGAGGCAAAACAGTGTAGGGCGGGTTTTGTATGACGCAGTCTTTCATCTCACGTTGATAATTGGACATTTCCCCTTTGTGAAATTATTGACGTTGCCCAGTATAACATAAGGGAACCTCTAATAATACAAAACACCCTTGGCGTTCCTTGCGTCTCCTTTGCGGGCTTTGCGGCAAAAAAGGTTTAACCGCAAAGTACGCAAAGGATTGCGCAAAGATAGCAAAGGAATTTTCGACACACCCCGTACTGCGTTTTCCGTGATGGACGGGTTTACATTAGAGAGGACTCCATGTAGAATGACCTTTCAAACGCACGAGTAAGTTCATCATGCCGCGACAACGGATCCGCATTCGGTTTGCCAAGTTTGGCCGACTCAAATTCATCGGGCACATCGATCTGCTTCGTACACTCGAAGCACTGTTTCGCCGGGCAAAACTGCCCTTGGCTATGAGTTGCGGCTTTCATCCCAAAGTGCGGATGAGTTTTCCCTGTGCCCTGGCACTCGGATTCGAAAGCAATGATGAAGTGCTGGAACTGGAAATGGAGGAGTCCGCCGAACCCGTGAATCTTCCCCTACTCCTTGCGGATTTGAATCATCAATCGCTTGAAGGTTTAACCTTTCTTTCCGCACGCCTACTCAAAGAGGGGGAAAAGAAAGCATGCATTGCTTCTTCCACTTTTCAAATATCTGTCCCGTCGGAATTGCGGAATCAGGTTGCCGAACGCGTTGAATCCTTTCTTGCCGAAACCTCATTGACCCTTTCCAAGTCCAACGGCAAGCCCGTCGACGTAAGGGCTGCGGTGCGGCAAATGTCATTGAGTGAAACCGGTGAATGGATAGTAGAATTGCAAGCACAAGCCGGCCCTGCGGCGGGAATCAAGGAAGTGTTGACCGCCCTCCATCTCGAAAAGGAACTTTTTGTAACCCTGTTCCCCCGACGGATTCGCTGCCGATTGGAAAATGAAGCAGAATCGGATGGGTATATTGGGTGCCTTTAATAAGGATACCTCTAATAATACAAAAAAATCTTTGCGTCCCTTGCGTATTTTCTTGCGTCCTTTGCGGTTAACTCTTTTTGTAGCCGTTCACGGGTTTTGGAAAATGGAGAATTTTCAGTCCCCTAAAATGCCTAAATTGCTCATTTTGTCGGCAGATTTGAAATTTTAACAACAAAATGGGCGGTTTACGTGGTTTGGGCAATCAAAAAACAGCGTTTTTCGTTAACCCGTGAACGGCTACCATTTTTCTTTGCGCACTTTGCGTATTCTTTGCGCCCTCTGCGGTTAAAAAAGGATTTAACCTCAAAGGACGCAAAGGGTTGCGCAAAGGATGCAAGGAATTGGTTCTATGAGAGATTCCCTACCGATTTGCAGTCCCGACTTACGCCGCCGGTACCGGACCCGCCAGCAATTCGTAATCGCTCAACACCTGCATACTTCCCTGCTTGGCCTGAGCACATTTCATCGAAATAATCGGCGTATTTCGGGTAATGAACACTTCCGCCACCTTCTTTTTACGGTCATTCTTCTCCGCCTGACCGAGGAAATAATGTCCGATGAGAATAGCGATTGCCGCATCGACCAACTGCCGGGAAACCAAATCAATGTAGGCACCGCTCTGCGTCTTCACAAACTCGATGGCCGACTGCAACTCTTCACGATTCTTAACCAAGACCGCTTTCAACTCCTCCAACTCGGAATCGCTGTATGACCCGCCGTGCGACTTTGTCTCCAACGTCTCGACATAACTCGCAAAGACACCGCTCTTGATTCCGCCAATGGCGGCAACAACCTGCAACTGACTCGTTCCCTCGTAAAGCGAGGTGATTCGGGCATCCCGAAGATACCGCTCCGCCGGATAATCCTTGATGTAACCGCTCCCCCCCAGCACTTGAATCGTGTCGGTCGCCACCGAAATACAACCCTCCGCACCGTAGTATTTACTCATTGGAGTCAGCATCGCATTGAGCCGTTTGTACGTCCGGCTATTCTGTTTGAACGCCTTCTTTTCCTCATCGGAAAGAGCGTCGGCATTGCGTTCCAGCAACCGGTTCGTGTTGTTTTCGAGGTCGCAAATCCTTGCCGTTTCGTAGGTTAAGGCACGCATTGCCTCGATTTTGATTTGCATTTCGACGACCATCTCGGCAACGGGAGCGAGGCGTTCAATCGGTGCACCGAATTGTTCCCGGCTGTTTGCATAAGTCCGTGCCAGCCGATAGGCTGCTTCGGCAACGCCCAACGATTGCGACGCAATGCCGAGTCTCGCACCGTTCATCAAGGCGAGCACATAGGTAATCAACCCGCGCTGCCGTTCGCCGATAAGCCGTGCCGGGGTGTTGTCGAAAGTCAACTCGCACGTCGGACTGCCGTGAATACCTAACTTCTTTTCGAGACATCGGACTCGGACTGCCGGAGAACGTTCGCAGACGAAGAGACTCAATCCGCGACCATCTTTGATTTCGTGTTCACTCCGGGCAAGCACTAGCAAGACCTCGCCGCAACCGTTGGTGATAAAACGTTTTACGCCGTTGAGCACCCAAGACCCGTCGGGGAGTTGGTCGGCACGTACTCTCACGGCTTGCAGGTCGCTTCCTGCGTCGGGTTCGGTGAGAACCATTGCACCGGTAACTTCACCGGAGGCAAATTTCGGCAGGTATTCATCTTTGATTTCATCGGAAGCGAAGGCGTAAATCGTGTCGGCAATGCCTTGCAGTCCGAAGAGGTTCATAAAGGAGCAATCACCGCGAGCGATGATTTCCGTTGCCATTGTGTAAATCAGGATGGGACAGTTTAGTCCGCCGTACTTTCGGGGAAGTGTAAATCCCATCATATCGGCTTGGGTGAGCCGGTCGATATTTTGCCGGACGAGCGGATGGAGCGTAACGGTTCCTTCGCTGGCGTTGTGTGTATTCCCTTCGGCATCGACTTGGTCAGCACTGGGCGCGAGCGTCTCGGCAGCGACTCCGCCGACGATTTCGAGAATTTTCCGGTAGTTGTCGATCACGTCGTCGAGATCAACCGTTAGCCGGTCCGATTGCGGAGCGCACGCGGGCGCATAATCCGCGTCGCCGTTAGGCGTTTCCCGTTCCTGAATGGCGGCAATTTCTTTGAGATCGAAGTGGTCAAACAAAAATTGGATGTCGCGGTTGTCGCTGAAAAAATTTAACATGGAAAATTGAACTTGGAAAAGCGAAACATAGGACACGGTCGGGACGGCATCTGCCTCCTGGTGAGTCCATTGTCCAAAATACGCCCCCATTATAACACGAAGAGAAGAAATGTGGGAAACGGCTGCGGCTTCCCGAACGGAGAGGGCGTGTCATAGTTTAGTGGGTCTTTTTCCAGTTCTTTGCGTCCTTTGCGCAACCCTTTGCGGTCTTTGCGGTTAAATCTTCTTTATTAACCGCAAAGGGTTGCGCAAAGACCGCAAAGAGGTTAACGTAATAGCAAAAAAAACGTTTACCCACTAAAGTTGGACACACACAAACGGAGAGAAAAGGAAAATCCCCCTGAAAGCCGACCGATACCCCCTTGACGGAAACAGAATTGCTTTGCGGTTAAAAAAGAGTAACCGCAAAGGGCGACACATTTTCCGCCAAAAAACTACGTGCTCATTCCTCGCCGGAAGGCCTGGGCAAGGGAGAGCGGGACGGCGGCTTCCGCTTCAATGACGTGCGCCCTGTTTTCCGCAACTCTTGCTTTCATTTCCTGTTCCTGTGCGAGAGCCTGTGCCCGGCGTTCTTCCGCTCTTGCCCGTGCCACCCGGGTATCCGCTTCCGCTTGGTCTGCTTGGAGTCTCGCTCCCACATTCTGTCCCACGTCAATGTCGGCGATGTCAATCGAAACGATTCGGAAGGCCGTTTGCGAGTCCAATCCCCGTGCAACCACCGCTTTGGAGATGTTGTCGGGATTTTCCATCACTTCAAAATGGGTGTCTGCCGAGCCGATGGCAGTAATAATCCCTTCGCCGACCCGTGCAATAATGGTCTCTTCGGTGGCACCGCCGATGAGACGCTCCAAGTTTGTCCGCACAGTAACCTGTGCACGGACGTTCAGTTCGACTCCATTTTTGGCAATGGCACTCAACATTGTTTCGCCCGCTTTTTTCGGGTCGGGACACACGATCACTTTGGGATAGACGCAAGTCCTGACGGCATCGAGAACGTCCCGGCCTGCCAGGTCAATCGCCGCGGCTTGATCGAAGTTCAGTTCCAACGATGCGCGATGGGCGGCGATCAGTGCACGAATGACGTTGGGAACGTTTCCCCCCGCGAGATAATGGGCAGTGAGTCGGCGGGAGGTGATTCCCATGGCACCGCTGACGGGCAAGCCGGCCTGCTTCGCCATAATTTGTGCTTGCACGATGACTCGCGACCGGATTTTGAGCAAACTCATACTGACGAGATGGAGCATACGAATTCTTGCCCCAGACATATAGGCCTGAAACCAGAGTTGTCCGTAAAAGAAGAAGAGCATGCAGATGACCAGGAGGATCAGTGCGCCGCCGATGAGTGAACCGAAAAGCAAAAACTGTTGCATAGTACCCGTGAAGGAAAAAACACCTGTGCCTATGATAACAGGTATTTAACTTGAAGGAAAGTCCCCTCCTGTATGGAAGCCTCACAGGTCCAGTCCGCTAACAAGTTTTTTGGTCAAATGAGTAGGGGAGTCCCGCAATCGCCGAGCGGTAAGGGTTTTTATCAAGATAACTCCAATCGGTGACTGTTAACCTGCCCTCGGCA
>Ga0099364_10010130_pt1 | contig 12994 bp, 10 predicted proteins | sample TergutTh196P3_FD_73070 | JGI IMG/M metagenome (GOLD analysis project Ga0099364, IMG submission 73070) | Microcerotermes parvus P3 segment gut microbial communities from Pointe-Noire, Republic of the Congo - Th196 P3 | ecosystem: Host-associated > Arthropoda: Insects > Digestive system > Gut ...
ATTACCTAAACCCAGGGCTGCGGAGCTTACGCGCCTTACCCTGGGCTGTTATGCGCCGGGCTTTCAGCCCGGAAAATGTACAAACTCCAGATGCGGGCGGGACGCCCGCGCTCCCAGGATCAACTTCGGAATCCGGGATAAACACGCCATATTGCACAATCGGAAAGGCAAGGCAATGGAAGCATTGCAATTAGAAGAGCGTTTCACCTATGCGGATTACTGCAAATGGGATGACGGCGAGCGATGGGAGTTGATTTACGGCAAAGCATATGCCATGTCCCCCGCTCCATCGTGGAAGCACCAAGGTATTCTCGGTGAACTTTACGGTCAAATCCGAAATCATCTGAAAGGCAGGCACTGTAAAGTATTTGTAGCGCCTTTTGACGTGCGTCTGAATGCCGACGCCGGCGACGATACGGTAGTACAGCCTGACATTGTAGTGATATGCGACCGAACAATAATAAGCGGCACGGGCTGCGCCGGAACGCCGGATATGGTAATTGAAATACTTTCCCCCTCGTCATCCTCCCATGACAGAGTCAGAAAATATAAACTGTACCTGCAATACGGAGTCCGCGAATACTGGATAGTCGACCCGGACGGCAAGTCGATCACCGTCCACGTGCTGGATAACGGGAGGTACTATACCATCGCTTACGCCGATCCCGACATAGCGCCGGTTCATGTGCTGGAAGGCTGTAAGATTAATTTATCCGAAGTTTTTGCGGAGATTGAATAAGGGACACGGAACTTACCGTGATCTGTTTCAGGTGTGACTTTGCTTAAGACCGAAAACGGTGGATATCGTCCGGAACTTGTACTGGTACACGAAGATTCCCTGCGCGACGCCGCGACAGGCGAAATATTATCGAGGCTTCCCGGAATTGAGACGCGGGTTGTCCGCGATAATCGTTTCGCAAATTCAAAATTTGAAAAGAATACGCTTTTTCTTACACGCCACAACGGAAAATTCCTGAAACCATGCCAGGGCGGCGGCGCTGAGATGTGTTGTAATTACTATGTCGCCGGTTATGCCTGGAACTGTCATTTTGACTGTTCGTACTGCGTTTTGCAGGGCTACCTGACCGCCCCGGCGCTGATTATAGCCACGAATATCGAAGATTATCTGGACGAAATCGGCGGTACGCTGCGCGCGGAGCCGAACTGGATATTTCGAATCGGTACGGGCGAATTGTCCGATTCGCTTGCGCTTGACGCGATCACGCATTATACGAAGCGCGTCGTTCCTTTTTTTGCCGGGCAGCCGAACGGCGTACTGGAATTGAAAACAAAATCGGTAGAGATCGCCAATCTTGAGGGACTGAATCACGGCGGACATACGATTGTTTCCTGGTCGCTGAATACGAGAAAAATTCGCGATTCCGAGGAAAAGTTCTCCGCTACGCTGGATGAACGCCTTGCGGCGGCGGCGCAATGCGCGAAATGGGGCTACCGGCTGGGCTTTCATTTTGACCCGCTTGTTTATTATCCGGATTGGGAGGACGACTACCGTGAAATCGTAAGCGAGCTTTTCGACGGGATCGATCCGGAAAATATTGCCTGGATAAGTCTTGGCGCTTTAAGATTTACGCCGCGTCTCGGCGAGATTATCCGACGCCGCCATCCGGAATCGCGTCTGCCATATGGAGAGTTTGTTCCCGGTCACCATGGCAAATTACGTTATTTCCGTCCGCTGCGCGAAGAAATGTATCGAAAAATGCTTGCCTGGATCAAAAAGGAAGCCCCGTCGGTTTTCGTGTACCTGTGCATGGAAAGCCGGCTTGTCTGGGAACGCAGTCTAAACGACGACACGCGCGACAAGGCTCATCTGTCGGATATTCTTGACGCCCGCGCCTGTCTGTAATATCCGGGTTAACACGGATTAAAAAAATGAAAGTTGCCGCAGGGCTTCATATGCGGCGATGGCAACGGAAGAGGAAAGGTTCAGGCAGCGTACGTTTGCGGTTTTCATCGGTATGCGCAAAGCGTACTCGTGATTTTCGCGCAATAATTCCGGGGGCAATCCTTTTGTTTCCGAACCAAAGACCAGGCAGTCGCCTTCTTCATAGCGAACGTCGGCGTATAAACGTTCGGCGCGCGCGCTGAAATAAAAGAACCGCGATTTCGGGAGCGTCGCGCGTACTTCTTCCAGGCTGGATTCCCGGCGCAGGTCAACATGCGGCCAGTAGTCCAGCCCTGCACGGCGGACGGAACGGTCGTCTATGCTGAAGCCGAGTTCGCCGACAAGATGTAGAGGCAGACCGTTGGCGGCGCACAACCGCGCGATATTTCCCGTGTTGGGATGAATTTCCGGACGGAATAAAACAATGTGAATCATTAATTTACTGCATTCCTAATTCCTAATTCCTAATTCCCAATTCCTTTGCCGCTCTCGCCGCAACTGCCCGCGCGTCGGCGACCGCTTCCCTTATCGACCTGGGGCGCCGCGCGCAGCCGCATATGAACATACCGCCGTTTTGCAGATCAACAGGACTCAGCGCGGGATGCGCTTCAAGGAAAAACCCGTCGGAGGAAAGCCTTTCGCCAAGTATACGCGCAATTTCCGGATTGTTCTCCGCCGGCGCCATGCCGGTTGAGAGTGCCAGCATATCCGGATAAATCGCCAACTCCCGCCCGAATTCGAAGTCGTACACGCGAACCATCAGTTTTCCGTTTTCCTCGCAAACCTCCGGACGGACAGTGCCCGAATAACGAATAAACCTTATGCGTTTGTCGAGAGCTTTCAGATAGGAAACTTCTTCGGCGCCGTGCGTCAACCGCTCGCCGCCAAGAATCACTATCTCGGAATACGGCAGGATGTTCTTTATTTCCAGTGCGTTCCTGAGAGCCTGCGAACAGCAAACCCGACTGCAATATGGATGCCGATGCGTGTGACTTTCAACGCATTGCATCATCACAATCGTCGGTCTGGCGTTATCGCCGAATACGGATGCAATTCCTCCGTCCGCAAGTATTTCCCCAAGGCTGCTTTGCGTCACCACGGCCGGATTTTTCCCGTACAGATATTGTTCCGTATCGCACGCGCGTCCGCCGACGGCTATAACGGTTACTGCGTGACGCAGGGAAATTTCATTGCCGCCTGTTTTAATCACGCTGTAAAAATCTCCGGGCTGTCCGGTAATTCCGGCAAGCTCGGCGTTCATATATGTCTTGATATTCGGATGCGACCGCACAGTTTTTTCCAGCGCGCGAATATACTCCGGAAGATTTTCAATAAACTCTTCTTCAGGAGTATAAGGAGCGGCATCAGCGGGAGTGTCAGGCGCGGCGCGGCGGTTGCGCGGCAATCCGCCGAGCTTTTCCGTCTTTTCGACCAGGTGCGTTTTGCATCCCAGGTCGGCTATATATTGCGCGGACGTCATGCCGGCCGGACCGCCGCCTATAACCAGAATTTCCGGCGCGTTTTCTACGCCGTCTGTCCGCAAAGACGCGAACTGCCGCATGATTTCCGCCGCTGCGGCGCCGCCGCAGACAACAGCGCCGGAAATAATCTCATTTTCTTTCGTTGTTTCTTCCGGAGACGGTTCGTCCGGTTGTATGCGCACGATGCCGGGAACGGAAACCATGTTCCGCATATCTTTTGTAAGCGCGCCCGATACGATTACTCCTCCTACGCGAAGCGTCGGTTCCTCCGGCTGTTCTTCATGCAGAATCGCTCCGGCGGCGCAGACTTTTACGCATTCCATACAATTACTGCAAAGCCCGCACTCAAGGCAGCGCTTTGCTTCATACAAAGCCTGATTTTTGTCGTAACCCTGGTTGATTTCCGACATGTCCGGTTTCAGCCGTCCCGCGCGGCTTACGCGGGGCATTTCGGCGCGTTCTTCCGGTGAGGCCGAAGGCGATGGATTGGGCGCGATTTTTGAATAAGAAGTCGGCGCTGCGGAAGCGCCCCACAACTGGTTGTCGCCGTGAACGGAATACAGGTATTCATAAATCTCTTCCGCGGCGCGGAGTCCTCCGGCCATTGCTTCCGCCATTGAAGCAGCCCCAAGAGTCGCGTCGCCGGCGGCGAAGATTCCTTTAACCGACGTCGCCTGCGTTTCGGGATAGACAAAGATTCGTCCGCCCGGTCTTGTTTCCAGCCCGTATGAGGCGGCGTCGGAAATTCGTCCCGCCGCGACAATGACCGTATCCGCCGAAAGATGCGAAATAATGGAATCGTCGAAAATCGGATCATAACTCCTGTGCTCGTCATAGACGCTGGTACAGGCGCGAAAACGAACCGACGTCACACTTTCACCGGATTTTTCAAAACCGGTCGGTCCAAGACCGTTGTGTATGATTACTCCTTCCTGAAACGCCGTTTCTACGTCGTCCGGCGCGGCGGGCATTTCCACCCAGCTTTCCATGCACGCCAGATGTACGGTTTGTACGCCCGGAAGCCGCAGCGCAGCGCGCGCGGCGTCAAGCGCCATGTCGCTTCCGCCCAGCACGACCACGCTTCTACCGACATTTGGCGGCGACGCCGAGCCGGAATTAACGGCGTAAAGAAAATCAAGCGCCTGAAGGACGCCCCGGGAGTTTTCATCCGGAAGGTCGAGTTTTTTAGCTCTCCATGCGCCGGTCGCAACCAGAACGGCGTCGAAAGGCTCGAAAGTTTCGCCGTTAAGTTCAAATCCGGGGTTGAGCAGGTCTTTCGGTTTGGCAATACGGGCTTTCGCGCGAATCTCCACGCCGGAATCAACAATGAGCCGGATTTCCTTTTCCAGAACGTCTTTCGGAAGACGCCATGCCGGGATTCCGTAGCGAAGCATACCGCCAGGTTTTTCCTGCGCTTCAAACAGAGTTACGTGGACGCCTTTTAAAATAAGCTCGTTGGCTGCGGCAAGCCCCGCGGGACCGCCGCCTATGACGGCGACTCTGCCTTTTCGTTCGGCAGCCGGAACGGCGGCGATTCCCAATACGGCGGCGTCAGAGTTGACGGCGTCGGCGACATAGCGTTCCAGATTTCGTATGGCGACGGCTTCATCGTCTATTTCAACGCGGCGGCAGTGATCCTCGCAATGATGGCGGCAGACGCGCCCGCTTGAGGCGGGCAGCGGGCAGCGCCGACGTAAAAGCGCGTAGGCGTCCACGATTTTACCGGCGCGCAGAAGCGAAAGAAAACCCTGTACGTTGACGCCGGCCGGGCAGTCGTTTGTACACGCCGTACGCCCTGGAAATTTTATAATGTTAAATGCCCTGGGAATCGCTCCCGGATGTTCAATAGCGATGGCTTTACGCGGCTTTCCTCCGGTTTTTTCACCGTTGCGGCGCGAGGCGGGAAGCGAAACCGGGCAGACTTCGGCGCAATCGCCGCAAGCCGTACATTTTGCGGGATCGACATAACGCGGATTCCTGCGGAGCTTTATGGTGAAATCGCCCGTCTGTCCTGAAACTGATTCAATGTCGGCGAGAGTAAGTATTTCGATGTTCCCGAGATCGGCGCATTCTTCCAGCTTCGGCGCAAGTATGTTCAGGGCGGAATCAGACGCCGTTCCGCCTATCGTAGCGGAGGGATCGACCAGATAGACTTTGAACCCGCTCCCCGCAAGGTCAATCGCGGACTGAACCCCGGACGCACCCGCGCCGCGTATCAGAACCGCGCCCGTTTTCATGTTTTCAATATTAGATGACATAGCTTTTGCGCAAATAACTCCGTAAATTTAACTGCCTTTTCCGCCGGCGCCTCACATGCCGCAAATGAGATAAGCGCCGGCAGTATTACAACTAATGCGTTCCGAAAAGTATCGCCCCCTGTTTCTGGAGAATTTCCTGTAATTCGGAAACATCACCCTCCAGTTGCCGCGGCGTAATCCCCTTGCGAACGCAGACGCCCGCGGCGACGCCCGCCGCCTGCCCGGTTACCATGGTAATTTGCAAAAAGCGCGCGTAGGAAGGACGGTCGGTTGAAATCGCCTTTCCGGCAACGAGCAGATTTTCAATCTTCTGCGGGACAAGGCAGCGATATGGAATGTCATACGACCCGCCGTCGTGGGGATAAACGATTCCTTCATAAGTGATCGTATCCTGCGTGGCGACGTGCTTCGCCCCGGAAGAAAAGGAGCTTTTGCCTATTACGTCGTCGAATTTCCTTGCCGCGGCGACGTCCGCCTTGGTCAGAACATAGTCGCCGATAACCCGGCGGCTTTCGCGAATGCGTAATTCGGAGCATATGCGCGTGAGGTATGAATTTTCAAATCCCGGCATGTATTTTTTGATGAACCGCAGGGCGACAAGCACCTGTTTGCGGCATTCGATTTCGCAACGGGTAAGATCCCTGACATCGGTCGGATCGACGTTGTCTATATGCGAAGAATGTTGAAAATGCGCCTGTAAAACGCCGTTGTCTCTCGGCATGATGAAAAAGCCGACGCCGCCATGCGTATGATATTCGCCTGCGGCTACGGCTTTGTCGCGCAGTGTGTAAAAGCCCATGAAATTCGTGATCTCGCGAACGTCTTTCACCTGGCGGATGCGATCTATAATCTGCTCTTCAGTCCATCCGAGATACGGATGCGTCATGGCGTTAAATTCATAAGCGGCGTTTTCGCGCACGTAATCGAGCACCTTATCCCAGTTGACGCCGTCCACGGTGAATGAAAGCGTATGCGGCTCAAGCTCTTCCTTTGGAACCTGCTCATACGGTGCGCCTGCTTTTGCCGAAACATGCCCTTCGCCCGTGCAGTCGATAATCACTTTTCCGCGAACCGCCTGGCGCCCGGAAACGTTTTCGACGACTACGCCTCTGATGTCGTCTCCATTTTTAACGACGTCGACAATCGGCGAATGCAAAAGGAGGTGCACTCCGTTTTCCTCCATCATTTCAAACATCAGGAGACCCCAGTAATCCGGATCGACGAGTGCAAAGTCGTAACCGACGCGGAAATCCGGCAGCGTATGCGGAAGAGCGTGTCCGGCTTTCAGCAGCCGCTGGTGCGTTTCCCCCATAAAACCGGCGATAATCTGTTCCTTGCGCGGGTTGAACATATAGGCGTAAGCGAATCCGGGAGGACCGGAAACGTTCATCTGTCCGCCCAGCGTGCCGATGCGTTCGATCAGGATCGTTTTTGCGCCTGCCCGCGCCGCGGAAATTGCGGCCGCTACGCCCGCTGTTCCACCCCCGGCAACCACTACATCATATTCTCCATAAAGTTCCATTGTTCCACCATTTTTTGAATTTTTTCGTTAATTATGAGACGAAAGGCATTGCGTCTGTACAATCCGTTTCATCTTGAACGCAGATCACTGCCTGAATTGCTCAATGCTGCGCGCCGGCGAGCCGTCCGGCAGCGCGACCGGCAAAACAATGCTTTCGCTGTGCAGCGCCCAGGGCAGAATTACTCCGGAATGACCTCCGCGTCCGCCGATTACCACGATTTCCACGTCTTTGGGCGAACGCGTAACCGGCATCGGGTGCTTGTCGGCAAATTCCGGCGGACGCACCGGCACAAGACCGCGATCCCTGACCATCGGAACGTCATGAACGGCGCGCAGATGGATATGCTCGCGTATCATGTCTTTCGTGTATCCCGAATTTTTGAGCATCATGCCGTGATCGGGCGTAAGCGCAAGCACCAGCGGTCCGGGAATATAGGCGTTGTTTGAGCCGAGCGTCGTGCAGCAGTCCGTAAGCGTATCAAGCAGGTCATGTCCGTTTAGGCTCAGGAAGTCGATAATGTCGTGCTGCGGCTCCGCCTTGAGAACATAGACGGTTGTCGTCAGGGCGTCATAATGTTCTTCATTAATCATCGGCCACTGCGCCAGCGAAGGTTCTTCAGCGAAACAGTAGGTAAATTCCGCCTGCGAAGCGAGACAATCAAGGTCGCAGATTCCGGGAACCGACCTGCAGACGTTCATAATTACGAGGTTGACGGCGCGTCCGAGCGTGGCGTTTACCGGATAGCCGGGTCCCATGCAGCCCTGCTTCCCCGAAAGTCCGATTTCCTGCGCTATGGGACCGCTGACAAGCACAAGGTTGCCGCCGGGATGAGAGGTTGTCACCGATTGCAGCAGATTATAACGCCGGTCGGCCAATGCCCGGAACGCGGCTACAAGAACCGGCATCGCCTGCGGCTTGCATCCCGCCATAACTGCCGCAATGGCGACGTCGCGCACGTTTACGTCTTTTCCGGTTGGTCCGACTTCCCGCCAGAGAATTTCATCGGGCGAAAAGGGGCAGTACGAATACATCTTTTTAAGACGCGCCTCGGTTGGAGGAATGACGGGAAGACCGTCGCCGATGTGCTCGGCGTTGAGGTAATCCATTATTTCTTCCATGTAACAGCCGGGTTCGAGCAGTTTGCTTTCCTCGACTTCGATTTTTTCAATTACCGGGAGGAGTCCGTTTTCAGCGGGTGGGACGAGGTCCATTTTGAAGTCGATGCGCGCTGCCGCTGCCAGTTTTTCCGGAGTGCCCGTCAGCGAATCGAGAATATACTCCCATTTTTTGTCGATTTCCGAACGAACTTCTTCGACGGTGCTTGCCTGGTATATGTCGATCTTGCAGAGGCAGAGATTTCCCGCGCGATATACGGCGACGCCTTCGACAAGTTCGCCTCCGGGAGGTGCGGTGACATAGACGCTGGGAATGCCCAGCTTTTCCAGCGCGATTGTAACGATGCAGGTAGCCGGAGATGTTCCCATGTCGCCCAGGGCTACAATGGCGGCGGTCGGTTTTTCTTCCGCCAGCATTGCCGCGTAAGCCTCAAGTTTTTGCGTATCCTTGCCCCGAACGGTTTCGCGGTAGTCGATAAAATTGGAAACGCCCATTTCGCGAAAACGTTCCTTGATGCGAACGAAAGCCTCACCGTAGTTGCAGAAGCTCAGCTTGGTGTTGTCGTAAAAAAGGATTTTTCCGTTTTTCAGAGCGTCGAGACTTACTCTTGGCGCCAGTTGTATGACCGGCCGCTCCTGCCGTCCACGCGGGTCTATCAGCGGATTCAGTTGTTTCGTCATAAAAGCGATTCCTTTCAGTCGAATGTATTCACACGCAAATATTGATTCTACAGTGGAATTTTGTAATATGACAACGTTTTTTGAATTGTATTGGCGAACGGGAAATCCATCTTCGCCAAAACGGCGATATTTCCGTGTAACATATTAATTATTCCGTAACGCCCCCGACGGGGCTATTATGTTGTGGGTGTCGACTTTCCTCCGGCTCACGCCGGAGCCTGGAGTTTATACATTTTCCGGGCTGAAAGCCCGGCGCATAACAGCCCAGGGCAAAGGCGCTTATGCGCCGTCGCCCTGGGTTTCAGGAATAATAAAAAACAACCGCCCTGAAAGGGCAAGGCATAACAGCCCAAAGGCTAGGTGATATGGCATAATCGTTCGGCTCACGCCGGAACCGCCTCACGGCGGCAGTGGTTAGTGGCTGGAAAAATGTCGCCGTGAACCATCTTTGGAATAACTTCCAGAAATAGTCGTTAAAAAGGAGACAAGCGTAGTTTATGAAGAAATTAATATTTTTACCGGTTATCCCGGCAATATTCTTCGCCGCAATTTTGGCGCAGAATCAATTCAGGGAATTGACCGCTCAAGACAAACCGGAGTCCCGGTACGAGGTGTTAAGCCCATGGGCGGAAGCGGATCCAATACCGCTAAAAGGACTGACCGCGCCGAGATTGGATAATCTGGCAGGTAAGAAAATCGGACTGTTTGTGAATTACAAACGGGCGGCAATGCCCAGCGCCGAGGCGGTCGAAAAACAGTTGAAAGCAAGGTTCCCGGACGCGGAGTACAGTTACTACGAATCCAGAGAATGGAACGTCAACGTCATAGAAACAAGCGATAAGGATAAATTCGCCGCGTGGGTCAAAGGCGTTGACGCCATTGTCGCCACGATAGGCGATTGAGGGTCCTGCACTAAGTTCCTCGTATATAACGCAATTGCGATTGAGGAACTTGGCAAGCCGGTCGTGACACTGGCTGTTCCAGGATTTGTACCCGACGCCCGCTCGGCGGCTTCCAGTAAGGGCGTACCGGGAATTCGCATTTTGTCTTTGCCCGTAGCAAACGAATCGACCAACCCGGACGATATAGAAGCCGGCGCCATTGCCGTGACGCCCGCCATAATTGAAGGACTAACCAGACAGTTGACGGCGGATGAAAAGTCACCCAGACCGAGGGACGTCGCGACTGAGAGGATAGCGTTTCGAGGTAACTACGAAGCGGTTAACCGTTTTTATTACAGGAACGGCTGGACGGATGGTTTGCCTATTGTGCCGCCCACTGAAGAGGCTGTTGCGGAGATGATGACCGGTACCGATCTGCCCGCGGATCATGTTGTGGCAAAGGTCATACCGCGATTGGGCAAAGCGACCGTTGAGAAAATAGCGGTCAACGCCGTAATGGCTGGAGCGCTCCCGACGCATATGCCGGTGCTGATAGCCGCCGTGCAGGCTTTTGACGACCATAAAACCAGATATGACACCTTTCAGGTCAGCACGGGATCATGGGCGCCTTTTCTGGTGATCAACGGCCCTATCCGCAACGATATTCACATAAACTTCGGTTCCGGCGCTCTCAGTCCGGGCAATATCGCCAACGCGGCAATCGGGCGCGCCATTGGGCTGATCGCTAAAAATATCGGCGGAGCGCGAAAAGCGATAGAAGATATGGGTGTAATCGGCAATCCTTCCAAGTACAGCCTTGTGATAGGCGAAAATGAAGAAGAAACTCCGTGGGAACCTTTGCAGGTGGAACGCGGCTTCAGGAAGGAAGACAATACACTGACCGTATTTTTCCCGAATAATTTTCTGCAAAACGTTCCTTCGGGTACCGACGCGGACGCTCTCGCGCGTTCGCTGGCAAACCTCCAGCCGATAAGCATGTCCGCGCTTATCGTAATTCCTTCGCACGCCAAAATTCTCGCCGACGCCGGATGGACGAAGGAAAGCCTGAAAAAGTTCGTAATAGAGAATTCATCTCGAGCGCCGGCCAGGGCGACCCAGGATGCCGTTGCATCGGAAGTGCTTTCGGCGCCTCCGATGGCGTTTAACACCGAAGAGCTTATGATATTGGTAGCCGGAGGACCGGGCGCGTGGATGGCGACGCTGCGCAGCGTCGGAGGCATCCAGAACAGTTTCGTGTCAAAAAAGATAGATTTGCCGCGCAATTGGGAAGAACTGGTGAGAAGGTATAGAAACGTTGTTCCTGTGTATGCCGAATATTAGCCCGTTTGTTTAACAACACCTTTTGTGGAAGGAGTGGTTTTATGAAAAATGCTGGATTGTGCATATTGACGGGCGTATTGTGCCTGATGCTGATATCCGCCGCAGACGTTGCGGCACAGTCGGATATTCCGCGAATCAGCATTAATGAACTGAAGGATATGATGGATAAGAAAACGCCTGTAATAATCATAGACGCTCAGCCGGCGGCGATATATGCGGAAGGACACATCAGGGGCGCCATCTCTTTGCCGGCAAGCTCGCGAATCAAGCTGGAAGATGTATGGGATTTTCCGTATGACCGAATGATCGTGACTTATTGCGACTGTGGTCCCGGGGAAGCCGACAGCGCGGACGCCGCGGCGCAGTTGCTCAAGTTTGGCTACGACAATGTAAAGGTGCTTGCCGACCCTGCCATCAAGGGATGGAAAGACGCGAAATATCCGGTGGAAAAGGGCGGAAAATAATTCATGAAATATCCGGGACAGGCAGGGAGAGGTTTCTTCATGCAAATTCGGAAGACCGTTGTGACATTGACGTTCGCGGTTTTTTTATGCGTTTCGCATAACGGGTTTTCGGAAAATGAATTTCTGAAGGCGTTTCCCGACGTTGTTGATTTCAGGATCGTCGAGGAAGGCGATCCTGTTGCCGCAACCATAATTGTACAAAACACGGGAACGGCGCCGGTTGAGATAACAAACGTAAGAACAAATTGAGCGTGTACCGAAGCTGTGCTTGGAAAGCATAGTTTGAAACCGGGTGAACGGACCGAGTTGAAAGTAAGTTATGATACGGACGGCAGACCGGGACCGTTTGAGAAAAAGGTAATTCTTACGACAAATATTCCGGGCGAAGAACCTGTTGAAATCGTAACCATAACGGGAATGGTCAACGAGGCGCCTTCCGCGAAAATAGCCGCGACTCCCCGCAGGATTACCCTGTCGGGCAACGAACGACGCGACGGGAAAAAGCAGGTTGTTTCCATAGAAAACGAGGGTTCCATACCGCTTGTTGTCACCGGTATTCGTTCGCGCGACGGTCGGAACGTCTATTTTGACGGAACCGCGCAGGGAGTGATTACGATTGAACCTGCGGGGACAAAGACCGTGGAGATTCAACTGACTGGACTCGCGGGCGAAGCCTCTGAACGCGAGTTCATACAGATAGAATGTAATGCGAGAAACGCCGGAGATTCCGGATATTTTATCATCGTTCAATATGAATAAGAGGATTGTTGTCAGGCGAAACTCGGAGTGTGTCGATGTAGGCGGCGTTCGCGTCGGCGGGGACGCTCCGATTGTCGTTCAGTCGATGACCAACACGAATACCGAAGACGTTGAAGCGACGGCTCGACAGGTTGCGGCGCTTGCCGAAGCGGGTTCGGAACTGGTGCGCATTACCGTTAACACTCCCGCCGCGGCTTTGGCTGTTCCTGAAATCGTAAAGCGCGTCGAGTATATGCGTGAACCTGTTCCGATCATCGGCGACTTTCATTACAACGGGCATAAATTACTGGCGGAGTACCCCGAATGCGCACGCGTCCTGGCTAAGTATCGAATAAATCCCGGCAATGTCGGCGCGGGAGAAAAACACGATGGCAATTTTCGCAGGATTATCCAGGCTGCAATCGAACACGGCAAGCCTGTGCGTATCGGCGTTAATTGGGGTTCGCTTGATCAGGAATTGCTGGCGCGCATGATGGATGAAAACTCCCGCTCGGCGCAGCCGCTCCCGCTTCGTGAAGTGATGATCGAAGCAATGAATCGGAGCGCGCTGGAATCCGCCGCGGCGGCGGAAAGTTACGGACTGCCGAA
>Ga0099364_10010131_pt1 | contig 12993 bp, 14 predicted proteins | sample TergutTh196P3_FD_73070 | JGI IMG/M metagenome (GOLD analysis project Ga0099364, IMG submission 73070) | Microcerotermes parvus P3 segment gut microbial communities from Pointe-Noire, Republic of the Congo - Th196 P3 | ecosystem: Host-associated > Arthropoda: Insects > Digestive system > Gut ...
CTCTACAAGCGGCTTCTCGGGTACCGGGAAAACCACCTGCTGTTCCTCCACGACAGACTGGTCCCCGCTACAAATAATCTCGCCAAATCCTCATTATTGATAAATCCTCAGGATTTGCCCCAGAGCGCGTAATGCCTTGCTTCACAAAGGAAATCCTGAGGATTTCTCATTTACCTAATTCCGCAAAGCCTTGCCATATCCGCCTCGCTGCAAGACTCCCACAACGGCAATTCCGATGCCTGTTTGGGAGTTTCCACGGACTCTATCGCCGCCCGAAGCATTTCCAATGACGGGACAGCATAAGTTCTCGTCGTTTCAATTTGTGCATGGCCGAGGATTTTCGATATCAGGGCCAGCTCAATGTCGTTTTGGTACATTTCTGTGGCGCGCGACCTGCGGAACATGTGTGGATAAACATTTTCCGGGACTTCACTGCAATCCTCTCTTGCTTGTTTGGCATACTGTTTGATGAACCGTTCCGCGTTGCCTTCCGACATTTTCCCGGCTTTCCCTTTCATCTTGGTGTAAAAGAGCAAATCTTGCCTGTCTGCCGAGCTGCCATGGAACACCTTGATGTACTCGGACAGATGGGCGGCGGTCAGTTCCGTTATCGCGACAATACGCTCCTTGCTGCCTTTGCCGAACACTAGGACATACGGCTCCCCGTCCTGCAGTACCGCGTCCTGTAATTTCAAGCTCAATAATTCATCCAACCTTATTGCGGAGTCGTAAAGCAGGATCATCATCACCTTATCGCGCAACCCTATCTTTGTGTTGGCTGGCTGACGCAAGACACTTGCCATCGCATCCGGTGACAGTACGGCCTTTTCCCGGCGTTCTTCTTTGCATAGTGGGATTTTGCCTATCCTCAGGGCGACTGACTGCAGGGAGATATCGCGATCCGACGCGAACCAGAGATACGTCCGCAAGGAACACAGCCTCCGGTTGCAGGTGGCGGCGGAGTTCCCGCAATCTTTCAGGTGCACAATGAAGTCCTGCATCAGCGCCGGGGTGCATTCCCGGAAAGTGAACCGCCCAATCGAAATCTTCTTCTTCTCAAGAAGGAACGATCTGAAAACGGACAGCGCGTCGCGGTGAGCCTTGATAGTATGCTGGCTTCTGCCGAGTTGTCTTGGCATATATGTTTCGAGATATTCCAGCGTCATCGAAAAAAACAGCGTTTCCGGCTTGATGGCGTTACCCCTCATACTTTACCACCTCCGGGATTACCAGTCCGGATATACGGTCTTTCTGCCTTACGATTTGAAAGGCCTGGCGCACATTGTGATAATAATACAAGGTATCGTTGAGGCCGGAATGACCGAGATATCTGCATAGGTACGGCATCATGCTTTCAAGGGATACGCCTTCCGTCATCCATTTGTTCATACGGTCTACAACAAAAGCATGCCTGAGGGCATGGACGGTAGGGCGCTTTTCACAGTGCTTTGAGCATTCTGTCATTTCCCAAAACTGCCTGAATTTCACATCAATGCTTGTCTTGGCAAATGGTTTGCCGCCCCCTTTTCCCGGGAAGAACCACTCCCTGTCAGGATAATGGGCGGAGATTTGCCCGTCATACTCTTTGCAGAAAGCGGCCAAGTCGGCGGCCATGTAGACCAGGCGGTCTTTTCTGCCCTTTGACCCCATTATCGCCAGTATGCCGTTTTCGAGATCGACATCGCGGCACCTGAGGTTGCACCCCTCCGCAAGGCGGAGCCCGCAGCAATAGTACAGCCTGAACAGCGCCCGGTACTCCATCTGAAAAATACGCCAGCATTTTTGCTCGGGGAGGTAGCTGTCAATAACACAAAACAGCTCCCTGAGTTCGTTGGCGTTGGGAATGTGCGGGACGGCTGCCGCCACTGATTGTTGTCGGCGCGGGATGTAGCTGTCTATCCCCATCGAGTTCATGTAAATGGAAAGCTGCCGTAAAACCGAGACCCTGTGATTCCGGTAATTGATGCCTTCGGTGCCCCTCTGCGATGCCCATTCCATTGCGATATCCCTTGTGATCACTGCGTCCGAATAACCTTGCAGGGAGCAGAACTCATCAAACCTCTTCATTGTGTATGCCTCTGCGTCATATACAAAGCCGCACTGTTTCTTTTCGAGTATGAACCCCTCGATGTATGGTGAAAAAATGCTGCAATAGCTGTACTTCAACGCTCCGTTCATGATAGCGCGCCCCCCTTTAGGGGAATATCGGCGAGCGGAAGGGCGCACAGGCGCATTTTATCGCCGTCGGTTGCAAGGTAAGTCATCACGCTTGAATTGCCCAAATGTCCGAGCGTCTCGGCGATTCGTCCGGCTTCCACATTATTTATCAGCATCCTCGATGCGAATGTCCTGCGGGTGGCGTGGAACCCGGATGATTTCCCCGGCAATGCCCTCAGCAGCGCCTCCCGGCATACAGACCGGTGCAGCCTGCCATAAGGGGCCTTGTGGTTTATGAATACAAATTCAGACCCGCTTTCGGACCTCCCCGACATTATATAGCGGTATATCGCATTTCCAACCTCTACGGGCATCGGCAGCTTTAGGAAAACATCCGTCTTTTTCTGCTGTACTGAAATAGTTCCCTGCCCCCAAGAAATGTCGCCGAACCTGATTTTGGTTACGTCCGAGGCCCTCAGCCCCATGCGCAGCCCCATCAGTATCATAGCCGCGTCACGGAGTTCCACGGCGCTGTCCGCAGAATCCCTGTAACGGTATATCCCTTCTATGTCCTCTTTGCAAAGCGTCTTCACGATGCCCACGCGGCGTGATGATTCGCTCGGTATGGCTAAAAACATGGTCGGCGGCATCTTTCCGGTTTCCCCAAGATATTCAAGGAAATGCTTGATTCTGGAAGCGTATGCGTTCTTGCCTTCCGGCGTGGAATGGACATCCTGCCTGTGGAACTCTTTCAGCGTCTCCGGGGTTATCTGCCCCCACGACTTTATGCCAATCCCGCACAGATGCTCCATAAGCCTGAGGCATGAGCTTCTGCACATATCCAAGGTCGATTCCGCAACATCGGCCTTCTCCTTAATTTTGATGTATTCCTCGTAATCGCTTCTGCACCACTCCGGCAGGAGGCTTACCCTGTCGGGCATATACCTGTATATTATACCGGGGTCAATCCGGCCGTTCTTCCTGAATTGCTCAAAGAGCATGACCGAACGGCGAAAAGACATCCATTGAACCGTGTATCGGCTCATGATGTTTGTCCACGAGAGCGCGACCCCGGCAGAGTATCCGAGCGAGTTCGCCTCCAAGAAAACGAAAAGTTCTTTGCAGGCATTGCGGAATGTATGCTGCGCGGTCTCGGCATACTTATGCCGGACGACAACCGGATCCATCATGGCCGCCAGTTCGTAGTAGTTTTCGGCGCTCATGTCCGGTGATTTGGCTTCCTCAATGATATCGCGCCTTTCGTTGGCATCAAGGGAATCGATAAAGACAAGGCGCGGAAACACGGACTGGTCGAGCGCCATATGGATGGACTCCCTAATCATTCCTTTGAGGCAAAGATTTTGCAGAAACCTACGAATGTGCCCTTTATCTGCGCTGGCTGCTAATTTTGACGTATGCTTGGCGCCACCGTATTCTCGGCAGTAGTCAACGACAATGCGATGCGAAATGTCCTCAAGCCCGCCGACACCAATGTCGGCAATCCTGGACAGAAAACGCGCGACGCTGGTTTTAGCTGCTTGGGTATAGTCAGGACCGAACGCAGCTGACATTTCTGCCACAAAATCTTCCAAAAGCGCCTTGCACCAAGGCGCAAGGCAACGGTAGGTTTGCCGCATGCCGCTCTTGGCGCTTGTGCTGCCAATGTCTCCGTGCTGGTAGGCAGCATCAAGTTTATTAAGCGCTCGGCGAAAGACCCTCTTATCGCCCTCGCACAGCCCATTTTGCACGGTATGAAACCATTTCTCCGCTGTTTGCCTGCTGTATGCCCCCGCGCTTTCTCCTAAATATGCACCAAGTTGCTTGTAGCATCTTAAGTGAGCCGTGCGAGTGCAATAGGCGTACCCATTTAACTCAAGAAACTCCTTTACTGCGCCCACAGCTAAATTATACTCTTCCAACATACCGGAACTACCTCCTGTTTTTGATATTTCCAGTATACATGAAATCCTCAGGATTTCCTTTGTGAAGCAAGGCATTACGCGCTCTGGGGCAAATCCTGAGGATTTATCAATAATGAGGATTTCGCGAGAAATCCTAACATTCGGATTTCTCGCGGAACGCCGGCTGCGCGTTTTCAAGCGCAAGCAGCATCAGGTAATGGCATTCAGGAGCTGGGGCGGCCTTCAGTATTTGTGCTGCTCGCTCGGCGTGATAGAATCGCTCCGCGCCACGGGTAAAAACCTTTATGAAAGCCTCGCCGCAGTATTTGACGCTGCGATCGACAGGGATGGCGGTTGTACGGAAGTGAACCCGTAATTAAAATAGGCCTATCACAAAGCGCGCTGCACAATGCACCGCGCTTTTTTGTGGCGATACGCAGGGCGGGTGGGGACATGTGACTGCCGGCATGCTGCGGATTTGCGGGGCGTATCGCCGCAAGCCGCCAACCTTATTGGATAGTCTGCGCCCTGTATCACTCTTATCTCCACATGTCAACTATTGCGGCAGTCTTTTTGATGTTTAGGCGTCTAAGGAGTCAAATGCCTTAGTATTTTCTTGATAGTCATTGCAACACACGGCCTGACTGGGTATGAACAGTAACGCTTTTTTAATCAAGTCTGGAATATCTTTTTTCTGCTCTTTATCAATAACTAGGAAAACATCTTCAATACCATCAATATTACGTTGGCTCCACCTGTTAGGTATATATATATATACAGTTTATCCGAGGCATTCGGATAAAGACATACCATATATTTCGTAGGTTGCAGCACAACATAGCCTGCATGATTTTTTACAAATGTAAACATCACCGACATGTACTGGAAATGATAATTGAAGGCTTCAATGATACACCGCAGATTGGGGGATTGGAGATATGGAGCCAATAATAATTCTGAGATGAATTCCGAAGACCAGGCGACTCAGACAAAGAACCGGTTGCCTTAGAAAACAAGCAGCCGGGCATCGACGGCGCCCGCGACGGTCAAGCGCTATGCTGTTATGTATTAATTAAAAGAATCCAACGGGGGGATTGAGGTTATCTTAATCCCCCCGTTAATCAAAAAAGAACAAGTGAATTGGGGTAAAATGAAAGGAACTTCCCTGTTTCGCCGGGGTGTTTTCGCAAAACAGAGCTTTTTTGTAAGTTGTCACAAGAAACATAGCCCTGACCGCCTTTTCCGCCACTATTTATGTGCGCATTGCACAAAATAACGCTGCGCCCACGCCAGGCCCCGCCATAAAAAAGTGGGGTTTTGGCGTTTTAGAGGGCGTTTTTCGCGTTAATTTGCGTTTTTCACCGTAATGTTTTTAATAGACCCCCATCAATTCTGACATACTCAAAGCATAGACTTGGAATGATGAATGGAGTGAATGCAAAAAAGCCGGAAAACGTTCCGGCACGAGCGTCAGATTTGCCACCGCATGTAAACCTGCAAGTCAGTAATGGGTGCGGCAAGATGACGCCGCTGTCCGCTTATCCCGCCAATGCGCCGGCGCGGTCTGGGGCCACACACTTATACTATCGCAGTGGCGAAGCCCAAGGGAAAGCGAGTCAGCATAGCGGCCTGGAAGTTCCAGAGGGACGGGGCCGCATAGCTAGGAAAGCCACCGGCGCTGTCGGGGCTTGCAGCTAAAACTCTTAGTTCAGCGGCGAGAATCCCACCGTAAAGAGCCATAGTGCGAATACGGGGAAATCGAACCGCTGAACAAGAGGGATGCTTTTATCCACCGTTGTCCATCGCAAAAAAGCATCGAAGCCGATACGGGCGCAATTGCCTTTGCCGACGCCAGATTAGGGGCGGGGCATCGGCAATTCGGGGCGGCAATCATTTTTGTGGGGCTAATGCCTTGCAGAGCGCACAGGCGCCTCCTCCTGCGGGGGCAACTGGGCACCCCGTTGCTGTGTACGCACAGCGGTCTTAAATGTTTTTTGCGGGGGCATTACCCCGCGACACGCAGGAAAAAAGAGGGAAGGCAAGTCCGTGTCCATGTCCGTATGCAGGGCGGCGCAGCCGACCGGCGTTTGGGCAGCAAGAAAATATCAGGGAGGTGGCCGGCATGGGCAAAGGCAAGGTGCAAAGCCTTAGACACCAAGGGAAATCGGCGGTCTACGGATGCTTCAAGCCCGGGATGAGCAAGCACTCCGACATGATTGCCACGAAAAGCGGCGGGCGGTTTCTTGAGCTTACGCACAAAATCTATTCTTTTAAAAACAGGAACGCCCTCCTCAACATCGTTAACCAGGGGATGCCGTTCATCAAGGAGCGGTACCCGCATATCAGGTTTGTCAGGGACATACCCGTGGGCGCGTGGAGCGAGTTTCTGGAGTCCAAGGCGGCTACCTGCTCGACCGCCACGATCAAGGACTATGCGACGCGAATACGAAAACTAGCGAGATGCATAAGCCACCATTTTAATTGCAGCGTGGACTGGACGAAAGGGCTTACAGTCCCGACAAGCGAGATAACCCCGGACGGCAGGCGTCTCCGCGACAAGCAGATCGAGCTTGAGGATTATCTGAGTTGCATGGCCTACGCAACAAGGCCCGGCACGAGCAGCAAGGCGCCTATCGCCTGGGAGCTTTCTGCAAGGTTCGGCCCACGCGTATCCGGCGCATCCAAAGCAACGGTCAGCGACGTATACCTGGGGGACGAAGGCATGTTCGGCCTCGGGCAGCTCCACGTCAATGAGAAAGGGGGGCGCGACAGGATGATTGACGTCCGGACCCTTGAAGACAGGGAGTTCCTCGAAAACCTTGTGAGGGGCAAAACGCCTGACACGCTGCTTGTGGGCATTACGGCAGGCGCCGTCAACAAAGCGCTAAACAGGACGATGGAAGCCCTCGGCATGAAGGACAAATACCCGGAAACAAGGGTACACGGGCTGAGAAAGCTGTACGCGCAGCGTTGTTGGGACGACAACCGCAGAAACGGCATGAGTTATAAGGACAACGTGGCTTACGTTAACCTCCAGCTCGGCCATAGCGCAACCCGCGACACCAAGGTCCTTCGAGTTTACGTCACAACATTTGAGGTTTATTGACATTGACAGGCACGAAACCCAAGCCCGGGCCCACGCAGGGGCAAACGGCCCCGTAAGCAACTGCATTTGCGGCGGTTCTGCCCGAAAACATCATCCATGGGCGCTATGCGCAGCCAACACGCATTATTATACGCAATGACACATCCTGCGCGTTACACGCATTGCATTACGCAGGCAATGCGCAAAACAGAATAAAATACAGAAAGAAAAAGGAGATGCATCATTATGTTAATAGCAATCGACCACGGGAACAAGCAGATCAAGCTGGCCAGCGGCAAAACCTTTAATTCCGGGATAAGTGATGGTGACGCCTTCCAGCCCATCGACAATGACTTCATATTGTACGAAGGCAAATACTACACGATAACGGAGAAGCGCATACCATATATGAGGGACAAGACTACAGATGACCGCTTTTACATGCTTACCCTGTTCGCCATAGGCTATGAGATTGAGCAAACGGGGAGCTATGTCCCTGACCTGATTAGAATTAAGCTTGCTGCTGGCCTGCCACCCGCGCATTTCGGGCCGCAGCACAAACAGTTTGAACAGTACCTCAGGAGGGGCGTCATAGAGGAGTTCGAGTTCCATGGAAAGCTGCATAGGGTTTTTATAAGCGAGGCAACGGCTTACCCACAGGCGTTTGCCGCCGCCATGCCCGTCTACAGGGATATACGCGACTTGCCTAAAGTCGTTGTCATCGACATCGGCGGCTTCACGGCAGACTACCTGCTGATCAGATTTGGCCAGCCGGACTTGTCGGTCTGCGACTCGCTTGAGAATGGCGTAATATTCCTTTACAACCAGATAATAAAGAGGGTCAACTCCGAGCTGGGCAGCCTGCTCGCCGAGGCGGACATCGACGCCATCATCAACGGCAGGGTTGAAGGTTACAAAGAGCGGGCGGTACGCATCGTAAATGACTCTGCGCGGGGTTTCGTTTCCGACCTGTTCGGAAGCCTGCGCGAGCGCTCGGTTGACCTGAGCACCGGTACGACTGTATTTGTGGGCGGCGGTTCCATGCTTTTTAAAACGCTGATCGAGGAATCCGGCAAAGCGGCGTCGCCCATGTTTGTCGGTGAAATATCGGCTAATGCTAAAGGTTATGAGCTGATGCACAGGGAGACCAAGGCGGGGGGTTGATAAAATGGGAGCCAAAAAGTCCGACAATCGGTTTACGATACAGTTCAACGCGGAAAACCCTGCGCATGCCCGGGCAGCCGGGATACTCAACAGCCGGGGCAAGCGCGGCAAGGCGCAGTACGTCGCCAGCGCCATCCTGCACTACGAAAGCTGCCCCGACGCGCATGAGGCGGAAACACCGCAGGCATTTGACGAAAAAGCCATGGGGGAAATAGTGAACCGGGTGCTGCTCATCCTGGCGGATGGCGCCGCAAATCCCCCCGCAGCCGTGCCCGCCAGCCGGCAGGGGCCTGCCGGCGGCATGGCAAGCGGCAATTCACCGGAAGGCATTGGCGAGGGCGGGCGGGACGCCGTTGACGGTGCAATGAAAATGTTTAGAGGGGCGCCTTAACGGCATCCGCTGCAATACACGGATAAACCATTAACGGCAACGAGCGGCCATACGGATTGCCCGTTGCCTTCCATGTTGCCAAAGCAGGCAGGGCCATTGCACGCAGATGCCGCCACCCCGCATGCATGAATGCCATACGGCTGCGGGCATGTTTAATTGATGAAAAAGAAAATGAAAAAAAAACCGGAAATGCCCGATCAGGCAAGCCCGGGCATTGCGTCAGTATTCATGACGGGAGATGCTGCGGAACCCGCCCAGGCAGTGTTGGCGCATGGCAAAATGATAATTGCAGTTTTCCCCCACAAACAGATCGCCTTCCCTACAAACAGGCCCTCCCCCTGCAAATCAGGATCCGGCGGGGGCCTGAACCGGAGCCGACGGGTGCATGCCGCCTAATATTTATTGCCGTTATTGTTGGCAAACACTCTTATTGGCTTATTACGGGAAACACTTGACAATAGGGCATATATCCCTTAGAATGAAAATAAAGAACAATCCGCCATGAGGGGAAAAGAAAATGCACAACTTCCCGTATCAAGCGATATTTTACGATAAGCCTGACGGAACAATACCTACCAGCGAGTTCCTATTGTCTGTTGACAAGAAAATGAGGGCAAAGATGGTTTGGACAATCAACGTCCTGAAAGCCGATGGCCCGGAGATACGGGAGCCATACTCAAAGCATTTGGACGATGGAATATTTGAGCTGCGCGCTCAGTCCGGTACTGACATAACCCGCGTTTTGTACTTCTTCATAGCCGGAAAACGAGCCATACTTACCCACGGCTTCGTTAAGAAAACCGACAAGACGCCTCCATCGGAAGTTGACAGGGCTAAAAACTACCGTTCGGAGTATCTAAGCAGGGAGGGGAACAGGAAATGACCAATTTTGACGACTTTCTCAAGGAACAGCTGAAGGATCCGGAGTTTCGGGCTGAGTACGAAGCGCTTGAGCCTGAATTTGCAATCGTTTTGGCAATAAGCGAAGCGAGGAGGAACACCGGCCTCACGCAAACGCAGCTCGCAGCTAAAACCGGGATAAACCAAAGTGACATAAGCAAGATCGAAAGAGGCGAGGCAAATCCGTCATTAAATACCCTCAAGCGCCTTGCTACAGGGATGAACATGAGGCTCAAGCTGGAATTTGTACCAGTAGGCGAGTGACCCGATGGCGACACGCTCACGGAATCTGTTATCATGTTAGGTTTTGAAGTCCGATGCTAACGGGATACCGGATTTACAGCCATAAAATACAGTATCCCGCCGGTAATGGGGAAAGTTTGAAAGGGAAAAAGAAAAGACTGCAAACAGAAAAGGCCGCAAAAGCGGCCTTTTCCACAACATCACGCGGCGGGGCTTACTCCGGAGTGCATGTATCGGGCGTAGGATGACTGGGCGACAAGTGTTTCGACGTAAGAGAGGAAACACGCCGTCATCTCGAATATATCATCCCCCACGCTGGCCAATACCGCCGGAAGGCTGTGTACTCGGGCAAGGTAGTTTACAATCAGTATGCCGCTGCAAATCGCCTTTGCCTCAGCCTGGAGCTCACGGCTCCTGTCCTCAAAGTCATATTCCATGGCAGAGAGGAGAAACGGCATGTGCGTCTTTAGAATCCAATACTGCTCCATTTCGGCGACGAGCCCGTAGAGCCTGCATACCTGCCTGATCCAATCCTCAAGGGTCTTGGGTTCGAGGATTATGAGCTGGCTGATTACTTTTTGCTTGACCTTGTTTGCTCCCCCCATGTACTTCGCGTAGGGCGATTGGGCGACCAAGCCCTCGGCATACATAATAATACGCGCAACCGCCTCGCCCTTATCCCTGTTTACGCCGGACATGACCGGCGGGAGGCCATGCGCCTGGGCAAGCCTGTTGATGTGCAGGGTCTTGCTGTACAGCACGTTTTCTGACATCTTAAGCTTCGCGCTCCTTGCCGCATGGTCGTATCCCATTTCGGCATAGGATGCCCGGGCATACGCCCTGCCTGCTCTGTACTGGCTCAGCTCGGCGGCAAACCCGTAGTGCTTGAGTAGCTGTTTAACCCATTCCCTTGCCGTTCCGGGCGCAAGCGTCAGCATTTGGTTTACCACTTCCTGCGTCGGTTCTCCGATGTTTATCGGGCGCGTGTTGTTATTGCTTGCGTTCATGGTCTTCCCCCCTGTGTTTGTTTTGTTATAAGTACAGTCAACGTCTCCAGTTCTTTGCATAATTTTATGATTTGTGGTCATAGCTCATTCTCCTTTTTTTTTGCACTGTCCGCATTGGACAGTTTTTTGTGCTCCTGCCGCAGTGATGTTTTATTCGCTCCTTTCGTCATCAATCCAGATCCGTCTATAGTATGTCAGAAGTGCCGTACCCATAAAAAAAGGCCCTTGGCAGAAGTGTTCTCCTGCAACAAGGGCACCGGTTGATTTTGCTTTCCCGAAATATGAATTGCCGATCCAAACGAATGGGGCCTTTGGCGCAAGGGCTCCCTTCGGCCTATTTTTCGCCCTGGCCGTTGGGGCTGTTTTTAACGGCGCCGGCCTTAGCCTTTTCTTCGTCAATCCCCATCTGCGTTTGAGCGGCCCGCACAAGGAAGCGGGTCATGCTTTCATCGTTTTTTTTTGCATGGGCGCGAATGCGTTCCCCTTCCTCAATTTTTGGCTTTATTGTAATCTCAATATATGATTTAGCGTTGTATTTCTTTGTCGCATTTTGCTGAGATTTAGAAACGGGCATTATCATCACCTTCTTAGTCTGCGATTATATCCAATTGCCTGCAAATAAACAAGATATGTAGAAAACATTGAAAATTAGAAAATATCAAGGAAAACACTAAAAAAAGCACTGACAATATAATGTGCGCATGATATATTCATTATATAATGCGCACATTATATAACAGGTTGCACAGTTTATATAGAAAATGCAAACACAAAACCGATGCAAAGGGGATCGCTGTGGAGTAAGGTTACATAGTCTATTAACCGCCGGGCTTTAGTCTTTTCCGCTCTGTCCGTTGTCGTCAATCGCTATCTGCGTTTCCGCGCTGCGGACTAAGAACCCTGTTATGCTCTCCCCACGTTCCTCGGCGTGTTCTCGGAGTTTTGCCGCGACCTCCTTGCGTGGTTTAATCTGTATAAGGTCGTATGTTTTCGCATCATACTTCTTTGTTGCTTTAATTTGCGCAGGTGTTTTCTTTGCCATACTACTCACCTCATATATCCATCATTCTACCGCATACGTGAACAACATTTCAAGGATTATCATCCCGCATCATGTATTTTTGCATAATCACAAGATATTTTAAAATAAGCTTGACAAATCACAACGTATGGGGTATATTATAACGTATATGGTATATGTAGGGGGAGGATGGGACGCTTTCCCGCACATACAGATTAACATATGCATCTTCTAAAAAAAAGGCATCGCCACCGCGATGAAAAGTGGAACAGCTCATAAGTTCTCGGCGTTTTTTATGGGATGTGAGTATAAACCATGTTGTTTGAAATGCAAGCGATACCTAGAGAAACACTAACCCATTTGACGCTAGTCTTTGCCGCTCTGCTCTTTGTCTATCGCTATCTGTGTTTCCGCGCTCCGTACCAAGAACCCTGTAATGCTCTCCCCTCGCTTCTCGGCATGCGCTCGGAGTTTTGCCGCGACCTCCTTGCGTGGTCTAATCTGTATAAGGGAGTAAGTTTTTGCATCGTACTTCCTTATAGCTTTCAATTGCGCAGGTGTTGCCTTAGCCATCCTACTCACCTCATTTTCAATCATTCTTCCTCAAACACAAACTACATTTCATGAATTTCCAGAAAACATCATGTATTTTAGCACCATAATAAAATGATTTAAAAAGAAGCTTGATAAAGCTGTGGAGTCGGGAACGCCGAGCGAGCTGTTAAACCCGACATTTTACTCTTTTCGCACAATACAATGGAAACTTCTGCACTTAACGGGTACACCGATAACAGTTAATCAGTGCATTCCCATCAGCTTAAAGCAACACGCGCTTACGATTCAATTTTTGTATCCGGAACATACTCAATCAAATCCTGAATAGTGCAATCCAGCGCTTTGCAGATTCTATCCAACACGCCGTAATCAATCTTCTGGACCTTGTCATGATACATTGCATTAATAGTTGTTTTTGACACACCTGTCATCCGCACAAGCTCGGCCATCTTAATGCGCTTAACGCCAAGTATGGTAGACAAACGGCAATGAACAGACATATGACCCCACCCCCAAGCTTTGAATGTTCCTATTATAGCATGCAAACACATAAAGAACAATCACGTAGT
>Ga0099364_10010132_pt1 | contig 12992 bp, 7 predicted proteins | sample TergutTh196P3_FD_73070 | JGI IMG/M metagenome (GOLD analysis project Ga0099364, IMG submission 73070) | Microcerotermes parvus P3 segment gut microbial communities from Pointe-Noire, Republic of the Congo - Th196 P3 | ecosystem: Host-associated > Arthropoda: Insects > Digestive system > Gut ...
CATAGGCGTCAGAATCCACGCCTTGCGCGGCCCTGGCCCCGAGCAGGAGCGCTGCTATCGAGAGTATGCCGCTCCCGCAGCCGACGTCAAGCATGTCGACATGCCGGGTCGAACTTTTATCGCCCGACATACCTGACATGCCCGCTGTACCCGTAGCATCCGTCGTACCCGTAGCGCCCGTAGCTCCTGTCGCACCCGTCGCACCCGTAGTGCCCGACGCGCCCGATACGTCTGTATCGCCTGCCGTGTCCGCTTTGCCCACTGCTTCCATATATTCCTCGATCAATTCGAGGCACATCTGAGTCGTGACATGCCCGCCGGTGCCAAAGGCCATGCCTGGATCTATGCTGACAATCGCCTTTGCGCCGACATATAGCGGCATGTCCGGCAATGCGAGCCTATCCTCCCATTGCGGCACTATCAATATACTTTTGCCGATGCGCAGAGGCTTGAAATACTGCTTCCAATTATTGGCCCAGTCCTCCTCGGCAACCCCGCCGGTCGCCAGTACCATATACCATTCACCGCCCGCGCCGCCCGTACATGTGCCCGTGCCTGTAGACTCCACCAGCCCCGCACGGGCCAGCCAATCCTTGACTTCGGCGAGGCACTGCGCAGCGCTATGCTGCGGAGGGAAATATATATGCACAAGCGCCGCGCCGCGATCCTTTTCAACGAGCGCGTCCTCTATTAAGTCGGCGCCGCCGGCCACCCGCACGGCAGACTCGAGATCGGAATAGTCCTCAATATACAAACCGAGCGGGGTGGCCATATGTAAGGCCGCCTCCGCCCGATCCAACACGCCGACCGGCGTTTTTATAATAATTTCAGTCCAAATGGGCTCCATATCCAACCCGATCAAACTACATTTTATAGAACCGGAGCGCCCCCCGGCCTGTAGCCTGTTTTATGTCTGATAGCAGGGCCTTCCCGCCGCCGTCCACATCAACCGCGCCGTCTCCCTCAATCGTGCCGCCCGCGCAGTCTCCCTCAATCGCGCCGCCTGTACCGTCCCTTTCGGCTGCGCTGTTTCCTTCGACCGTACCGTCCTGCCCCTCGCGCGCGAATTCTATATATACCTTGTCGCCTTTTAGAATTTCGCCTTTAAGGTAAAGCTCCGAGAGCGTATCTTCGACCTTCTTTTGGATCTCCGTCCTGAACGGGCGCGCGCCCAGCCCCCTTTGGAAGCCTTCCTCGTAAAAATAGTCCGAGACGGACGCAGCGTCGTATCCCATTTCAATGCCGTTATCAAGCGCCTCGGCCACGACCTCGTCGAGCATGATCCGGATGATCGCCTTTAGCTCGTCCTCCTCCAGCTCCGTGAAGACAGCCACCGAGTCGACGCGGTTGAGGAACTCGGGCCTGAAGATGTCGCGTAGAACGCTCTGCACCTTTTTCTCCATATTGTGGTAGTCCTGCCCGCCGAACCCGATATTGGCCGACTTGAACGAAGTCCCCGCGTTGGACGTCATGATAAGTATCGTGTTCTCAAAGTGGACCGTCCGGCCCTGGCTGTCGGTGAGCCTCCCGTCGTCCATGATCTGCAACAAAATATTAAACACGTCGGGGTGCGCCTTTTCAATTTCGTCCAGAAGTATGATGGAATACGGCTTCCTGCGCACCTTCTCCGTCAACTGCCCTGCGTCGTCGTAGCCGATATAGCCGGGCGGCGATCCGATAAGCTTGGAGACGGTGTGCCTCTCCATGTACTCCGACATGTCCAGCCGAATTAAAGCCTCCTCGCTTTCGAACATCTCGCGCGCCAGCGCTTTAACAAGCTCCGTCTTCCCCACGCCCGTGGGACCCACGAAAATAAAAGAGGAAGGCTTCTTCACCTTGCGGAAGCCGGAGCGGCCCCGGCGGATGGAGCGGCAAACGCTTTCCACCGCCTCGCGTTGGCCGACCATGCGCCGGTGTATGCGATCCTCAAGATGCAGCAGCTTATGCGTCTCGCCCTCGGTCAGCTTTTGCACGGGGATTTTTGTCCAGGCCTCTATCACCTGCGCCACGTCGTCCAAGGTGACGTCTAGCCCGACGTATATGGACTCTACTTCTTTTATGCGTTCTATGAGCTTGTATTCCCTGGTTTTTAGCTCCGCCGCTTTTTGATAGTCCTCGATGGAGTCGACGGATATAGCGTAGTCCTTTTCGTCTTGGACCTCGTACAGCTCGTCCTTTAGCCTCTCCAACTCGACCAGCCCGATATTGCGCAGGTTGGAGCGGGACGCGGCCTCGTCGATGACGTCGATGGCCTTGTCCGGCAGGAAGCGGTCCGATATATAGCGTTCCGACATATGGGCCGCAGCCTCTATAATTTCATCGGAAATTTTGACTTTATGGTAATCCTCATAATAGTCGCGGATGCCCTTTAAAATCTCTATGGTCTCCTCGATGGACGGCTCCTCCACCAAAACGGGCTGGAAGCGCCTCTCCAGCGCCTGGTCGCGCTCGACATGGCGCCTGTATTCGCGCAGCGTCGTGGCGCCGACCACCTGTATCTCGCCCCGGGCGAGCGCCGGCTTTAAAATGTTGGCGGCGTTCATCGCCCCGTCCGCTTCGCCCGCGCCAAGCAGGTTGTGTATCTCGTCAATCACCAGGATGATATTGCCAAAGCTTTTGGCCTCTTCCACTATCCCTTTCATCCGGCTCTCGAACTGGCCCCGGAACTGCGTGCCCGCTATGACTGTCGTCATGTCGATCCGGTATATTTCATAGTTGTACAGCTTTGCCGGGACAGTCTTCTTGACAATGCGGACAGCCAGACCCTCGGCGATGGCCGTCTTCCCGACGCCCGGCTCGCCAATGAGGATGGGGTTGTTTTTTAAGCGCCTGTTCAGGATTTGGATGGCTCTGTCTATTTCTTTCTGCCTGCCGATGACGCGGTCAATCTTGCCGTCTTTTGCGAGATCGGTCAGATTGGCGCCATAGAGGTCGAGATATTTTTTCTTGCGCTTTTTCTCCTGCGTGCGGGTCCTTGAGTCCGTCTTGCCGCCGCCCCGTTCGTCGCCGGCCCTGTGCGGATCGCCGTTCCTGTAGGTGTCGCTGTTGCGGAAGGCGTCGCTGTTCCTTTGCGGGAACAGTGTGAGCGCCGCGAACGGCCCCTTCCTGCCGAAAATGCCGTCGTTGGCGCCCGGCTTTTTAACGTCCTTTTTGGCGGCGTCAGGGACACTGTTCGGTGCGCCCGGGCTGTTCTGCCTACCCGGGCCGTTCTGCCCGCCCTGTCCGTTCTGGCCGCCCTGTCCATTCTGCCCGCCCGAGCCGTTCTGGCTGTCCGGTCCGACGCCGGCGCCATCGCCCGAACCGCCGACTGCGCCGCCGGTTACTTCCGCGCCCCCGGCGCCGTCCGCCCCGCCGCCGCCCGCGCCCATGCCACCGACCCCGTCGTCGCCATCCGGCCCGCCGGGGCCTTCGCCATCATTTAACGGCAGCCCAAACGCTTCGGGGTGGTTTTCGCCCAGCATGGCGCCAAGCGCCTCCGGGTCCTCTTTTAGTTGTTCCATATTATTAATAATCTCACCCATTTGTTTGGTAAGGGCATCCACGTCTTCGTCTGTCATGCCCATTTGTCCTATCAGCCCCTCCAGGGGGCGTATCCCCTGTTTTTTCGCGCACGAAAGACATAGCCCCTCTTGTGTGTGGCGCCCCTCGAATATCTTGGTGACGAAAACGACAGCGTAATTAATGTTACATATTGAACATTTAACCATTATAATGCTCCAAACCAGCTATACCTTTTTATATCATATCATAACGGCGCAATGATATACACTTATTCACAAAAGTGTAACATTTCGGGCGAATCCAGATCCAGCTTTCGGTAATAGCAGTTGTTGGCAATTTTGTTTATGCTGGTGTGGCATATATTGCCATTGTCCGGCGTCACAATATAGACAAGCGAGTTTTGCTCGCAGTTGACATATATGGACTGGATGGAAAATGTGTTGCCCGATTCTTTGCCTTTGAACCACAGCTCGTTTCTGGACGTGCTCCAAAAAACGGCTTTCCTATACTTTATGGTCTCGTCGAACGCCGCTTTGTTTGTATACGCAATTAAAATGACTTCGCGGGTGGCGGCGTTTTGGACCGCCACCGGTATGACTTTGCAACTTTGTGGTATTTTGCCCAGCTTGTCAAAATCCAATGACAAAATGTTCGTCCCCTCAATGCTCTGGCTGTCGAATGGCCTGTCCAGCGGACTATCCATAGGCTCCCCCCTCGGCGCCCCATTGGCGCCCCTTACCGTTCTTGCTTTCTTATGGTATGACCTTCAATAGCGAATACGCGATGATGTCCTGCGCTCCGGCGGACTTAAGCGCCGGAATCAGGTTTCTGGCCTGTATCTCATCCACGATGACCTCTATGGCTACCCAGTCGCTGTTCACCAGCTTTGATATGGTCGGGTTTTTCATAGCCGGCAATATGTCGACGATGGCGTCCAGCGCGCCTTCCGGCACGTTCATTTTCAGGCCCAGCCGCGAGCGCGCCCGCAAGGCGCCCTGCAGCAATATAGACAGGTTCTCCAGCTTCTCCCTCTTCCAGGGCTCGCCCCAAGCGGCGCGGTTGGCGTGCAGCTTGGTCGTCGATTCCAGTATGGTGGCAATGATGCGCAGCTTGTTGGCCCTCAGCGAGCTGCCGGTCTCCGTCAGGTCCGCAATCGCGTCCACCAGTTGCGGGACCTTGACCTCCGTCGCGCCCCAGGAAAATTCGACCGCCGCCGTCACGCCATGTTCGTGCAAATAGCGCTCGGTCACATTAATCAGCTCGGTTGCGATGCGCTTGCCGTTGAGATCGGCCACGCTTTTGATGTCGCTGTCCTCGGCGACGGCTATGACCAGTCTGATGGGGTTGGGCGTACTTTTAGAATAGACCAGGTCGGCGACTTCCACCACGTCTGCATTGTTTTCCATAATCCAATCCAACCCGCTGATCCCCGCGTCCAGCACGCCCTCGGACACATAGCGCGGTATCTCCTGGGCGCGCATAAGCAGGATTTCCAACTCGGGGTCGTTGACCGTCGGATAATAGGATCGGTTGTTGACGGTTATGCGGAACCCGGCTTGTTGGAACAGTTGGAACGTCGCTTCTTCTAAACTGCCTTTAGGTAAACCTAACCGTAATTTCACGGGTGAACCTCCTAAATGATTTTTAACATATTGCCTGTGTTCAGGCGGATGGGTGGGGCGGCCAGGGGCGGACGGCCGGGGCGGCCGTCCCTACCGTCAATTCATGTGGATAGCCTGTTGGACGGCGGACGGCCGAGGTGGCTGTCCCTACCGTTAATTCATGCGGATAACTTGTTGGATGGCGGTCGGCCGGGAGCAGACAGCCCTACATAATTCATGCGGGTTGCTGTCATTATATGGTTACGCCAGCAGCTCGTATAGCGATATCTGGCTCTCGTCGGGCATTCCTTCCAGCGCCCCGTAGCCGCGCAGGATTTCCACGACGGTCTTTGTTGCTTTGGACCTTGCAGCCATGTCGTCTATCGAAATAAACGGCTTGCCACCTCTTGCGGCGCAAATCCCCTGCGCCGCAGACGCGCCGAGGCCGGTCAGCGAGCAGAGCGGCGGGCGGATCGCACCGTCTTCTATCAGGAACTTGTCCGTGTCGGAGCGGTATATGTCGACGGGCAAAAAATCGATGCCCCGCGCGTACATCTCTATGACCACTTCGAGTATCGTCTGTATCTTTTGCTCGCGCGGGCTAATATCGCGGCCGAGCTTATTGAGCTCCGCAAGGCGCATCTTGACCTTGTCAGCCCCCCGCGTCATGGTATGCGCGTCGAACTCCTCTGCCCTGACCGTAAAATACGCGGCGTAAAACGCCAGCGGCTTGTATATCTTGTACCATGCCTGATGGTACGCCATTTGCACATACGCCGTCGCGTGCCCCTTGGTGAACAGGTACTCGATTTTATTGCACGAATCAATGTACCATTCCGGCACGCCGCTAGCCAGCATCTTCTGTTCGTTTTCCTCGGAGACCTTCCCCCCTTTTTTCCTCACAGCCTCCATTATCTCGAACGCGGTTGTCTGATCGAGCCCATGGTTCATCAGGTAGAGCACCAGGCTCTCCCGCGTGCCGATGACCTCGGACACAGTGCAGACGCCCTTCCGTATCAGCTCCTGCGCGTTGTTGAGCCATACGTTCGTGCCGTGCGACAGCCCGCTTATCTGGAGCAGGTCGGAAAACGTCCGGGGCTGCGTTTCGACCAACATCTGCCGGATGAACCGCGTCCCGAACTCCGGCAGGCCAATGGTCCCGACCGGCGAGCCAATGTCCTCGGGCGCCACGCCGAGGGCGGCGGTACCCGTAAACAGGCTCATAATGTGCGGATCGTTCATCTTGATGCCGCTGGCCTTTACCCCTGTCAGCTCCTCCAGCATCTTTACGATCGATGGATCGGCGTGGCCGAGCAGGTCCAGCTTCAATATTGTCTCCTTTAGCGCGTTAAAATCGAAATGCGTCGTGACGATGTTTTTGTCCGCTGCGTCAGCAGGGTGCTGGATTGGCGTAAAGTCGTATATCTCCATGTCGTGCGGCACGACAATGAGCCCCCCCGGGTGCTGCCCGGTATTGCGCTTCACGCCGGTACAGCCCGCTGTGAGGCGGTCCTCCTCGATCTTGCCCGGCGCGAGCCCATTCGCTTCCAAATATTTTTTGACGAATCCGTATGCCGTCTTGTTGGCTATCGTGCCAATGGTGCCCGCCTTAAAAACGTTCGCCTCGCCAAACAGCTCCTCGGTATATTTGTGCGCAATAGGCTGATAGTCGCCCGAAAAGTTCAGATCGATGTCGGGCGCTTTTTCCAGGCCCTTCGCGCCGATGAATATCTCGAACATAATGTCCTGCCCGTCCTGTGCCAGCTCGTCGCCGCAGTGCGGGCAGAGCTTGTCCGGCAGGTCGAAGCCGGAGCTGATTTGCTTGTCGGCGGAAAATTCCAGGTACTTGCATTTGCCGCACAGATAATGGGGCGGCAGCGGGTTTACGTCTGTGACGCCGATGAGCGTCGCGACCAGCGACGAACCGACGGAACCGCGCGACCCCACCATGTAGCCGTCCTCGTTGGACTTTTTGACGAGCTTGCGGGCTATCATGTACATCACGGAAAAATTCTTGGAAACCAATATGTCCAGCTCCTGGTCCAGGCGCTCGCGGATGGGCGCAGGGAGGGGGCTGCCGTATTTTTCTGCGGCGCTCTTTTCAGTCAGTTCCTTCAATTCGTCGTCGGCGCCCTCCATGGCTGGCGTGAACATGCCGTCCGGGATCGGCTTGATCCCCTCGTCTATCCAGCCGTTGATCCGGTTCGTGCTATCGACCACCACATCATAGGCCTTGTCTGCCCCTAAATACTCAAATTCGCCGAGCATCTCGCCGGTGGTCCGCAAAAACAGCGGGGGCTGCGATTCGGCGTCTTTATAACCTTGGCCTGACATGAGTATCCTGCGGAACTGCTCGTCCGATTCGTCGAGGAAATGCACGTCGCAGGTCGCCGCGACCGGCTTGCCCAACTCATCTCCAATTTTGATTATCGTCTCGTTGATCGCACGTAAATCGTCCATTGAACCCACCGCGCCGTCGTTTAACAGGAACTGGTTGTTGCCCAGCGGTTGAATCTCCAGATAATCGTAGAACGAGGCGATGCGCAACAGCTCGTCGTATCCTCTCTTTTCCTTTATCGCCGTAAAGAGCTCGCCGGACTCGCACGCGCTGCCGACGATCAGGCCCTCGCGGTGCGCCTCGATCTCGTCGCGCGGCATCAGCGGGCGCCTGTAGAAGTATTCCAGGTGCGACTTGGATATGAGCTTGTATAAATTTTTCAGGCCTTTTTGGTTTTTGGCCAGTATAATTATATGGTACGAACCTTGGTTTTGCGCCTCGGAGCCTTTAAGGGCGATCGCCTCTGCGCTTTTGGACGTGTTTGCATCGGATTTTTTTTGGGCTTTTGCCTCGGCGCTTTTTGGAGCTTTAGAACCGGCGCCCCTAGAGGCGTTCAACTCAGCGATTTCCCCCGGCGCCAAGTATGCCTCGACGCCATATATGATTTTTATGCCGTGCTTTTTTCCGGCGTCATATGCGTCCGGGTACGCCTGTACGACGCCGTGGTCGGTGATCGCCACAGCGGGGTGCCCGAACTCAGCGGCCCTTTTTATCAGCTCCTCGACCGGGGAGACGGCGTCCAGCGCGCTCATCTGCGTGTGGAGGTGCAGCTCAACGCGTTTGACCGCTGCGTCGTCCACGCGCGGCGCCCGAAGGCGCTTATTGATGTCGACCGCATTCAATATCTGTTCTTTCAAGTACGTATCGTTCTGGATTTCGCCATATACGATTATATCATCGCCTTTATTGATTTTCGGTTTTATATAGCTGGTTTTTTTGGCCGGTACGATCAATTTAACCAGAATCGATCCGGTCCCGTCCGATATGCCGCAGTCCATAATCTCCATATCGCCCTTGCGGATGGGCCTGTAGCCGAGCGTGACGACTTCGCCCTGTAGAACGGCGCGCTCCATCTGTTCCACGGGCCTCTGTGATATGGAGACGGGCGGCGCGGTTATGGGAACGCCGCATATCACGTCGGGGTAGCGTTCAAAATACGCGCCGTCTTCGTAGTCGACGCCTTTCATGCTGCTGTCAAAATAGCCGGCGCGCACCTTTTCCCGCGACGCCTTTGAATAGTAGCGCGAGCCGCGCGCCGACGTCGACGCCGACGCACGCGACCGCTTTGCGGGCGCAGGCTCGGTGGCTGCGGCATCTGCCTCCCTGGGTGCGCGGGCGTCCCGCCCGCCCGTCTGCTCCGTTGGTTCGGCGGTTGTTGCGTCTTCCTCTCTGGGTGCGCGGGCGTCCCGCCCGCCCGTCCGCTCCGCCTGTTCTATAGTCGCATCTACTCGATGTTCTTGCGCATCTTCTCGATGTTCCTGCTCATCTTCTCGATGCTCCTGCCCATCTTCGCGTTGCGCCTGCACGCATTCGCCGCTGATCTGCAGCTCCACATCCGCGCACCCGAATATCTCCGCCAGCATAAGCCGCGCGCGCCGCTCATGCTCGGCGCCCGGCGCGGCGTCCGAGTAGATTTTAAGCAGCAGCTTCCTGTCCGCCGCATAAAAATCCGCCCCGGCAACATACATCTTGCCGAAATCCACATTCGGCGCCGGAACCGACGCCCCCCTACGTCCGCCGCCGCCTCCAGCGCCGACAGTCTCTATACCATTAATAATTTCTTCAAGTGAGTAAAGCCTGTTGTCCAACTAAGCCTCCAATATTATTGTGTTTTCCCCCGGCCAGCTATGTTCCATACCGCTTCCAATGCGCCATCGCGTACGCAGTAGTATCTGTCGTGCAGATTGACCGTCGTGCAGCAGTGCGAGGGCAGGTATTCGACTCTTTGTTGATATTCCAGTAGATCCTCTGCGTCGATGATTTTACCGTGCTCCTCACTGAGCGTGGCGAACAATCCGGGGTAGCCCGCGATAGCCGGCGGCCCGACCGTTATGCAGCAGGACTTTTGCCCCGCGTCGGTAATCGCGGCGCCCGGGCGCTTGTGGATCACCGTGGCCAAAACGGTCAGCGACTTCATAAAGTCCAGTCCCAGTTGCTCATAATCCGTATCCATGAATACGTACGAGCCCGCTTGAATTTCGGTCCATATGGTATTGTCGCCGGTGATGTTGTATGTGCCCGTCCCGGCGCCGCTGATTTGCGCGACAGCTATGCCGTCGTCTTCCAAATATTTTTTTATTGCGCCCACCTTGGCGACGGCGTCTCCCACGCCGCTCACCCTCTCCGGTTTGTCCAGATTGTGGCTCAACTGGCCGGCGTATGCCTGGAAGCCCTCAAACACCAGCCCGTCTGAGCTGTTTATCAATTTAGCCAGGTATTTGACTTCCTCTTTTGTGTTGACGCCGCAGCGCTCCATCCCGACATTGATCTCGACAAGGACATGCAATGTCGACCCGTAGTACTGGGCGGCTTTGGACAGATCGGCGATATTGTCCGCATTGTCTGCGCATACACCCATCTTCGCGAACCTTGCCAGACCGGCCAGCCGGTTCAGCTTGCCCTTATCCACGATCTGGTTGGCGATCAGGATGTCTTTAATGCCCGCTCCAACCAAAACCTCGGCCTCTCCCAGCTTCGCGCATGTCAGCCCCTTCGCCCCGGCGGCGACTTGCATGCGCGCGATCTCAGGCGACTTGTGCGTCTTGAAATGGGGGCGCAGTTTTGCCTTTTTGTCTTTGAAAAACTCAGACATCATCCGGATATTCGACTCCAGCGCGTCCATTTCGATTATCAGCGCCGGAGTCTCTAATGCTTGCGTTTTAATTGATGGTTTAAATGCCATACATTATACACCTTATATACCTTTCATGATCAAAATACTGTATTTAAGTATAATCAGAAAGTGCGAAATAATCAGATAGCGCGAATATGATGACTAGACTTCCTCGTCAGGGTTGAACTCGGCGTTTACAAGCATGCCGCCGTCGACCAAAAGCTCGGAACTGGTAATGTAGCTGGCGTCGTCGCTGAGCAGGAACGACACGGCGGATGCAATTTCCTCCGGTTCGCCGATGCGGCCCAGCGGGCTCTTGTCTTCGGCAAACTTCCGCGCCACCGTGCCGGGGTGGCTCCGGGACATGCCTGTGTATATCGAGCCCGGCAGGATGCTGTTGACCCTGATGCCATGTTCGCCCAGCACGAGCGCCAGCGCCTTGGACAACATGAGTACGCCGGCTTTCGTCGCGCAGTACACGGTTTGGTCGTACGCGCCGACATGTGCCGATATGGACGAGATGGTGACGATAGAGCCTCCATGCCCCTCTTTTATCATCTGCTTCGCGCCCTCCGAGCAGAGCACCCATGTCGCTTTCAAGTTGACGTCCATCAGCCGATCGTACATCTCGAGCGTGGTCTCGTCCCATTTCAGCTTGGGGTTGATGCCCGCGTTGCTGACTATATAGTCGAGCCTCCCGCCCTTTTCGACGGTCTCTTTGAGCATGCCCACAACTTGCTCCGGATAACCCACGTCGGCGCAGACCGGGAACCCCTTCCCGCCCGCCTCCACAATTTTTTGCATCGTCTCGTCGGGGCTCAGCCCGGGCAGATGGTTGAACGCCACAAGGGCGCCCTCCCCTGCCAGCCTGACCGCCGTCGCCTGGCCAATGCCCGAAGTGGTGCCGGTAACCAGCGCCACCTTCCCAGCGAACCTATCTTTCACCATTTTATTTACCTCCTAGAATAACGCTATCGGGTTGAACGGGCTGCCTGTTCCGCCCGGCAGACGCAGCGGCGCCGCAACCACCATGAATTCGTACCGCCCCTCCTCCTCGCAGACCACCGCCAGCTCGTCCAATTGGAGGCTGTCCGCGACAAACATGCCCATGGCTGCCACCTGCAGCACGTGGATGGGGCTCCTGAGGTGCTGCACGCGCGAAGGCGCCGTCTCGCCGTCCCCTTCCGGCAGGAACGCCGCCACCCGCCGCTCATGCATCAGCGCCACGCAGTACGGGTCGACCCCTGCGCGCCCCTCCCCATCATGCCCGACGTTCCAAGGCCCCAACTCCGCCCTGCGGCGGCACTGGCCGGTGCGCAGCAGCATTATATCGCCCTGCCCGAGCCTCACGTTTTCCGCCCGCTCGATGGCTTCAATCTCGCCTGCGGTCACGGAGTCACCCGGCTCCATCCATTTTATCCCCCTGTGCCGGGGCACGTCAATGAGCACCCCCCTGCCCGCGACGCCGTGCGCGTATGCTGTGACGTCGAGGCGCCCTGCCCCGGCTGTGCTGACGACGGACGCCGGGACGCCGTTGTATAACAGCCCTTTGTACGAGATGTGGCACAGCGCGTCGAGGTGGGTATGGCAGTCGCCGTGAAACTGCATGCCCAAGAAATCGGTGGCGAAGCCTTGGAAGCCCTGGGCGCCCTGCTCCGTGTCAATGTCGTGCGCCGCCGCCATGTAGTGTATCGCCGGGTGCGCATTGTCCGGGCCGGCCTCCGTGTCGATGGGTATGGACATGGAGACGCTCCTGCCGCTCGTCACCAGGGCCGCCGCCGCTTTGACCGCGTCCGGCGTTATGTAGTTGAGCGTGCCCCGCTCGTCGTCCGCGCCCCAGCGGCCCCAGTTTTTCAGCGACTCAAAGAGCGCGTCGAACGCGCCCTCCGTCATTATGTCGCCACCAGCGTTATTCATATTGGCAGACAATGCTATGCCCCCCTGAATATTTATTGAATGAAATATTTATAATATATATGTCATATGACTATCTGTGAGTATATCAAAAAATGCATAGGTTTGCATGATGGGCGCCGCTGGTGTATACTGGTGGGGCTTGTTGACTAAAGATAAAAAGCGGGCGGCGGGCGACGGACGACGGACGACGGGCTGCGAGGCGAGGCGCGGAGCGCCATGTTGGCCACCTGCGGAACGGGGCGTTAACGGCGCGCGTATGAAGGATTTTACAGAACAGGGGGCGCCGCTTTTTTTAGCGGACTTCCTCAACTATATTGAAACAATCAAAGGTAAATCAAGCAATACGACTCAGGTCTATTTTTATGATCTGCGCTTGTTTTTTCGTTTTTTGCTCGTCAGGTACAAAGTCGCGGACGGTCAGGACGGACTCGACAAAATTGACATTTCCGATATGGACGCCTCGCTCCTGCGCAGGGTAGCGCTTGGGGATCTTTACGCGTTCCTCTCGTACGTCAACCGCGAGCGGGCCAATTCCAGCCACGCGCGCGCGCGCAAAGTCGCCACCTTAAAATCTTTTTTTAACTACGCCTCAACCAAGGCAGGCCTCGTCGAAACGAACCCCGCCTCTGAGCTGGAGTCGCCGAAAATCGTCAAGCGGCTCCCGCGCTATTTGAACATCGACGAGAGCAAGCAGCTTTTGCAAACGGCGGGCGAGTCGGAATCGTCGCAGCGGGAGCGCAACTATGCGATGCTCACCCTTTTCCTCAACTGCGGGATGCGCCTGTCCGAGCTCGTCGGTATA
>Ga0099364_10010133_pt1 | contig 12991 bp, 11 predicted proteins | sample TergutTh196P3_FD_73070 | JGI IMG/M metagenome (GOLD analysis project Ga0099364, IMG submission 73070) | Microcerotermes parvus P3 segment gut microbial communities from Pointe-Noire, Republic of the Congo - Th196 P3 | ecosystem: Host-associated > Arthropoda: Insects > Digestive system > Gut ...
TTGAATATTGGATAACTGCGATTGCTTTGTGCAAATTAGGCGCTGTTATGATTCCTGCGACCATGCAGCTCACCTCCAAGGACACCATTTATCGCCTAAATGCAGCAAAAGCGAAAGCCGTTGTGTGCTATGACGATGATTACATAGTCGCTCAAATGGAACAAGCATTGCCTGAGTGTCCAACTGTAAAAGTGAAGATACTCACCCCGGGGCTGCGCGAAGGATGGCTTGAGTTCAACAGACCTCTTGAGGGGTTCTCTGATTCGTTCGAGCGTCCTGTTGGTGATAACGGCGTAACTGCAAAAGACCCAATGCTGATCTATTTCACCTCCGGCACAACCGGAATGCCTAAGATGGTTCTGCATAATTTCGCACACCCTCTGGGGCATATCGTCACCGCAAAGTACTGGCAGCAAGTCCGCGATGACAAACTCCACATGTCAGTTTCCGACTCGGGTTGGGCAAAATTCGGTTGGGGTAAGATATATGGACAGCTCATTAGCGGCACCGTCGTTTTCGCTTATGACATGGATGATTTTGTCCCAAGCAAGCTCATGGAGATACTTGGCAAGTACAAAGTTGCAACTTTCTGCGCGCCTCCCACAATGTACCGCTTTATGCTTGCAGACGGCATGGAAGGCTATGATTTCAGCTCCATCGAGCATTGCGGCAATGCAGGAGAGCCTCTCAGCCCGGAGGTTTTCAACAAAATCAAAACTGCATGGGGGCTTGATATGCACGAAGGTTTCGGGCAATCAGAAACCACTGTGCTTATCGCCAATTTCCCTTGGTTCGCACCAAAGCCGGGGTCTATGGGAAAGCCTGCACCTATCTATGACATCGATCTTGTCAACGAGGACGGCCTTCCCTGCGAAGACGGCGAAGAAGGGAGAATCATAATTCGCAATGTAGATGCAGTTGGCTTGTTCAGAGGTTATTACCAAGACAAGGAATTGACTGATGAAGCGTTTGCGAATGGTGTTTACGATACCGGTGACATGGCATGGCGCGATCCCGAGGGTTATTATTGGTTCATCGGGCGAAACGACGACATGATAAAATGCTCCGGGTACCGCATTGGTCCTTTTGAAGTTGAAAGCGTACTGTCGGAACACGATGCTGTTCTGGAATGCGCTGTGACAGGAGCACCGGACCCCCAACGCGGGCAGGTGGTGAAAGCGACTATCGTTCTCAACAAAGGTTATGAGCCATCAGAGGAACTGATCAAAGAACTCCAGAATCATGTAAAGCGCACAACCGCTCCATACAAATACCCTCGCATCATCGAATTCATTGACGAGCTGCCCAAAACCATTGGCGGGAAGATAAAACGAGCAGAGTTGAGAACTAGAGAATAAGCGATTGCCGTTTTGAATTCACTGCACATAAAGTATAGGCATAGCCGTTGGTTTTATTCTCCAACGGCTGTGTTTTTGCTGCAACTCGCCTTTGCTTCTGTTGATAGTCGAGTGTTTTTTTGCTATATTTGAAAGAGCAAAATAATATAGAATCCGAATCCACATACCAAAAACAGCAATGCATATAGTAGCACGAATAGCGGAGATAGCTGTGTTAGTACCGACAACAGCATTTTTTCTTTTCTCCTATAGTATATCGAAAGGATGACACAGATTATCATAGATACCGGAAAACACAATAGCAATAAAACGCTAGTGCTGACCAACACTGCCCGAAGCGAAAAAAAGCTATTGATTGCAGCTTCTCCGCCCAGCGCAATGTACCCTATAGCGTTAATAACCAACCAAATTGAAGGATAGACTAACGACAACCATACACAGTTGATTATTATGCTAACAACCTTTACTTTGCCTAAATTTGTATACTTCTCTATATAGTGTTGATATTTTCCATCATTATATTTTTTTGTCTGTCTCGTTACGGCTACGCACAGCATTAAAAATGCAATAATGGCGGCTAAACTGATTATTGTTTCACTCATATCATTAGCCTCCTCAGACAAAGGTCGATAAATTTATGTGATACAGGACAAAAAAGCAACTCGATTAATTTTCTTCTGTGGTGTCACTGAACATTCAACAATGATAGCCTTTGATTTGCTACTGCTCTTATTTCAAAAATAATACTAATTATCCCACACTCGCTCGAGTGCAAGCATATCCGCGCCTATCACCACTCCTATTAAACATTTAATCGCGCCGACAGCCCTCATTCCTAGGGCGTGGTACATCCGCAATTACCTCTGCTCCTAGCGCAAACATTGACATCGACCCGAAATCTTCAAGGAAACCGTCATAGTCCCCAATCGCGATGCTCGGGTTTCGCGCCGCGTCCACCATGCCCGTCCACTCATTAGCCGTCTGGCGGACTTCATGCATAACCATGTCCGGTTGCGATACTGCAATCGCTGTAAAGATTATATCATACGGCGTTGGAGCATAATAGTACTCTTCATAGCCTGCATCGTGCTGTACATCTGAAACTGTGCCGACTCCATAACGAATGGCATCTGCAGCTTTATGAGCTGCTTCTTGGATCGTTTCCTGGTTATCCTTCCCTATGGCAGAGAACCAGACCTCCGACAGTGCTGCTATCGCTGCTACCTGCTCTGCTGTTAGCCCGAGTTTCTCATCGTCTTCCATGTACAACCCTGTTGGGTCAACGAAGTTCACCGGGTCGTTTCGGCAATAGAGGTAAGGGTTGATGGACAGCGGGCTGCGCACGATGCCGCCTAGGAGTTGTGGGAAGAAGCTGTAATGCTTGGATTTCGAACAGGTTTTTTGTCAAGCAAGGCAAATCTCCGCAGGAATATATCCATATTTCAAGGAGATATAACGAAGCTTGGCAGGAAACCTGCCGAAAGACAGGTGTTACAACCTCTTCCCACAACTCCTGCGGTCGGGCTGCATGAAGCGCTTCGCCCCCGAGTCGTAGAGCCTAGCCTGAGCGAAATACACTACCAGCACGGCATCCCATGTGTATCCGGTGAAACCCATCAGGATGTTCAGCCCCGAATGGTTGACCCCTTCAGGCTGTACCGTGTAGGCATTGCCCCATGCGTCGAACTCGTTGTAGGCGAGCGCCCTGCCGTCCACATCGGTGAAATAGGAGATTCCGCCAAGCCTATTGCTGTGGGCGAAAGCCTTGCCGTTGCGCCCGCTTGCTATGACGCTCCGGATGCTCTCCGGCTAAGTGGGGCATCGGTCTACATCCGTAGTATTCCGATACCCCATACCAGTGTCAGGTTGTACAATCTCTCGTTTTTTATTTACTCGTATTCCTTGCATTTAACTTATTAACTGTTGATTCTATTGCTGAAAACACTTAACGTTTTGCGTTCGGAAATGTTTTGCTAGACGCTAGTGCTAAAAGTTTGGTTGTGATAACAACAGATATGTTCATAAGCATGGTATTCCTAATTACAGTTAATATTCCTACACCATTTCGCAATGTAGGATAAACTGTGAAAATCGTCACGATAATGTGAGAGAGTCTAATCATCAATATTGACACAGGATGCACTTGGAAAGTACATGTGATTTCTAACGATTTTTCAAGGTTCTTGAACCGCAGAACATAGGGTAATTGCGTATTTGTTGGCATTATGCCAAACAAAAGTTCATGCTTAATCATGTATACATATCTTCTACGGACATACACCGTGATGTTATCTTTTTTTGCCTCGTTCTTTAGGGTAGCGACAAATTTTTCTTTTGTACCCTCCACATTAATAAATGTTTTTCGAAATATAACATAACAGCCTACCTCACAATGATAGCTACTCAGACGAATATTATTACGAAAAAGCTTCTGCTATCGCTTCCCTTTGGTCTTGGGGCAAGGCATCGAAGCGTCTCGTAAGATACGTATGTATTTCATTTTTCATATCATCTGGTATCCAATTTAGCGACAGAACCTTGCCTTTGCTAATCTCAGTGTGCATTTCAGCTAGTAGCAAACTATTACCGTATGATATGACGGCACCTGCTACTGCGGCAGCATAATCTAGTAGAAACTACCTAATTAATCGATCACAAGTATAATTATGCCTCTACTTGCTATCCGTTGCCACTTTACCTACCCATAGACGTTTCTTATAATATACAAATCCTGCCAGTCCGCTCAGTCCCCAACCGATTCCGATTGACCAAGCGAGAGCTTCAGGTCCCATGCTGGCAAATCGTACAAGGCTGTATGCTGACAAAACGCGCAGGAACAGGCTGAATACAGGCAATACCATGGCAATGACGGCATCGCCAACTCCTCTGAAAAAGCCGTTGAATACGAAGAGGAACACAAACAAGAAATAGAATCTCACCATAATATTAAGGTTCTGACCACCGATGCGGAGGATTTCCGGAGTGTTCACATCTCCTTGGTTCAAGAAAAGGGAAATAAGTTGGTTTCCATAGACCATAATGACACCGGACACCAGGAATGAACATGCAAGCATTAACATCAGTACGGTGCGAAAACCTTTTCTGGCTCGTTCCTCCAAACCGGCTCCCATATTTTGCGCTGCGAAGGTCGACAATGCAGCGCTCAGATTTGAAACCGGCATCGTTGCAAATTGATCAATTCTATTTGCAGCAGTGATTCCAGCCATTGCTGCCGATCCAAAAGAGTTGATTAGTCTTGTGATGGTGAGCTGGGCAAATGTGGTCAGTGAAAACTGCATCATCGCAGGTGCTCCGTACCTGAATATCAGTTTAAACAGCACACTATCAAATTGTAGTTTTCTAACCTGTAGAAATTCCATCTTTCTATTTGCATAAGCGAAACACAATACAGCAGAAACCATCTGTGAGATAATCGTCGCTATTGCAACGCCTGCTACACCCATGTCTAGTTTTATCACGAAAAACAAATCCAACAAGATGTTGAGGCTAGTGGCGCATATCAAAAAGTACAGCGGTCTGCGGGAGTCGCCCAATGCACGCATATAGGCGGTATACATATTATAGAACACCGGGAACACCACACCTCCCATGGCTATGCGCATGTATATAACTGCATCATCGAAAATGTCCTCGTTGGTGTTGAGCAGCCGAAGAAAAGCCGGTGCAAAGGCAATGCCCAGAAATGCAAGAACAATGGCAATGCCTATGAGCACCGTGATGCTGACAGACACAGTCTTTTTCAGCCTGTCATATTCTTTAGCTCCAAAAAACTGAGAAATCACCACCGAGGCACCCGTTGTGAGACCAATAAGGCTGGCTAAGATAAAGTTAATCAAACTCAATGAAACGCCAATCGACGCCAACGCATCCCCGCTCACATACCGTCCCACCACAACCATGTCTACCACGCTATATAGCTGCTGAAACAAATTGCCGATGAGCATCGGCGCTGAGAATAATATAATTTGCTTTGCAATGCTGCCTACTGTAAAATCTCTCAATTTCCCACCTACCTAATTGTGTATCCAGGCTTATAACAACAGTTTCTGCAACAGTAAAAGCCTCGTCATTCCGGGCTTGACCTGAAATCCCCCAAAAGACACCACAGGCTTACCCCATCTGCTGCATGAACAAGGAGCAACTGTATTATAACTTCGCTTGCCTGCCCATTATAACATCCCCTGTCAAGACACAGCAATTCAGATAGAGCAATTGCGGCATTGGTAAAAAAATGGTATACTAAACTTCGGATGACCTAATATGTGATATACCGGAATAATACCATTTTGAATTTTATTTGAAGTCTTTGAATATACCGGAAAGCACATTTGTGAAAACGCATCGCATTACCACGACAGTCTATAACAATATCGTATCGTTGTTCCGCAAACATAGTTACACAGCCCTAGCAGAGCTATGGCTCTGTAAAAGCATCAAAACAGCAGGTTCCTAAACTCGCCATTCTCTATGTGGTTTTATCGGCATATAGTAAGATCGAGAATGAGAGACAAGCAACAAGGAGTTGATACCAATAACACGGTTTTTCGTTAAACCAGAGCATATTTTGGGTGGTAAAGCGTATTTGAGCCCAGAGGACATGGAGCATGTTAAGGTGCTAAGACTCCGTCCGAATGAGCTTTTTGTTGTCTGTGATGGTACAGGTTTTGATTATGTATGTAGGCTTGAGGATCCGAGCAGCAATGTAGCTGTCATCACTGACACTCTTCCATCCCTTGGAGAACCAAGTGTTTCGTGCAGTGTGTATATCGCCTATGCAAAAGGTGACAAAATGGAATACGCTGTGCAGAAGTCTGTGGAACTTGGTGCTAGGGAAATTGTATTGTACCCATCAGCGCGAAGCATCTCTATTCCTAAGGACTTGGAGAAACGAACCGCACGGCTTCAGAGAATCGCTCTGGAAGCTGCCAAGCAAAGCGGAAGAGGCCTCGTCCCGGCTGTTACTGTTGCTGACTCCTTTAACAAAGCAATAGAGGATGCAGCAAATTCCGCTATCCCCCTATTTTTATACGAGAACGAAAAAAAGACCGATTTGAGGCAAGCGCTTGAAATGCGCATTGATGCTCTGTCGGTCTCTATTGTCGCGGGTCCTGAAGGCGGATTCGAAGCCTCGGAAGCGGATTTTGCCCGCTCTTTAGGCATGATTTCTGTAAGCCTAGGTCCGCGAATCTTGCGCTGCGAAACCGCGCCCATTGCAGCCCTTGCTGCGGTGATGTATCATACCGGAAACCTTTGAGTTCTTACCCCCTGTGTCAAAGGTTATGACGGAAAAATTGGAGTTTCCTTTCTGGGCTTTGTGCCCATGAAGTATACCGTAGCGATACAACGGTAACGATGGAAACGAGATATTCAATATTGCGCATTTTGAAAGAGGATAGAACATGCTGACATTCATACACTATGCTAAATGCACAACCTGTAAAAAGGCGAAAATCCTGTTGGACAGCCATCAAGCGCTATATAAAACCCGCGATATCAAATCGGCGAACCCAAGCTACGACGAGTTAAAAGAATGGCTCCCATTGAGCGGTTTGCCTGTCCGTAAGTTCTTTAACTCTAGCGGTCAATTATATAGATCCTTGGGCTTAAAAGACAAGTTGCATTCAATGAGCGAGGACGATTGCTTAAGGCTGTTAGCTACAGACGGTATGCTCGTGAAACGTCCGCTGCTCATAGACGATAACCGTATTTTGGTAGGCTTTAATAAGGTCGAATGGGAATCTGTATTTGACGAATACAATAATGGAAAACCTGAGAGATTGCTTGACGGCTGCTGCGGCAAACCGCTCGAAATAGCGCCTGCCGGAGATAGGAATAGTGATAATGCAGCAAACGCCGCTCCTCTTGATTCCTATAGAAGCAAAGACCACGAGGCTTTCCATTTAAAAGGTTTAGGTGATAGCTATGAAAAACTTGGCAGCCTAAACCTGTTCATGCAATGCAAGAACCTTCGCTCCGATGCTTTTCGTTTATTGCCGGAGGGGTATTCGTTTAGATTGTGCAGGCGCGACGAACTTGAAACGTGGAAGCGGATAGTTGCAGAGGAACAATATGTTGATTTGATCACAAAGTATTATAACGATGTCTATGCAGCGCATGAAGATGAGTTTTTCAAGCGCTGCGTATTTGTCTGCAATGCAGATGATAAACCGATTGCATCATGTTTAGTTTGGCGGTCATATGGGCTTATCTACACTATCGGATGGTTTCGAGTCCTGCCCGAATACGAAGGGCAGGGTATTGGTCGAGCATTATTGAGCAAAGTTTTACATGGAATTTCACTTCCAATATATCTGCATACTCAACCAACATCCATGCGGGCGATAAAGCTGTACTCAGATTTTGGGTTTCGCCTGATAACCGACCCGGTAGTCGGGCATCGCAAAAACGACCTGGATGAATGCAGAAGCCTCCTATCAGCAATTCTCCCGATGGACGATTTTTCGAGCATACAATATACCAAAGCGGATGACGCTCTGCTAACTGCAGCGTTATCAAGGGAAATATCCGAGTTTTGAACACAAAATACTCTACTGTTGCATATTAAGATTCCAGTCCAGATGCAAGGGGCTGTCAGTGTCTTGCTTCAAGGATTCAAGTATTCTCATTCTTGAGTTATAATCTGATTCATCCTCGCTCCAATAGGCGAAACCAAGCATGTAGCTATCCCAGAATTCGTCCCAAGAATCGAAGGTTGCTTGAATAATTATGCAAATATCGATGGATTTTTCTATTGCTTCGTCATATGTATAATAACCTGCAATGTATCCATTTGCGCATAATTGCGTCGCTCTGCTAAGATCCCAGCCCATTATGGCATTGTCTCCATATGTAGTGTACGCATCATGCATCTTCTGAAAAAAGAATACGTCCTCTGCGCTATCAACAAATTGCAGCTCGTAGTTGAATTCCTCCTCGCTCATCTCTGTTATGCCATAGTATTCCGCATCTTCTAAAAATCTAGGATTGTGCAAGCCCAGTACGAGGTCATCTACCATTTCATCAAGGTCTTCCTTATTTGTGATCCCCCACCATTGTTCGAGGGATGTCCGCTGTGCTCTTTCTAAAGCAGAACTTGGACGCTCTCCACCATATGTGGCTACGTCCTGGCCATTGACCAATGTAAGCACTGCATGTGTACCATTTATCCAGAGTATTCGCTCTGCGTTCACGTCTAGGTTTGATGAATCATTTCTGCTGCTCTCGCAAGCGCTTGACATAGGTACTACTATCAAGCTCAGGATTGCAATTATCGCCAGCAATTTATGTTTTTTCATTATGTCGTACTTATCCTTTACGGTTAATTTTTGCAATTGTATACTATATTTGCCAAAATAGCAATGCCTGCAATAGACAGGTAGAGGATAATTGGTAAAATCTGCCACAAAAAAAGAAAAATCTTGCATATTTATTCAGGTTTTGTTAAAGTACAATCAGAACAAATATCAAGGAGGGTACACATATGGCAACATTGTCAGACAAAGAAAACTATCTACGAATGCTCAACGCTCAAGTCCCGGCGTTTGTTCCCCCGATGCTTTCCATGAGATGCGGTGTGCGCGCCTCTGGATTGTCTCGCCCTCGAGACCCAAATGAGATGGAATTCACTGATTTCTATTTCGGTATCCCGATGGTTATGGAACCCAACAGCGGTCCTATACCAAAACCGGATGAGTTCTTGGTGGAAGACATTCGCCAGTGGCGCGATATCATCAAAAGGCCTGCTGTTATCGATGAAGTCAATTGGGAGGAGATGTCTAAAAAGGATCTCGATGACCGCGACCCGGCATTGCTCAAGGTTGGCGGCGGCAGCGTTGGGAACGGCTATTTTATGATGCTCACTTATTTCATGGGCTTCAACAACGCTTTAATCGCAATAATGGAAGAGCCCGATGAAGTGAAAGCTTTGCTCAACTTCATTCTCGGGCTCAACTTGACTCTTGGCAAGAATTATTTGCAATGGTACAAACCCGATGTATACAGCATGGGGGACGACATTGCCCACGAACGTGCGCCATTTGTCTCTGACGAAGTGTTTCTTGACATTTTTGAACCTATGTGGCGGCAAAACGTTGCGCTTTACAAAGAAGCAGGCTTGCCTGCGGAACATCACAACTGCGGTGCTTTCTGGCCTTTTGTGAAGCATATCGTAAACATGGGCTTCAATGCTTGGAATCCTGCCCAGCCAACATACAACGATCTGCCGGCTATCAAAAAGGAATATGGCAACAAGTTGGCTCTTTGCGGCGGTTTCGAGAGCAACGGTATGGTTTCATGGGATCAAACAACCGAGGAAGAGATTCGTGCCTACGTTCGAGAAGTCATGGATACCCTGGCTCCCGGCGGCGGTTTCGCTTTTGGCGGTCTTGTCCTGGGCAATCGCGAAAATCCGGTTATTGCAGAGCGCAACACTTGGATTACTGACGAATACGAGAAAAACAAGTTTAAATACTATTAAGGAAAAGGGGAGTGCAATATGGCAACATTATCTGAAAAAGAAAACTATCTACGCATGATAAATGGCGGAGTTCCGGCTTATGTACCAAGATCCCTGTGGATCAGATGCGGCGTTCGTTCCACGGCTTTTACTACACCTCGCGATCCCGGCGTAATGGAGTTCAAAGATAATTTCTTTGGCATACCAATGGTTATAGAACCCAACAGCGGCGCAATTCCAAAACCAAATGATTTTCTCCTTGAGGATATACGCAAATGGCGCGATGTAATCAAAAGACCAAGCAAGATAGATGGAGTCGATTGGGAAACTGTCTCAAAGAAAGACTTGGAAGACCGCGATCCTGCGCTGATAAAATTCGGTGGAGGAGGCGTGGGCAACGGTTACTTTATGATGCTCACCTATTTCATGGGTTTCAACAACGCTTTGATAGCAATCATGGAAGAGCCTGACGAAGTGAAAGCGCTTCTCAATTTCATCCTCGGTCTGAATCTGGAATTAGGCAAGCAGCATCTGAAATGGTATCAACCGGACATTTATTCTATGGGCGATGACATTGCCCACGAGCGTGCTCCTTTTGTTTCCGAAGAGGTTTTTCTTGACATCTTCGAGCCTATGTGGAGGCAAAACACTGCTCTCTTCAAAGAAGCCGGTTTACCGGCAGAACACCACAACTGCGGCGCTTTTTGGCCTTTTGTCAAGCATATCGTCAATATGGGCTTCAATGCTTGGAATCCGGCTCAACCATCTTTCAATGATTTGCCAGCCATTAAAAAAGAGTATGGCAACAAACTGTGCATCTGTGGTGGCTTTGAGAGCAATGGCATGGTTTCCTGGGATCAAACCACAGAAGAGGAAATTCGCGCTTATGTGCGAGAAGTCATGGATACACTCGCGCCGGGCGGCGGTTACGCATTCAGCGGCAATGTTATGGGCAATCAAGAAAACACTGTTGTCCAAGAACGAAACTCTTGGATCAACGATGAGTACGAAAAAAACAAGTTCAAGTATTATTCATAAGAGCTCAGCCTGCACCAACGGTTTTTCGGGTATTTGAAATACCAATTAGACAAAAAAATAGGAGGATAGGTATATGGCAACATTGTCAGAAAAAGAAAACTATCTGCGCATGATGAACGGGCAAGTCCCAGCGTATGTCCCAAGGACAATGGGCATGAGATGCGGTGTCCGCGCATCCGGACTCTCGCGCCCTCCAGACCCCGATGCAATGGAATTCAATGACTTTTTCTTTGGTATCCCAATGGTTGTCGAGCCAAACAGCGGTCCAATTCCAAAACCTGATGCCTTTATGCTAGAAGATATTCGCCAATGGCGCGATGTGGTGAAGAGACCTAAGGTCATCGATGAAGTAAATTGGGAGCAAATGTCAAAAAAGGATTTGGAGGATCGCGACCCTGCTTTGCTTAAATCAGGCGGCAGCAGCATTGGTAACGGGTATTTTATGATGCTCACCTATTTCATGGGTTTCAACAATGGGTTAATAGCAATAATGGAAGAGCCCGATGAAGTAAAAGCTTTCCTCAATTTCTTGTTGTCCCTCAATTTGGAGCTTGGCAAGAACTATATCCAATGGTACCAGCCCGACATGTACCATATGGGTGACGACATAGCCCACGAACGCGCGCCTTTTGTCTCGGAAGAAGTCTTTATGGACATTTTTGAGCCGATGTGGCGGCAAACCGTTGCGATTTACAAAGAAGCAGGATTACCTGCCGAACACCACAATTGCGGCGCTTTCGCTCCCTTTGTCAAGCATATTGTGAACATGGGTTTCAACGCTTGGAATCCTGCCCAGCCTACATTCAATGACCTCCCTGCTATCAAAAAGGAATTTGGCAACAAATTGGCAATTTGTGGAGGTTTTGAAAACAACGGAATGGTCTCGTGGGCTCAAACCACTGAAGAAGAAATCCGCGCATATGCACGCGGGGTGCTGGATACGCTTGCTCCAGGAGGCGGTTTCGCCTTTGGTGGTGGCGTCATGGGTAGCCGGGAGAACCCCGCTATCGCTGAGCGCAACGCTTGGATTTCAGACGAGTACGAGAAAAACAAGTTCAAGTATTATTAAGTCCAGGCATCTTGACTCGTTTTGCCAAAAAGCAAAGCTCCCACGGTTGATATAGTGGGAGCTTTGCTTTTCGAATAACATTCTTTCTTATTCTTCTAATTTATATTTAGTTCTAGTCTACAGTATTATATGGTAGCGTCCTGCGTGGTGGTGTAGCGTACAGCATTCAGATAATGGTGATGGGTTTGAAAATCATGCGTCTTGCGGTGTTTGCGTTGCAATATGAAGCAAGACTATGTGGATAGCAGCTCTTGGCATAACCTGGAATCGTTTAAGAAGGTGTTTGAGATAATTAAGTGTTTTTATATTGTTGCTTCCGCGAGTTCCTCCGGTCTTTCTTCCGCCATACGCTTTCTAAGAATCTTCATCATGTTTATTGCAAGGGGAGCCACAATCAGCAGTGTCAAGACTTCAGCCCCCGGTTGGACTGCTATTAACCCAATTAGCCCAAAGAATCTAGGCAATGTGAATATCAAAGGGAAAAAGCATAAGCCTTGGCGGGATATGCTTATGAGCATCGCCCCTGAAGCGCGTCCTGTTGCTGCATACATTTGATTAACAACCATTGTCCAAGCGTCAAACGGTAATGAAATACATTGAGATCGCAGAGCAAGCGTACCAATGGCGAGCATTTCGGCATCTGTCGTTGTAAACAATTTTATGACTTGCGATGAAAATATAAACGTAATCGCGCTTGGTATTGTGATAAACACAATTAATGAGGTCACCGTGAATTTATATGCTTCCATGACTCTATCGAATCGCCCTGCTCCCCAGCAAAAACCAGCTACAGGTTGGAATCCTTGGCTGTAACCAAGACTGCATGAACGAAGCATCATCAGAAGTCTGTTAGTCACAGATATCGCGGCTAGTGTAGCTGCTGAAAATTGTGCACCGGCAATTCGATTCATTGTGATAGCGGTTGCTACTTGAAGACCTGAACGGAAAAGACCGGGACTTCCCATTTTTGCTACTTCCGAAACCACGTCCTTAGAGTAACTGATTTCTCTTAGATTAAGCCTAATCGCGGTTTTCCCTCTAATATATGGT
>Ga0099364_10010134_pt1 | contig 12991 bp, 7 predicted proteins | sample TergutTh196P3_FD_73070 | JGI IMG/M metagenome (GOLD analysis project Ga0099364, IMG submission 73070) | Microcerotermes parvus P3 segment gut microbial communities from Pointe-Noire, Republic of the Congo - Th196 P3 | ecosystem: Host-associated > Arthropoda: Insects > Digestive system > Gut ...
AATGTTTTCGAGCACAAGGTTTGTGTTTTCAAAAATACTTGATTCATGCTCGCTTAATACTCCAAAACGGATAAACACAACATACGCGCCTTCTATCCTTGTTTGCAATTCTTTGGTAACCTTTTCAACCCGTGTTTCGCCAAGCAGTTTCAAGAAACGTTCCGGGACAAAACGGTGGTACGACCTGCTCAATGCCCGCAGGCTTTCGTCGTTTTCTTTGAGTATTTCCGCAAGTCTGCTGACATGCCTGTACATTTCCCCGGTCTCGTCACCTGAACGTATCACAGGCACGTCGTCATACCTTCCCAAGCCAAAAGAATGCAGCGTCTCGCTTAGCCTTTTGAGCGTAATCACATGGAACAGTGTGGTCAGAATAATCAAAGCAGACAACAACACGCCCGTTACCAGCAGGAAACTGTTGACCACCGTCGCAAAACCTCGGATACTGCTGTCCAACTCTGATAAATTCACAATAACGCAAAGAACGGTCTCCGCCTCTCCCTGCATAATAACTGTGGGCTTTATAAGAGCTATCATCTCTCCAATCTCTGTTGACAGGGAGACGACTTGTCCTTCAACCGCGTTAACTCTGTATATCTCATCCATAAGATCAGGGTATGGTAAAAACGTACTCATCATAATACCCTGCGGATATCTGCCGCTGGAAGCTGCCAATGTTATCCCGTCTTCTCCGCGCGCGAAAAGGTACGCAAACATAGGGCTGGTGTTTTGCTCGCCAAGATTGTAATCAACGCCAAACTGCTCCATAAACAGATTATACTCCTGTGCTGAGGAACCCGACGGAACACCCGTAACAAGCGAGGAAAGCAAAATTTCCGTACTTGTGTTCAGGCTTTCGCTGTATGAGCGCCGGAGCGTTTCCCCAACTCTTGGTATAAGCGAGTATTCCGACAGAATAAAAAACGCTATAAAGACAACGAGCGCCGTCAGCAAAGTCTGCCGCGCTACCATGGGCATCCTCATTCGCATGAAATGAACAAAGAACTCCCATATGAGTATTGAAGCAATAATAATCCCGATAATGACAGAGATTAATATAAACCAGTCTGTAAGGCTTGCGTGACTCAGTCCGCGCACAGTCGTTATGCGTGGCAGAAACGTGAAACCGCCCAGATATAGCTCAATACCACTATCCGTACGTAAAACGCCAAGAACATTCCCAACACCGCTGACAGAGACATCGTGCATATCCTTAATCGCCGCTCCGCTTTCCGACGATACTATGAACGCTCCGTTTATGACTGCGGTAGGCCTCAGACTCGCTGTCGGCGAGGAAAAGACTGTCCCGCTGACGGCGTCGCGCATATAAAACACACCTGCGCCGTTCCAGAACCTGTCAATCCGTCTGCCGCCCCAACCGGTGTTCTCGTCCAATATCTCCTCAGCTCTGCTGACCCCGTACATAATCAAGCTGCCGTCCGAGGCTGATATAACCAATCCCCCTCCGGGAAGCGCATGCATTGCTGCAATATGCGCTCCGGGATCAAGCCGCGGGCTGTACTCTCCGATCTTACGCACCGGTTCGGACGCATCCTTAGGATAAGCATAAACGTCTATCATGCCTTCTATATAGCCGATCCCGGCAAAATACACAAGCCGGTCATCCTCATCCAATGAAGACGTCATCCGGTATAGGCCATCTTTAAAAGCTGTACGCGCACTATCGAATATATGCTCAATATAACTACCGTCCTCGCGGAATGCCGCAATTTTCACGCTTTCAATCATCAACGTTTCCGGTACGTATTCATAGCCGGTTATCCATATATTCTTATTTTGCAATATGTATATCCTGTCAACAAAAAAATGCTCGCTGAAATATGCTGTAATATCTGTCTGCATCCATTCCTCGCCCGTAGAGTCAAGTACAATGAGGCTCTTACTGTCTCCATCCATACGAATGAAAAAGATGTTGCCGAGCTGGTCGACAGTAAAAGCGTATTCCCAAATATTTGAACTGTCCTGAATGAAAGGCTCGAACAATGCATCGCCAAACAGTGCGAAAACACCTGTTGACAGTATTATTATTATAAGTATCAAACTAAACGCCCTAAACATCGGCACTCACGACCCTGTTTCCTAAAATTCTTGCAGCTATCGCCCACACCTAACCTCTCCGTCTGTCATTCCATATACAGCGGAGCCTTTAATTGAACCTTCTTTACTCATGCAATAGCAAATTGATGCTATCACAAAGAATCACTATATTCAAGAAAAATACTTGTAACTTTTCATTACATTTTTGTAATGAAAGCCTCAAAAGTACCTCAGCCTGTGAAACAGCAGACCACTATTATTTCCTTAAACTTTCTATCCGCCGTTTCCAATATTAAACCTTTTTGATATGCTTCCCGACTTTATTCTTGCTTTTTTTGTCAGTTTCCTTTTCAAGTACCCGAAAAATGATTCTTCCCTATACTTCTCATGCTCCTCCATCGCAGCCGCATAGATGCGCCGCCAAGCCGCACATATAGGCACAAAACCCGTTATTTCCCCGCCCTGTACTTTCTTTAAAAACTCCTCCGCTAATTCCGGCAGATATCTGCTTTTCACGAACGCGTTTTCCAAATACGGAATAAAAAGCGCACGTATTTCCTCAGGGCTTGGCTCCGCGCGAGGTTGTATCAGGTAATTGAATCGCACGGCGTTTTATTTTTTATTATAAACAGTATAAGGCTGTTTGAAAACAGAAACGGTAAATATTGGAGGCAAAGCGTCCAGAACGATTGCCGCGTCTAACAAACTGCCTACAGCCTGCGCTCGCATAGGGTAATCGTCTTTCTGCAATGATTTTAGGTAGTCTTTAAGAGGGACTCCTCTGTGATAATCAAAAACAGCCATAATGCAGCGGTTTCCGGGCAGAACACTCCGGAAATCGCCGCAGGCTCCGGGCATCAGCCCGTGAAAAAGCGGTAAATAGGTATTAATGTAAGCCGGATCGGAATATATATTAAAAACATATTCCTTGTAATTGTTCCTCGTTTCGACATCAATGCATATAGAAGCTGAATACCCCTGTTGAGTATACAGGCTTTCCAGTACCTGATATTTCCCGTCGTCAAGTAAAACACCCACGCCATTCCCCCGCAGCCTGTCAGAAGTATTGTTATTTACACCGAAGTCATTATAGCACAATAACTTCCCGGTGTGAAGTAAAAAACCTGAGAGAATTTACCAAAAGTTACTCATTCCTCATTCCCAATTTAAACAGCAGGCAGCCGCAGCTGCAGCCGCCTGTTTCGCGGATGTAACAGTCTGCACACTCGTCTTGCGTCCACATTCCGATTGCCGGTCTGTCTATTGTGTTGATATAGTGCAGTCCTAATTCGCCAATGTCTCGAAAATTGCGGATGTCGCGCTTTGTGTGTTCAGACAGGCCGAAGCATCTTATGGCCTGTAAGTCCGGCAGAACGTCGACGACAGGCGAACAGTTGTTATACTCACAAAATATGACACGTTCCCAGAACATCCGAGAGTATCTGTCTGCCAGGCCTGATTGCAAGACTTCCTTTGCCCCTTTTAGCCCGTCAATTTCTTCTTCCGTAAACACACACCCGGGTATGAAGTTACAGTCAAATCCTGTTATAACGCCGCTGCGTATCATATCGCCAATGAATCTGATTGCGACCGGCTTCATCTCGCGGAAATAATCGAGTGGTTTTTTTCCCTTTAAGTCGCCCTTTTGGGGTACTGATATAGACAGTCGTATTACGTCAAACTCCATCTCCCTAACAAGCGGAATTACATATGAATAGTTGAAGTCCGGTTTGTAAATATTCACACTTAGCCTGAATCTGCCATCGCCGTAATGTTCATATTTGAAGCGCAGCAGGTTTTCACGCATCTTCTCGAAAGCTTTCTCACCCATGTCCTCCGGGGAGTTGCAGTTCACGAGCATGCGGAATTTAGGGGACTCAAGTATGTCCGTCTCAAGCCGGTCCAGATCAACGGCGTTTGTGAAAATCATCACAAGCTCGGTCCTCGGGTCGTCAAGCGCGATACGCATGGCTTCGTTAATATGTGTGTAAAGCAGCGGCTCTCCGCCAATGATGCCTACCTGCGCATTGCTTTCGTCGCTCAGGACAAAGTCAAGTGCTTTTCGGAAATCGGGAAGCGTCATCTCTTTTTGGGACTTGTTGACAAACTCTTCCGCAAAGCAGTAGGGGCAGCGGAGGTTGCATGTTTCGTTTACCATAATATTGGCCATATGTGTGTTCTCCTCTTTTTTATTCTATATCTTCATCATTTTGCATTCTTATCCGTTTGTATAAACGGTATGACGACGCAATGATGATTTCAAGTATTGTGGAAATGCCAAGCATTACAAGAGCGAGTATCGCAAAAAAAAGCGTGAGAAAGTATACGTATAGATACATTCTTCCAATGAAGCCTTCATTACCGAAAGCGACAATAGACGCATAATAATCAGCCGGCAGCAAAGCTATGGCAAAAAGCGCAATGCGCAGCCATTTTACCCATTTGTGCTTTTTGTTGAACCCAAGAATTTTTTTAACGAATCTCATTTATATATAATCCCTGCACATGGTACTACGTTTGTTATGATTTCTTCATCACGGTAAGCATTATACTTGATTTGAGCCGCAACGTGTTAAGCGCCGCGTGACCATTATAGCATCTACACTATTGGTAAACAAGGATAAGCGCAAATGATAAAATAGATGACAAATAATGAAACCGCTTCGGAGCATATGCCCAAAAGCGGTTTCACATTGCTTCAGTGACGTTTGATACCTACAGCGCTATATCCCCAAGGTTGATATCTTCCTCAGTGACGTCCAAACCGTCAAATACCTTGGATTTGCCGCCGGCCTTGATTTCAAGCTTATACACGCCGTCCGGGATGTCGTTGAACCAGAAATCACCGAAATGGTTTGATTTTACGTCATATGTTTTCCCGCCGCCGGTAAGTTTGCACTCGCCGCCGATGATGACCTCGTCCTCCGCCGGATCGTAGATTGTACCCGCGATGAACTTCTTAGGCACATTGAGATAATAGACGCGGGGCTTAGTCCCGAGCTCCGGCTTCATAACCTCGGCCTTTGCTATGAGGTCCTTAGCATCGCTCTCATCCATGATCTTTATGCACAGCGTAGGACAGTTATCGGAACATCGGGTTTCTTTCCACCCTTGATCGAGCAGATGGGCGCAACCCGTACACTTCTGCGCAATGTTGAGATCTTTGTTGAAGTATATCGCGTCATACGGGCACTCGTCAATGCAAAGGCGGCAACCCTTGCACTTTGTCGGGTCGATGATGACAAGTCCGTCGTCCCTCTTGTATTTGACGCCCTCAAACCGGCATACTTTCATGCAGGGAGGATCGTCGCAGTGCATGCAGAAATGGGGCCTGTAGGCGACTTTTACCTTAGGTACCGTGCCGCGGACTTTTTCTGTCAGCTTAAACCAGAAATGATCGATCTCAGGCATGGGTTTCGCTATCGGAGACCAGTCGTTAGCTACATGCTCGTCTTTACACCCGATATGGCAGCTATGGCAGCCATTGCACATAGCGAGATCGATAACAAATACTTTCTTTCCCATTACTTGCTCCCCCTTTCAAGCCAAGCGGAAGATTTGAGCCCGGCAGCCCGATCATATTCGCGGTTCCAAGCCTCGGGATACTCGCGTCTCCATGTATCCAATTCCTCCATGCTGGCCCGCTGTACATCTACCAGGAACGACGTAGTCGCCTGGCCTCCGGCATGCCTTGACGTAAGCCCGCCCGGCGTGATGAGGTTGATGGCGCCGCCGCGGTCGAGCTTGCCGGGGATGATGACGTCTGTCCTTGCGCCGTGGTCAACTGAAAGTGCGCCCGGCATGATGCGCTCAAATACCAATGCCCCGCAAAGCACTATGCCGCGCTCATTGAACACCTTGACTATATCGCCGGTCTTTATTCCTCTGGGCTCCGCATCTTTTGGGTTGATCCAGCACGGCTCGTAAAGATATCCGTCGAAGCCCCTGATCTTTCCGGTCATTGCTTCCTTTGTCCAAGGAATATCGTCGGCCTGGGCGTGTACGCGCCATCTTGGGTGATTTGTGATAATGAGCAGCGGATAAGTCCGCGCTCTCGGGTTGGAGAGGCGCTCGTCGTGGGTGATGCCTTTTTCTATCCACTGCGGATACGGCGGCCTTTCCTCGTCGTTGGGGAAAAACTTCATAAGATTCGTTGAGCAGAACTCAAGTTTTCCCGTCGGCGTCGGCAGTGGATTGGCGACGGGATCCTTATAGAACTCATAAAGCCCGGCCGGGAGGTTTTTCCAGTTTTTGGAAACAGGGATGACCATGTAATCCTTCTCGTCGAACTCCTCCCAAGGAACGATCTTATCCATGTTCATTCCCTTGTAGATGCCTTCGACGCAATCGGCAACCGAGTACCCCCCGGTGACTTCCTCTTCCATGCCGAGTTTCTTTGCGATTTCAACGACGCACTCGAAGTCGCTCTTGGATTCACCGACCGGCGGTATAGCCTGCTTCATGTTGAGGAAGCTCTGGAAATGCTCGCCGTCGCGCACGCACGCCATAATGTCGTCAACTTCGAGGTAAGTGTTTGCCGGAAGGACGATATCAGCGTAGATACAGTCGTTTTCCAGCCACGGGTGCTGGGCCAGAACGAACTCTATCTGCGGGCTGCGGATAGTCATGCCAATATCGAACCCGTCACCCCAGCATGTCTGCCGGCAGGGGGTGTCCGTCCATACCATGTGTATCGGTACGCCGTCATAATCAATTTTCTTGTATGTCTTCTCTATATCTCTTTCGTCATGCACAAGCTCTCCGGCTTTGTCCTTACCGTGACCATGGATATAGCGCAGGTCGCCCTTTTTGGCAGGATACTGGTATTTGATCATCTGGTCTATGGGCTCTTCCTCATGGCCTCCCGTGCCCCAGAACTCAAGATACTTGTCAGTGCCTTTTTTGATGGCTTCTTCAATCAGCGTCTTGGGAATAAGCTGTTTGCCCCATGCTTGCGGCGTGCCCCTGTGCGGGTTGAAAATCCTCTCATGGAGCCTCGGGTCTTTATCCCTGATCGTCTCGAAGGTTCCCGAATACTCCTGGAAGCCTTTCGAGGTGTCGGAATTTGCTATGTCGTAGTTGAGCTGATCCCATGTAATGTTCTTAGGCATACCCATATAGGCGATCTGAGCATGGTGCTGACCCGGCTTGCCAAGGCCCTGCATTCCCAGAAGGATGACTTCCAGGCGCGCGGGCTCCGTGGCGTATGGGCCGCGGATATAGCCGCCGCCAAAGTAGTGGCCGACCGTCGTGGCTTTTTTTGACCAGTGCCTTGCCAGCGCTTTGATCGTGTAAGAGGGAACGCCGCACTTTTCGGAGGCCCATTTCGGAGTCTTGGCAACGCCGTCGACCTTGCCAAGCACGTAATCCTCCATCTTATCCATCCCGACCGCGTGGGTGGCGACATATTCTTTGTCGTATGTGCCCTCGGTGACCCACATGTAGATAATGGCCAGCTGGAGGGCAGCATCGGTATTCGGAAGAACCGGTATCCACTTATCTGCGTGGATGGCGACAGAGTAATTGACATCGGGGCAGATATACACCTGCTCCATGCCCGCTTGCTTCCAGAAGAACATTAAGCGGCTTGCAAACTGCCCGCGGAATCCCCAGGGGGTCGTTTCGAGGTCGCCGCCCTGAACGATGAGCAGTTCGGTGTTCTCGGTCATGTCGTTTACAAGGTTCTCGGCGGGCGCCATGTTGCCGATGAACCCTTTGCCCCATACGTGCTTGGCGCCCCAGTACCAACCTTCCCAACTATCGGGGTTTCTGACCTGCTGGGTAAATCCGCCCATTTTGTCAAGGAGCAACGTGCAACAGCCGTGCGGCGCGTGGATAAGCTTGCTCTCCGAGTGGCCGTCGCACTGCAGAAGGATTGATGTGGGGCCGTATTCTTTGTGTACGCGGCGAATTTCGGCAGCAATGAGATCCGTAGCCTCGTCCCATGAGATACGCTCAAACTTGCTGGATCCGCGATTTTGAGGGTTGCGTTCGCCGCTTGGATCCCAATCGACGCGCTTCATCGGGTACATAACGCGGTTGGGGGAGTATGTCCTTTTTTTGTATGCCAGTCCCCACGGGGGCGGCACAGACTTGCTGAGAGGTTTGAGTTTCACACCATTTCGCTCCATCTCCCATGGATTGAAGCTGTCGTATTCATACTTCGAGTCATAGTGAAGCGGCCTGATGCGTACGACTTTCCCGTCCTTTACATCGACATGGGCGGGGCATGCGCCAAAAATACCGCCGCTCAGGTTAATAGCCTTGACGACAGTCTTATCAGCCCCGACAGGTGGCGGAGCTGTGCCTGGGATCGCGCTGGTTTTTTTGTTTTCTGACACTTGATTTCCTCCTATTCTACTAAAACTTAATGTTTACTCATAATAAAATGTGCTTATGGCAGATAATAACAGAATTTTCGGCAAATTGCAAATGAATTTCATATATACGCTATAACATTTCTATATTAATGCTAAATGTTTTTCATTCAAGACGGGCGCAAGTCTGTTAACCCCCATCAATAATAGCATAATAGCAGTTGGAAGCGTTGGCTGCGATTAGGGCAGACCGAACAGCAAAATAGCGGCAATACCGGAAAAAATAACAGATAGTATCATGCGCTCCAACCAGACAACCAGCAGATGCCAGAATTTAACCGGCAGATTCGTGCCAAGAAGGCTGGGTACATAGCTTCCCAAAAAGATAACTGATGTAAGAGGAACCAGAGCCATCATGAAACGTATATGTAAAGACCACTGTCCGACGCTGACAAGCAGTGACGGTATAGTCACTTCGAGCAAAGATATCGTAGCACCTGTTGCGGCTGTTACAATCTCCGCAGAAGGAATACGCACAAGCCACATAAACGGATGAAATATATATCCAATCCACTCAAAAATCGGCGTATAAAAGTATATCAGCATCCCAACTGAAGTGGAAAAACCCGCTCCCATAATAATACTGGCTAGCAGCGCGGACGTTGCTTTAAGAATGTGCCCGATGGTCTTAGCGGGGTTAAGCGCGGCTTGCGAGACGTCCAGTGCTTCCTCAAGAGATCTTTTGAGCAAATCGCCCTTATAAACATTTTCAGGATGCGGCACGACGCCCGGGGCGAATTCGTTCTTTGTCCTTGAAATCGGGAACAGCCGGACCCCAATAAGAGTTATTAGTATCGTAATAAAGAAAGCCGACCAGAAAAAAGCATTCCAGTATTCCTCAATATTCGAGTTTCTGACAAGCACTAACATAAAAGCAATGGATGAACTGCAAAAACCCGTACATATAGCAATAGACTCCCTTTCCGTCATCTGCCCCGTCTCATACTGCTCATTGACTGCGATATGAGCGACGGAGAAGTTCCCGAGCAATGCCGTCACCAGAATTACTGCGCTACGTCCCGGAAGCTTAAATACGGGGCGCATTATCGGACGGACCAAAACGCCCACAAACTCCACAAGACCGTAGTTAAGCAAAAATGGCAGAAAAATCGCGGCAAGCGGAATGCTGATGGTAATGGCAATCAGTATATTATTCATAACGAACGCCGATATACTGGTGCCTCCGAGAGCTTCACGCGTTTCATGCATAACGCCCGGACCGAAACTAAAAACGGCAAATAGAATGAATATTATACCCACACACCTCATGATGGAAAACGCCTTGTTAAGCGTATTTGAAAAATGCTTTTTACGACGTATGACCAAGTCAACAACGCCATAAACCGCAATCACAAGTACGATATAAGGCATTACCTTAAAGCTGCCATTCCATAAAAGCGCTCTGAAAAGATTCGTCAGATGGCTTACAAGTATCACCGAACTCGGCGCCACCGTAGCGCCAAGTACCGTGTATCCCGGCAATGGAATGTTTATGAAGAACGCGACTATGCCAATCCAAGGCAACAGAAAGAATTTCAAATACGCGGACGAAGGGTACTTTCTAGACTCCGAAACCATTTTTCCACTCCTTTATAATCTTATCTCTTTAATGAATCATAACATACACCGTATTTATAAAAGTGTCAATCATTAAGATAATCTTAATATATAATAAAAATCATTGATTTCCATTATAATTACGAGTGCTATATAATATCAAAATCGAAAAACTATGCAAAAGGGAGGTATTACAGTGTCAGCAAACAAAAGACCGGCAACTGCCGCCGGCGCCGTGCCGGAGGCTTACGGCGCAGACAAGACGGTAATTAAAGCGCTCGGACTGAGCGGAGGTATCTTTGGGGCATCCCCGTCCTGTGTCGATGTTAAGGACGGAAAGGTCGTCAGAATCAGACCCCTCCATTGGGATTCAAAGTACGATTTCGCTAGCTTCAACCCCTGGAAAATCGAAAAGAATGGCAAGACCTTTGAACCTCTGCATAAATCAACGCCTGCCCCGTGGAGCCTCGCATATAAAAAGAGAACCTATTCCCCCAACCGCGTGATGTATCCGCTCAAGCGAGTAGACTGGGATCCAAACGGTGAACGCAACACTCAAAACAGAGGAAAAAGCAAGTATGTCCGGATTTCCTGGGATGAAGCTACAGATATAATCGCCGCCGAAATAAACCGCATAAGGGCGGAGTCCAGCACCCTTGCCATACTTGTGCAGGGGGACGGGCATGGGGAATGCAAAATGATTCACGCACCTCACGGCTGTTCCACATTGCTTCTGGACAAGATGGACGGGTTCACTCAACAAATAAGGAACCCCGACAGCTGGGAAGGCTGGTACTGGGGCGCAAAGCATGTATGGGGCAAAGGGTTCATCGGTATGATGGCACCGGCGGAAAACGTGGTGAAAGACATTTCCGAAAACAGTGACATGGTGCTTGTTTGGGGCGGCGACCCAGAGACAACCCACTGGGGTTTCCGTGGGCAGCTTGCGGGACGTCTGCTTTACTATTGGACAGATATAGGCATAAAGCAAATATACATCTGCCCCGACCTGAACTATTCCGCTTGCATTCACGCCGACAAATGGATACCAATCCTGCCTAACACCGATGCCGCGATGCAGCTCGCAATCATCTATACATGGCTCAAAGAAGGCACATATGACAAAGAGTACGTCGCAACCCACACGGTAGGTCTGGACAAAATAGAAGCCTATGTGCTCGGAGAAGTTGACGGAGTGCCTAAGACACCGAAATGGGCCGCTGAAAAGTGCGGCGTCCCTTCTTATACGATCAAAGCGCTTGCAAGAGACTGGGCTCAGAAAATCGTAACCATCGGCCATTACTTTGCCGGAGGAATGGCGCGCGGTCCGTATTCTCACGAACCCGCCAGGCTCGAATGCGTACTTCTTGGTATGCAAGGTCTCGGCAAACCGGGAGTGCACCAAGCTCAGATCGCCTATACAGGCATGCCAAAAAATGTCATGGGTGCAGGCGCCGACCACATGGGCGCTTTTGGGAGCCTCGAAGGCGGAAAGTATGCCAACAGGCTGCTCTCTCCGCATAAATGCACCCCCACTGCTTGGGGTAAACAGATGATCCCAAAAACCCTCATCGAAGAAGCGATCAGAAAAGGCTCTCTCGAATACTGGGGTACGGGTGGTCACGAAGAGCCAACGTCGGATCAGTACCACAAGTACAACTACCCTGTTAAAAAAGGTGATATACTCAATCCGATTCCAGGTAAAAACGAGAGCAGGGTGTCCGAAGTCGACGGGCCGAGAATCCGCATGATCTGGACAGACACTCCCTGCCGCCAGACTTGCTGGAACAACGGAAACGAAATCGCCCTCACATCGCGCGACTCACAAATAGAGTTCATACTTGCTCAGCACCCGTGGCTCGAAAACGACTGTCTGTTCGCAGACATCATTCTACCCGCAAACACAACTCTCGAAGTTGATGACATATCGCCCTGTGTACGTGACGGCGACAGCTTCCAGAGCGTACTGTACATGAAGAAAGCCGTCGAGCCGATAGGCGAATCAAAAAGCGACTTTGAAATCGTTGTTGAGATTGCAAAAAAGCTTGGTATGGAAGAAGCGGTCACAGAAGGGTTTTCGATTGATGAGCTCATCGAAGGCACCTATAAAGGAATGAGATTCAGCGATATAGTGACTTGGGAAGACTTTGAGAAAAACGACTACATGGTAATCCCGGTTTCCGAAAAATGGAAAGAATTCCCCGCAGGTCTCTACGAGTTCTACAAAGATCCGGTGAAAAATCCGCTCCCGACGCCCACAGGAAAGCTGGAATTCTACTCTGAAAGTCTGGCTAAGGCTTTCCCGAATGACGAAGAACGTCCGCCATACCCGCAGTGGATAGAAAAAAGCGTAACGCACGACGAGCGCTTGTCAAGCCGGCGGGCAAACATGTACCCCCTCCTGGTTCTATCAAACCACGGCAGATGGAGGACTCATGCGCAAGCCGACGACATTCCATGGAGTAAAGAGGCGCTGACGGGCAAAGTAAAAGGCTTCGACGGATATCATTACGAGCCATGCTGGATCAACCCTTCGGATGCCGCCGCAAGAGGCATAAAGCAAGGCGATATAGTTCGTGTATTCAATGAGCGCGGCAGTGTGCTGTGCGGCGCTCTTGTGTTTGAAAGGGTAATGCCGGGCGCGGTCTCTATAGATCACGGCGCCCGTACAGACTTTATAGTACCGGGGAAAATCGATCGAGGCGGAGCTATCAATTTGATAACACCCGAAGGCCTGACATCCAAACACGCCGCCGGTCAGGCGACAACAGCGTTCCTGGTGGACGTTGAGCGTGTCAGCATGCATCAGATGGATAAATGGATGAGAGATCACCCCGACGCATTTGAGCGTGAATACGATGCAGCTTCAGGTTTGAAGTTCAGCGCCTGGGTTGAAGGAGGAAGCAAATGATGGGAAAGAAAGTATTCGTTATTGATTTGTCAGTATGCAATGGTTGCTACACTTGTCAGTTCATGTGCAAAGACGAACATGCGGGCAA
>Ga0099364_10010135_pt1 | contig 12991 bp, 11 predicted proteins | sample TergutTh196P3_FD_73070 | JGI IMG/M metagenome (GOLD analysis project Ga0099364, IMG submission 73070) | Microcerotermes parvus P3 segment gut microbial communities from Pointe-Noire, Republic of the Congo - Th196 P3 | ecosystem: Host-associated > Arthropoda: Insects > Digestive system > Gut ...
TGACTGCCGCCGCCCATAAATAGTTTAATTAAACATTACCATTCATTATATAAAATTGTATGGCACAAAAGAGCGAGTCGCTTTTCGGTGGGCGTATGGCGATGTGGACAATTACTATAAATAGGAAAAATCGACATATGGCAAATAACGGAATGGGGACAAAAAAACATATGAACATCGTTTCGCGAAATAAACTGCTCGACTTAGACAACGACGGTATGAATATGGCCGTGGATGAAAATCATCTCTATATACGTTGCAAAAAAGCCATGTACAAATACACGATGAACGGCTGGAGCTTGGCGGCGCATAACGATATATTCAAGAAGGACGGGAAGGCGCGGGGCTTTTCAATATGCGAAAAATTTGTGTTCCTCACGGACTTCTGTGATTTGCATATTTTGGAAAAAGGGACCTTGCAAACTGTAGAGGCCATCCGGCTGGGAGCCGATTTATCGTCCGACTTGGGAACAGTGCGGTTTGACTCTCAAAAAGTATATATCTGCATACGAAACGGTAAAATTGCGGTTATGGATTTATGTACGAGAACGTATGAAAAATATGAAATATGCGAATCCAGCTTCTGGGATCATTGCGTCGCCGGAAATCGAATATATGCAGGTACCGTACAGGGAGAACTGCTCGAAGTGGATACGGACAGCATGAAAGTGACCAAGAAAGCTGTATTGGGAAAAAAGAATATTTACAGCGTTGTCCCAAATGAAGAGCTGATCTACACTGTGTCGCAGGATATGACTATCAAAGCAATAGACATAGAATCTTTTGAAATAGCAAGCGTAGCAAAAAAAGCTGTGCGCGGCATGGCGAAAATACTTGGTATACATAAAAACCATCTAGTCGTCGCGGACTCAAACAAAATTTCGCTTTGGGATAGGCATACATTACAGTTCTGCGATGTTTTTGATTTTCCTACCGGGCATTTTAATAAAGGCGCCGCGCTGGATGGCAACAGGTTGTTCGGCAGCGATTATCAAAGCGTTTATTGCGCGGAAATGGAGTAGAGGATGAATTCGAACGATACGGTAATCCGGTGGCTGCTGGAGGACGATAACCTTGCCGTCAAATACCGCACCCAAACCGAAATCCTCGGCTTAATGCACAATGACAAAGAAGTAAAAACCGTACACGACGCCCTTTTATCCTCGGATTTGTTGAAACCTGTCATGGCGCTTTTTGATGTGGGAAAAGACTATGCGGATTCCCATGCGTTCTCCGCCCTCGCAGAGTATGGCTTGACCCGCGAGGACGTTGACATCGACCGCTATGTTGACAGGCACATCGCCAGCACCAATTTCCGCGACGGCTGCGGCGAAGGTTTTTTATTACGCAATCTTGTCGCACTGGGCTATGCTGCGCATCCTGCGGTAAAAAAAGAACTACCGCTGGCGCTTGCGGCCCAGCAGGGCGACGGCGGCTACCCATGCGTCAGCAACAACCCTAAAATAAATAAGCCCGGAGTGCCGCATAAAAGCTGCTTCCAAATGACAGCGAGCTATCTTTTGCTTGCCGCGCAATTAAAGAAAAACGGCATTCATTGCCCGCAGGCGGAAGGCATCGCAAGCTATTTTCTCGGCCGCGACGTGCTGTACCGCCACGATGATCCGCACCGTTACGTAAAAGACTGCCATGCCTCCACTTTTCACCCGCCCGTCTGCACCCGCATCGGACTGCACATGACGCTCAATGCCATATCAATATTGGGGCATGCCGACGACCCAGCCTGCACACGCGCGCGGGAATTGCTCGAAAGCAAGCGGGGAACCGATGGCAAATATATACTTGACGGTTCCCTCACCAAGCCCTACATAAAAATGGAAAAACCCGGAAAACCCAGCAAGTGGGTGACGTTTTACGCATTACAGGCATATGATATGATTTTACCGCCGGAAAATATCATATGCCCGGTATGATTGGAGGAAATAAAATGGACATAGCTTCGCGAAAGCGCCTATTTGAAGCCAGACGCGCCGGGTATGTTCGCCCCAGAGCAACGCGCTTTTATCTCGATGCGTATATGGAGCATCTGGACGAATCGCCGCACAAACGCGAGGCGCTCGCCCTAAAAGCACTGTGGTCCAACTGCGAAATCCGCATCTGGCCAGAGGAGCGCATTGCCGGGGCGATGACGGCGTTTGAGCCGCTGGGTTTCAACCAGTGCGGCGGTACATTTATTAACACAGACGCCCGCGATGCAATAATTAAAGAAAACGGCTACTCCGAAGCAGAGCAAAAATGGCTGCTGGACTCGCTCGACGAAGCCGCAAGGCGCAGCTACTACAGCCCCGACAAAGATATATTTACCGAAGCGGAAACGCTGTCCATCAACGCTTCCGCTGCGACTTCTACGTTTTTTGCCGGCCACGTCATACTGGATTTCGAAACGATTTTAGCAATCGGCTTGGATGGGTACCGCGAGGAGATTGCCAGGCAGCGCAAAGCGCATACGCAGGAAAGCGGCGAGTTTTATGATGTCATGGATATTATGCTAGACGCCGTGGTCGCGTACATCGAACGCTGTAGCCAAGCCGCCGCCGCAGCTGCCTCTGCCGCCTCTGCCGCCGCTTATGCAGTTGGCCGCGAAGTCATGCCCTCCGGTGGGCTGGCCGCCGTGTTCGCGCACATAGCGCACAAGCCGCCGGAGACGTTTCACCAGGCATTGCAACTGGTCTGGACTATGCACATGCTCAACAACGCCGATTCTTTCGGCCGCTTCGACAGTTATTTGAAACCGTTCTTCGACAAGGATGACCCCGACAACGCCTACGAGCTGATTGTCGACTGTTTTTTGAAAATCGAGCAGGTGAATTCGATTCAAAATATGTGCATCGGCGGTGTAGACAAAGACGGTGCGGACAATTTTAGCGAACTCACGCGTCTGATCATAAAGGCGACGCGCGAGCTGGGGTACAAGGGCCCAAACCTGTGCCTGCTGACGACGCCCACGATGCCGGACGCCATATGGGACGAAGCGCTTGCCTGCATCGCTTCAGGCATCGGGCTGCCCGCGCTATATAACAACGCAATATTCGTCGATACGCTTTTACGTAAAGGCTACCCGCTGTACGACGCGCGCGGTTACAGCCTGGCGGGCTGCAGCCAGGTGATGATCCCGGGGCAGTGCAATTTCATGAACGACATCGGCATGTTCAACGCCATGAAGGTGGGCGAGATAGCCTTATATGATGGATATGATCCGCGCACAAACGCCCAAGCCGGCATCCGGACGGGCGACGACTTCGACAGCTTTGAGGAATTATATGACGCAGTCATTATGCAGCTGGATTATTTTATCGGGCTTGAAGTGTCCATACACAATGCCGATCATCGATACAGAGCCGCGAGGGAGGGCTATGTGTTGCGGGCTTTGTTCGTCCGGGGCTGCCTTGAAAACGCGGCTTACTTCATGGACGGCGGCGCCCGCTACAACAATGTCGAGCTGGAGGTCATTGGAATAACAAACCTGGCCGATCACCTGTACGCTATAAAGCAGCTTGTATTTGACGAAAAGCGCATAACATACACGCAGTTGAAAAACGCCCTCGCCAATAACTGGGCCGGCTGTGAAGTGCTGAGGGCCATATTCCGCGCCGCGCCTAAGTTCGGAAACGGTCACGAGGGCGTCGACGCGCTGCGCGCCCATCTGACCGACCACATCTACAAAGCGTTCAACGACGCGCCCGGCACGCTGGGCGGCGTCTATGTCCCAGGCGAGGTCATCTTCACAGCGCACGACCGCCAGGGCAAGGTAACTGGCGCGACAGCCGACGGCCGCAAGGCGGGCGACGTGCTAGCCGACAGCGCAGGCGCATCTCAGGGATTTGACATAAACGGCCCAACGGCGCTCATGCAGTCTGTCCTGAAGCTGCCTGTGAAAGATTATTTGCTGACGTCCGTGGTACTGAACCTGCGGTTCCTGCCCACCATCATGAGGGGCAGGCGCAGCGCCGAGAGCGTGAGGCAGCTGTTCGAGGGGTTTTTCACATTGGGCGGCATGCAGTTACAAATCAATGTGTGCGATGCAGAGGAGCTACGCGCGGCGCAGGCCGACCCGGACAGCTACAGATCGCTCATAGTGCGCGTCGGCGGCTACAGCGATTATTTTGTTAACATATCCACAGCGCTACAGAACGAAATAATCGAGCGGACCGCGCACACAACTTGAAAGGCAAATGGGCAGTTCATAAGGCATAAAGTAAGGAAGTCATATGCATGATAAATGTATGCCTAAAATGCGGGTTATACAGAAATGACAAAACAGTAGACTTAGATAAGAAAATTATTATATGCCCTGAATGCGGGCATGAATCAAAATATAAGTTCTTGCCACTGTTTATTATATTTGGAGCAAGTGGCGCCGGAAAAACTACCATATGCAATTATTTAGTTGGCCAGCCCAACGACTTCATAGTGCTTGATATGGATATATTATGGTCTGACAGGTTTGCAAACCCCAAAAGCATAAATGATAATTTCAACGAAACGTGGCTAAGGGTGGCAAAAAATATTTCTCAGTCGGGTATGCCAGTCGCCCTGTTTGGCGCCGGATGCATGCCCGATTATATAAATGATTGCATAGAAAGCAGGTACTTCTCTAAAATTAATTATACAGGGCTTGTATGTTCGGACAGTGTTCTAATAAACCGGTTGAAAAATAGGCCCGGATGGCGAAAGAGTTCATCCGGCGAATTTATCCACAAACAAGTTGAATATTATAATCATATAAAATTGCTTCAAGGGATAAATATAATTAAAACAGATACTATGGATACAAAAGAAGCAGCTACTAAAATAAAGTGTTGGATAAATAGCCATATAATGCCAACGTACTGAGTTTAAGTCTTTAATGTCAAGTGTAAAACCTGCCTGATATTTTAATTTATTGCCTCCGTACGCATTTCGATGGCGTCCCTGCCGAGGAAGGCGAACGCGGCTTGATATATGGTTTTGCCACTGCCTTGGAACTTAGCGGCGTACCCCCTGGCTTTTATCTGCGCCATGGCCTCGTCCAGCGCCACCTCAAAGAGCAACTGTTTGCTGTCAGCCGGTTCAGTGTCTGCCGGGCTTTTGCAATACTTGAACTCGAACACATAGACGATTTTGTCCAGCTCCAGCACGGCGTCGACCCTGCCTTTGGATACAGAAACTTCGACGTCCATGTCAAACCCAAGTATGGTCATGACCGCATAAAATATCGAATGATAATACGCTTCCAGGTCGACATGCAGGTTGTACGGGATCGATGCAAACAACCCACGCAGCATATCGAGCACCTTATGCAAGTCGCCCGATGCAAGCGCGTCGCTAATCTCCATTTGCGCCCGCTTCACGTACATGTCACCGTTTTCGGTCAGAGATGCTACAATTTGCAGATTTAATGCGTCCCTGACTTCGTAATTTGGTATTTCCAATACATAAATTGGCGAGTCTTCGTTCTCCAATACCTTATTAACAGTAAGATACCCTGTTTGAAATAGAAGAGGCTCCAGTTCAATGTTTCGGATGTCAAAGGAGTCGAGCAGGTATTCGGTCATGTTAAGGTTCTTTATATATACATATGACTCCGGTTTTTTCCTTATTATGTCAACCAAGAATTTTGGCGTCCCGCTGGCGTACCAAAACTTTTCGAATTTTTTGTGCATAAAAAAGTTTATAAGGGAAAACGGGTTTATGACTCTCGACTCCCCGTCCCACGAATAACCGTCATACCACGCCAGGATCTTTTCAAATAAATTATTATATTGCTTAAATCTTATGTGCGCGGACAGCGCCTCGACATATGCGCCAAATTCGTTTTTCAGGCTATCAACAGGGATGCCGCATATGTCCGCGTAGTCATCCAGCATGGTAATATCCATTAAATTATTGAGTTCTGAAAATATGGATGTTTTTGTAAATTTTGTAACCCCTGTGATAAATGTGAATTGCAAATGCGCGTCCATGGACTTTAATATCCCATAAAACCCACGCACAACCTGCCTGTTAGCGTCGGCGATATCAGGATTGTTAATATGATCAAGAATGGGTTTGTCATACTCGTCAATCAGCACGACGACCCTTTGGCCATACTTTTTATGTAGCAGCATTATTAGATTGACAAAAACATTTGAAGGGTACGCTTCTTCCACATCAAACCCTTCCGCCAAAAAATATGATTTTAAATATTGTTGTATCGATTCTTCCAATAGCTCGGGTGTTTTGGAAGACATTCTGCTCATATCCAGCCTGATGACTGGATATTTTTCAAAACCATAGTCTGAGCCATATATCCAAAGCCCTTTGAAAAGCTCCCTGTTGCCGCCGAAAACTTCGCCTATCGTATCGAGCAGCAGCGATTTGCCGAACCGTCTCGGGCGCGACATAAAATAATAGCTGGCGCCATTTATAAGATTATATATGTGCCGGGTTTTATCAACATAGACGTAATCGCCTTCTACAATTTTTGAGAAAGATTGGATGCCCAAAGGCAGCTTCTTCATTCGATATCACCTCGCAATATAAATGATATCCCAATTTTATTTAGATAACAATGCATCGATTATTATTAAATTATGATTGTAAAAATAACGTTTAAAGGAACAATGTCGCGTTAATAATAATTTTATTGTATGGTTATGCTCTGCTTCGCCTTTTTAGTTCAATTCTTTGCGCACTATCAGCCTGCCGGCTTTTTCGCCGATTTTTGTAAACCCGGTCTTTTCGTACAGCCGCACAGGGCCGGCGCAGTCCCATTCATACCTTTCGTCGCGCAGAATAGGGAAGCCCACGACTGCGGCATAGCCCGCGTCTTTGGCGTCGGTTATGACTTGTTGCAACAGGGCGGTGGCGACGCCTTTTTGGCGGTGTTCCGGGGCGATTTCAAAGCACACCACCGCCATTTCACGCCTGTCGGCCGGAGCAAAAAAAGGCACGTCGTATTGTTGTTCTGCGGGATAGTTCGCCCTGTCGTTGGCGTTGCACCAGCCGATTGAAACCCCGTCAACATATGCCAGGTAGCCCCGCAATACCCCGCCCGCTATTTGACGCTCGGCGACCTCGCGTGAGAGGCGACCGATGTCCGCCCCGTCTCCAGCCATAGCTTTGTCATATGCCTCCTGATACTGCGCTTTTGTCATTTGGTAGACCTGGCAGTAGCAGCGATACGGGGAATCGTCCGTGAACGCCCGGTTTTCAAAGAAGTCGAAATAGTCGGCTGCAAGCCCTGGCGCAAGCGGCTTAATGGTCAGATTCATAAGACTTAATCCTCCTGCAGAAATTTATAAATATATAACTGTATATATGTTTATAATATATCATATATGAGATGAATGGCTGGGGCTTGGCGGCGTGAAATGACATTTTCATATAAGACGGGAAAGCGCAAGCGGATATATCCGTTGAAGATCAATGAGTATGGCGTAATTTAATAAATATAGGCTAATATAATGTGAGTGAAATATGAATAATGATGATAATGTAATATTGTGGTTGTTAGAGAACGACAACCCTGCCGTCAAGTACAGGACGCAAACCGAACTGCTTGGCGAGGCGGCAGATAAGATGCCTGTCGTCGCATGGGTGAACAGCTTTTTACCCACTGACTGGGTGGGGCGCGAGGGACTATGGTCTGTATATTATCTTAACACCTTTGCCGAGTGTGGCCTGTCCTTTGAAGACGTTCCGCTGGACATAGAAAAGGCAATACATTTCGGAACAGATTATCGGTTTGAACATGGCTGCGGCGATTATATGCGCTTGCGGGCGCTTGTCCGTTTGGGGCTGGCTGATGAACCAAGCGTGATGAATATAATCCGCACCCTGCCTGAAAAGCAGTTGCCGGACGGCGGCTTCCTTTGTTTGCACAGGGCGGACAAAATGAATCGTATTCCCAAAAGTTGTGTCAAAGCCAATATGCACGCTTTAATGTTCTGCGCCGAGTGCCGTAAAAAAGGCATCATAGCGGGCATTGAAGATGCCCTGTTGGATTACTTCTGGAACCACAATCTGTTTTACAGGACGGACGACCCGAACGCTTTAATTTTGAACGCCCGCGAGGGCTGGCGCACCATAGACACGTTCTATCCGTTCGAGGTAATGCGCGTGGGCCTGTAAAACATCGTGGAATCCTTCTGCGCGCTGGGGCATGGGGACGATCCGCGTATGCAGGCAGCATGGGATATTTTGAACAGTAAGAGAACCTCGGACGGCAGGTATCTGTTGAACGGGACGCTTACAAAATCATACCTGCCAAAGGAGCGGGCCGGCAAGCCCAGCAAATGGGTCACTTTCTACGCGCTGCTGGCGAATAAGCAAAGAGTATGATAAATAACGACTATCTCCACATCAACGGCGCCTGTCAATTTAATTTTAATCACCATGTTTAATAAACGTCGACTCGTCGATTTACGTTAGGATAAATTATTCAACTCATGTATAATATCGTGAGGTTGATATCGAAAATGGCTCTATTAATATAAACGCGCGGGAGATAACGAGGAGTATCAATGGAAACAATGAGCGCAACGGGCGTCATTTCGGTGCGGGACCTTGTAAAAACATATCGCATACATGAAAAGCCTGCAGGCTTCAAAAATACGATCGCGGATCTGTTCGCGCGCAAATATATTGAAAAGAAAGCGGTGGACAATCTGAGCTTCGACGTCGAGCCGGGCGAGATCGTCGGGCTGCTCGGGGAGAACGGCGCGGGCAAGACCACGACGCTAAAAATGCTGACGGGGATTTTGTATCCGACGAGCGGCGGCGCAACTGTCGCCGGGTTTATCCCGACGCAGCGCAAAAGGGCGTTTTTGAAGAAAATATGCTTTGTCATGGGCAACAAAAGCGACATCACCTGGGACTTGCCGGCGGTGGACACGTTCCGCTACCAGCAGCTTGTGTACGGCGTGCCGGACAAGGAGTACAGGGAGAGCGTCGATATGCTGTCCGCGCTGCTGGGCGTTTCGCATCTGCTCAACACGCAGATAAGGCGGCTCTCGCTCGGCGAGCGGATGAAAATGGAGCTCATCAACAGCTTTTTGTATTCCCCGGAAATCGTCTTTCTGGACGAGCCGACAATCGGGCTCGACCTTGAAAGCCAGATGGCCATCCGCGCCTTTCTGAGGCAATACCGAAAGGAGAGGCAAACCACAATCATCATCACCAGCCATTATATGGACGACATCGAGGAGACATGCGACAGGGTGATAATGCTGAACCATGGGCAAAAGGTATTTGATGGCGGAATAGATGAGATAAAGCGCCCGGACATGCCTTTCAAGGACATCGTCCTGTCCATGATGGGCGGAGGCGCGGCCGGGGCGGCTGGGGTCGCCGGGACGGTCAGTACAACCGGGGCAGCCAGTACGCATGGAGCGGCCGGGGCGGCTGATGCGTCCGAGGCGCCCGAATCATGAGAAAGTATTTATATGGATTCAAGCTGTACTTCCTGAACTCGTTCAATTATCGCTTCAACACGCTTGTGAACCTTTTGTTCGGCAATGTGCGGCTGATCATCATGGTCTTCTTTTGGGTTGCGATTTATGGCGGCGACGCGCAAAAAACGCTCAATGGGTTTACATTGGCAGGGATGATTACATATCTTATTATAATGGATGTTTTCAGTTCGATAATTTTCGGGCTGAGAAGTTCCGGCCAGGTTTACAGCGGCATGATCAAAAGCGGCTCGCTCGGGCCCGCGCTGCTAAAGCCGCAAAGCTTGAACATTTCTGTTTATTTCCGCAACCTTTCCGAGGGCATCACAGGCATGATACCGCAGTTTATCGTCGTAGCCTGCGCCATGCCTTTTGTGGCGCGGTTTTTGGTTTGGGACGTCGATTTGGCGCGCATGGCGCTCATCCCCCTGTTCTTGGCGGTTGGCTCTGTGTCGGCGCATTTGCTATGCTCGATCCTTGGGTACATGGCCTTTTGGCTGGAGGAAGCGAACGCTGTATTGTGGTCTTTTATGGTGCTGCTTAATATGTTGACGGGCTTCTTCCTGCCATTGGATTTTTTCCCGAAGTGGAGCATCGCGGTGCTGCAGATGTTGCCGTTTGCGTCCTGGGGGTATATCCAGACAAAGATATATATCGGGCTCTACCCGTTGGGCGAACAAGCCGCCCTGCTTGCCGTCCAGCTCGCGTGGGTCGGGGCGCTGTTGTTGGCCAATAAGTTAATCTGGCAAAAAGGCACACGCAAGTTTTCCTCGGTGGGGGGCTGATAAACCGCGCGGGGCGGACGGGCGATGCGAGGCGCGCGAGCTGCGTAGATTATACGGAATGTGCGGAGCATTATAAATATGCGGATTATTCTATACTTAAGGCTATTTGCCGAACAATGTAAGCTATCGTTCATGTCGGCCGCGATTTATCGCGCAAACTTCTGGCTGATGCTCATTCAGAGTTTTATAAATTCCGCTGCCGGCATTTTGTTGGTTGAGTTTATATATGGAAGCGTCGATACCATAGCCGGGTGGAGCAAGGACGAAATGGTAATCTTGATATGCACGTCGATGATTGTCAACCAGCTCTTTCGCGGGTTTATACATTTCAATCAAAACCGCTTCATCGGCAGTGTCGGCGACGGCAGCTTTGATCGCATGCTGCTGCGCCCGCTTGGCGTCGTCTTCCAGACAAGCACGGGGCGCGTAGACTATTCGTGCATCCTCTCCGCGTCCGCGCCGCTCGTCGTACTGATTGCGCGGGCGGGCGGGCTGGGGCGGGCTGGAGACGCGGGGACTATTGCGCTGTATATCCTGTTCGTATTAAATGGGGTGCTGGTACTGTCGGCATTTATGCTGCTTTTGTATTCGTCCGCGTTCATGTTTATTAAAGTCGACGGGCTGACAGGGCTGTATTACCTGGTCATGGATATTGCCGACAGGCCAAAAGAAATGTTCGCGCGCGAGTTTATGTATGGTTTTATATTCATCATCCCGGCAATCCCGCTCGCCAACGCGCCCGCGTCCATTTTACTCGGGAAAAGCAGCCCGCAGTTGATGGCCGTGTACCTGGGCGTAGGGTTATTATTTGCATCGGCGTCGTATTTGGCGATAAAAATGGGCCTGAGGCGCTACACAAGCGCCAGCAGTTGACGAACAAAATGTTTATGCTCAGGTGGCATTTAACGATGACGAAGACGAAGACGGGGACGGGGACGGATTTCGTAGGTGTGACCTGTAATAAACAAGTATAGCCAACACGTGCTTATTTGACATTTGCCCGGCATGGGGATAAAATCAGCCCATAACGAGTGGAAAGCGAAGTGTCAACTTGCCTGGGCCTGATAACGATAATGAAAAGCGCTCCGGCGAAAGCCCGGAGGCGCGGGGCGTCGCCGCGCCCAAGACAAAACAAAATGTTCTTGAGATAGTCAAAAAGAGCTTTTCCGCGCAGTTCCCAGATGATTTTTCGCACAAAGAGGGGCGTTCCAACATAGTCACAATCGCATGGCCCGCCCTGCTGGAGTCGTTCTTGCTGCATCTGGCGAGCATGGTGAATACGATGATGGTGGGCGGCCTCGGGCCGTGGGCCATCGCCGCCGTCGGGTATTGCAACCAGCCGCGCATGCTCATCGCGGCGGTGTTCCAGGCGTTCAACACCGGCGCCACAGCGCTGATCGCCAGGGCCAAGGGCGCGCAGAACATCGAAGAAGCCAACACTATCATGCACCAGGCCATCATGTTCTCCATGAGCGCGTCCATATTCCTCGCGGTGCTCGGCTACGTCTACGCGACGCCGATGATAATATTTATGGGCGCGAACGAGGAAGCGACTATCGCCGGGGCCACGCAGTACATGCGGATTGTCATGCTCACATTCCCCGCTAACGCCTTTTCGCTGGCCGCCACCGCCATGCTGCGGGGCATCGGTATCACCCGGGTATCAATGGTCTACAACGTCATCGCTAACATCATGAACGTTGTCATCGGCTTTTTGTTCATCCACGGCCGGCTCGGGTTCCCCGCGCTGGGCGTGAGCGGCGCGGCGCTGGGCCTGGGCGGCGGACAGGTCGTGGCGATGCTCATAGCCCTGTATGTCGTCTTGCGCGGCACCGATGTGTTAAAGCTGTCGCTGCGGCGTTTATTGACAATAGACAAGGCCGTGCTGAGGCGCATCATAAATATTGGGACGCCGGCCATGTTCGAGCAGCTTTGCATGCGGGCCGGGAACATCATGTTCTCCAAAGTGGTGGCGTCGCTCGGAACCATCGCGTTCGCCACGCACCAAATCGCCATGAACATCCACCAGATGACGTTCATGAACGGGCAGGCGTTCGGCGTTTCCGCCACAACGCTGCTCGGGCAGTCGCTGGGCCGCAAAAGGCCCGACCAGGGCAAGGCGCTCGTCCAGTTGTGCCGCCGTTACGCCCTGTATATCTCGCTCACCCTCGCTGTGCTCATGGTCGTGTTCGGCAGGCCCCTCATCGCCCTGTATACCAACGAAGCGGGCGTTATATCGACGGGCTTTACGCTCATGTGGATCGTCGCTTTCCTCCAGCCGCTCCAGTCCTCGCAGCAGGTGCTGGCCGGCGCGCTGCGCGGCGCAGGCGACACCAAAGCGGTCGCCATATGCATCTTCATCGGGATAGTGGTCATCCGCCCGATACTGTCGTACACGCTGGTAAACGTGGCGGGGCTGGAGCTGATAGGCGTATGGCTCGCGCTGGTGGTCGACCAGGGGACGCGCTCGTTCTACACCATGTGGCGCTTCGTATCCGACAAATGGAGAACGATAAAGGTGTAAAGCAATTATTTCAAGCATAATGAAGAGGTGAAAATCTATGAACCATCCTATTATAGACGCGGCTTTGGCGAGCGGCTATTTCGTGGCGGCGCCGGCGACGGGGCATCCGTTTGATGTCTGGCGCAAGCGGCTCGACGGCATACCACAGGGGAAGCATTTGAACTTTGAGCACCGCCCGGAAGCGCAGTGCGGCTGGCAGGTCGATGAAATCACGCTCTGGTGCGCCGCGATGGAGACCCCGCCGTTTGACGGCT
>Ga0099364_10010136_pt1 | contig 12991 bp, 11 predicted proteins | sample TergutTh196P3_FD_73070 | JGI IMG/M metagenome (GOLD analysis project Ga0099364, IMG submission 73070) | Microcerotermes parvus P3 segment gut microbial communities from Pointe-Noire, Republic of the Congo - Th196 P3 | ecosystem: Host-associated > Arthropoda: Insects > Digestive system > Gut ...
AGCACCGATGTCAGACCGCTTGGCGCGATCTTCCGTGAAATTGCGGACGGCTTGCACGAGGGAGGCAACAAACCCAGGGAAGAACCCGTGATGGACGTTTCCAACGGCTTCCTCTGCCCTGACCCGACCGGACAAGATTTGCCAAATTCCAATAACCATTCGGAGGTGACAATGAAATTATTGTGGAAATTACGTGACTGGACGCCGACACAGCGTTCTCACCGCAGCATTGAACCGATCCTCGTTGACGGCTGCGTGTCGAACGGTTGTCTCCCATTGGACGACTATGCGGAATCGGTTCATTCGGAATTGGAGTCCGCAGCGGTCCCGTTCTCAACGCTGTGGGACAGCGGTGATATGCCGGTCGTCAAGTATGACGAGACATTTAAGGCATGGCGTCAAAAGCAGATCGACGAGATCAAGGCGGTCACCGAGGAGCGGATTTCATGCCTGTTGCTCCCGTGGCAAATTTCTCGTCACTTGCCTGCGAGTCGTAAAAAATCCGAACGCCTGTATTTCTCGCAAGGCGGGTTGGGGAGTTGCATGGGACATAGTGATGCATTTGCCCATCATGGAACAACGCTGATTTCAATCGCACGCGGCGCACCGTTGATTTATTGCCCGATCAATCCCGTCGTGACCTGGAGCCTCACCAAAGGCGGCTCCATTCGAGGCGGTCAAAGTGTTTCGGAAATGGCGAAAGGTGCCAATCTTTTAGGACATTATCCCGAATGGCTTGTGGGAAGCAACAACCTTGCGGTCCCGAATTACAGGCCGCACATCGAAGCGGCCAGGCAGTACCAGTCGGGCATCATGTTCCTGAATTTTCGCGGTCAAGAACTTGCCAACGAAATCATCCTGTCCTGTGCCGCAGGGCTTGGTGTCGCCATCGGCAACGGCACGGCGGTCTCCGGCAGCACTCGTGATGCCAACGGCGTCAAAATCCCGGTCCTTCGCGGTTCCTGGGCGCATGCGACCAGTTTCATGGGCTATCGCGTCGTTAATCGTGTCGAATATATCGGCTGGGTCAACTCGCACGGCGGACGCTACCCGTCCTCGGACGAAGGGGAACCGGCGGACATGTGCTGGATACCCCGTTCGCTGGTCGAGCAGTTTGTTGCGACCGCTTCCGGTTATGGCTCGCCTTATGTTGTGTTCCCGGAATCGATCACGGTGCCGGACCACTCGCTCTCCGTTGCCACGAGAATTCCGTTCCCGGAAAAATGGAGGTATGCCGCCTCATGACACGTTACACCGATTATCTCTACGCGACGATCCCCAGCACCTGCCTTGCCATTCCTGTCGCACAAATACTGCCTGACCTCGGCTATCTGCAAGGCCTCGAAAAACTCGGCATCGTCGGCATCATGGCGGCGGGCATATTGTTTTTCGCATTTGAACGCCGCAGCTTCATCTCAAGAAGTGCCCAGCGATTGGAAGGAGTCGAAAACCGGCTCACGACACTGGAAACACAGGTGTCCAGCGGCAACGAAAAAATCGTGCAATTGCTTGGCGCACAGCTTGATGCATTGCGCGAGATCAAAGATGGTCAGGCGGAGAACTTTTCGAGGATGTGGCAGATGACGTTATCCCGTTTGGAAAGCAAGGCCAAACGCCACAAGGAACCGCAGCCGTCCCACCCTCCGACATGACATGCCCCAGATCCAATTCACGCTCAAGTCGGCCAGGAAGATGTTCTTTGACCGCACAAAAGTGCGCAAACAGATGGAGGCACGAACCGGCAAGGTCTTGGCCCGATTTGGTGCGTCTGTCAGGAAAACGGCCCAAGAATCCATCAGGAAACGCAAAGGGACGTCCCAGCCCGGCAAGCCGCCGTTCAGTCATGTCGGGATGCTCAAGAAGCAGATTTATTTTGCGTTTGACTCCCAAAGCCGCAGCGTGGTCATCGGCCCGGTCATCTTCGGGGCCGGTCATAGCGGAATCGCATTGCCTGCACTGGAGAAGGGGGGCCGGAGCATCCGCAAGACGGACGGCAAGCGAATCAACATACAGGCCCGTCCATTCATGGGACCGGCTTTCGAGAAGGAAATGACCGGCCTCTCGAATCTCTGGGCGGAAAGACCCAAATAACAACAGAGGATTTACGACAAATGGCAAAAGCAAAAAAGGAATTTCGTCTCGGTATCAAGGCGAAGATATTTTACGGTGTTGGTGGCACCACTGGTGTCCCGACAAGCGAATTGACGAACGTCACCGATGTTACCGTTACGCTGGACGCAGGCGAGGCTGATGTCACGACACGCGACAATGACGGTTTTCGTGCCACCATCGGCGGTCTCAAGGAGTGCAGTCTCGAGTTTGACATGCTTTACTTGGCCGGAGACCCCGGCTTTGAGGCGATCAAAACCGCCTGGCTCACCAGCGACCAAATCCACCTGGCCGCACTCACCGGCAAAGGCGGCGAAGGGCCGGTCGGCGACTTTTCGATCACCGGCTTCTCGCGGTCGGAACCGCTCGAAGAAGCGATCAAGTACAGTGTGACCGCCAAGCTTTCTCAATGGGAAATGTGGAACGCAGACACATCCGACACAATTGTGTAACATTTTATCAGACATTGGCAGACTTGTCAAGTCATTAATTATTGTGTCAATTTTCTTTCACCACAGAGGAGACAAAGTCGATTTCTCGGTCTCCTCGGTGGTGAATCCCAACTCACTATTTACGTACAGGAGTATTTCAAAAATGCAGACTTTCAAGGATTCCAACAATCGCGTCTGGTCGATCACGCTCACCATCGGTACGGCGATGAAGATCAAGGAAAAACTCGGCATCGACCTGCTCCAGCCGGAAATCGGCGATCCGCCCTTGATCACGCGGCTTGGCACGGACGAACTGCTGCTCGCCGAAGTGTTGGCCGCGCTACTGGAGGACCAATTCGCGGCACACAAATTCGATTCGCAACAGGTCTACGAGTGTTTTGACGGGCCGACCTTCGCACGGGCGCATGAGGCGTTCTACAAGGAACTGATCGATTTTTTCCACCAGCGGGGCCGCGACGACCGGGCACGGGCGGTCGAGAAGCAGAAGGCGATGATCGAAGCAGGTGTCCAGGCGGCGATAGCGAAGATCAACGAGATCGACGTGGACGCGGTGCTGGAGGAAGCCCTGCGCCAATAGACCGCTGGCAGGAATTGTGGCGGCTCGCAGGCAGTTTGCCCATCGATCCCAGGTCATTGACGTTACGGCAATTGAACTGGATGTCCGAAGGGCGCGATCAACATGTCTGGTGCGTCGTTTCCGCCGTCATGTCCGTGATTCATAACTGCCACTGCGATTCCAAGAGCAAAGCCCTGTCGCCCGACGATTTTAACCCGACACTTTCCAAGGAGGAACGTAAACGACATGCCCCACTTGTCACTGACGACAATCTTGACGTTATGCGCGACGAATTCCGAAAAATTTACGGCTGAGACGGGAGGTGATTTTTAGAGATGATATCAGGAACCATTCGTGCCGGCCGCGCCTTCGTCGAGCTCTTTGTGGACAACAACCCACTCACGCGCGGGCTGAAACAGGCGGAGCAAAAAATCAACGATTTCGGCAGACGCATCCATGACTTGGGTCGCAGGCTGATGTTCCTCGGCCTTTCGGCAAGTGTCCCATTCGCGGCCTCGATCAAGACGTTTGCGGCCTTTGACGACAACATGCGGGCGGTGGCCGCGACCTTACAGGCGAACGAAAAAGAATTTGAGCGATTATGCACTACCGCGAAAAATCTGGGCCGGACCACCACATTCACGGCCAATCAGGTTTCCTACGCGATGCTGGAACTTGGCCGTGCAGGGTTCGATACGGACATGATCGACCATTCGATTGCGTCGATTCTGGACCTCTCCCGTGCGACCGGTGCCAATTTGACCGATTCCACCCGAATCGCGATCAACACGCTCTACGCCTTCGGCATGTCCGCCGGGGAAATGACCCGAATTTGCGACGCGCTTGTGACCGGTGTCAACTCGTCGTCGATGAATGTCGTTGACCTGGGGTACGGTCTCAAATACTGCTCCACCATCGCGTCCGAATTCGGCCTGACACTGGAAGAGACGGTCAAAATGATCGGCGCGTTGTCCAACGTCGGCATCAAAGGCTCAATGGCCGGTACGTCGTTCCGGCGTATTTTGACGAACCTGACCGACCCACGCATCCAGAAAAAAGTCGAGGCACTCGGTGTCGCGGTCCGAGCACCCAGCGGCGAGATGCGGAATATTTCCGAGATTCTCAAGGACATCGGTCACGCGACCGACCGGCTGCCGTCCGGCGACAAACTCTCTCTCTTCAAGGAGATATTTTCGTTATGGGCCTTGCCGGGTGCCGCCAAGCTTACCGGTGCCGATTTTGAAATACTCAACAACGCGCTCGACAACGCAATGGGCCGGGCACGTCAAACCGCCCAAGGCATGGATGCCGGGATCGGCGGCTCGTTCCGCCGCCTCTGGGCGGTCCTCGAAGGACTCGCCATTGCCCTCGGCGAGACGCTCGCACCCGCCATCAAGGAAATCACCGATATTTTTGTCCCTGCCATCAACGGCGTCACCAGATATATTGAGGCCAATCGGGGCCTTGTCCTGCAAACCGCCAAAATCATTGTCGGCGTCATTGCTGTCGGCGGAGCGTTAATGGCGTTCGGTACGACCCTGACCGGCCTCAGCATGATCCTGCTCGTTGTTGCAGGGACCGTATCAATGGTCACAAGCTCGTTGATGCTGCTGCTCAAACCACTGTTCATCACCGCCTCGGTGCTGCTGACCTGTGGCAAAGTTTTCGTGTCCGTTTTCGGCGTCCTTGCCAATGTCATCGGCACCACTGCCTTGATCGGACGTGTCGTGCTTTCAAGGTTGGCCGGAGTCATTTTCGCGGTGTTCGGCGGGATCGGCAGGGTGATTTTGGTGTCTGCCTACGCAGGCGTCCTCGCACTACGAATGCTTGGCACCGCCGCCATTGCCATCATCGCCGCGTTCAGACCGCTTGTCGGTTACATCGCCACCGCTTTCACGGCCCTTGCCCCGTACATCGTCGCCGCCTGCAATGCCCTTGGGACTGCCATTTTAGGCATTTTGGGCACGGTCTGGTCGGCACTGGCAACGGGTCTTTCCGTGATTCCAGGCAACGTCTTCCGGGTTTTGGCCCTGGCAGGCACCCAAATCACGACCGCACTTGCGACGACCGGGAACGCTATCGTTGTTGTGTTCGCAGGGATTGGCAAAGGCATCATGGCCGCACTCATTTGGGGCGTAAAATCCGCAATGACGGCGATGGCGACCGTGTTGGCACCTGTTTTTGCACCAATTCTCAGGGCGGCGGTGCTGGGTTTTTCCCAGATTTCCGCGATTGTTGTCAGGATATTTTCACTGGCCGGTGCCCAAATCGCTGCTGCACTCGCCAGAATCGGCACAGGTCTCTTGTCCACTTTCACGGCAATCGGCACCGGCGTCAAGGCTACCCTGGCAATCGCAGGCCAATCCATAACGTCCGCCTTCGCCTTGATCGGCAAAGGCATCGTCGCGGCACTCGCGCCCGTCGGTAAGGGTGTTATGGCGATCTTTGCCGGGCTCCGGTCAGTGCTGGTGCCGGTCGGAAAATTGATCGTAACAGCCTTTACAGCGGTCGGCAAAGGCATCGTCGCCGCCCTCGCGCCCGTCGGTAAGGCCATTGTTACCGCCTTCGTCGCCGTTGGTAAATTTATCCCCGTTGTCTTCGCTGCGGTCGGTAAAACCATTATGACGGTCCTCGCGGCAATCGGCACAAAGATCGTCGCGGCAATGACTGCCATCCTGACCCCAGTGCTGGCAACGATAGGCACTGTCATACAAGCAGTGCTGTCGTTCCTGGCCGCAGCCGCCGCCAAAGCCGTTGGTGTCATGGTTGCCGTGGTCGCCAAAGGCATTTTGATGGCCGGTACGGTACTGGTCGCCTTCCTCGCCAAAACGCTGGCCGTCTGCGGCCCCATCATTGCGGCCATCGCCGCCATAGGCATCGCGTTCGGGGCACTCTTGTGGGGACTTCGGGCACTCAACCAGGCGTTGGGACTGATTAACGCGAATTTTGAAACCATGCTCGGCGAGACGGCTACGGCGTTTTTGTCCCTGGCAAACACCATCTGGGGATTTTTGAAAGGGCTTGTCTCAGGGATTGCTTCGGTCGGTCAAACCCTTTGGTCCGCCCTCGGATGGATCGGGGCAGCGATTGTCAGTCTATTTGCCACTGCAATATCGAAAGCATGGAACGCCGTCAGCAGTTTTTTGGCCTGGCTCGGCCCGGCGTTCAAGGCGATTGCCAGTTGGTGCCTGGCCCCGATCAGGGAAGTCTGCCGGGGCATTGGCATCATGGTTTCCGCCGCGTTTGGCAGCCTGTGGTCTATCGTTGGATCATTCCTCTCATGGTTTGGCACGGCATTTGTCGGCGCATTCCAATGGGTTATTACTGCCATCGGCAACATGGTCCAACAGGTCGCGCCCGTCGTGGCGTCTGCTGTCAGCAGCGTCCTGTCCGCCATCGGCTCCGTGGTCGCCTCATTCGCGTCGGCGTTTATGACAGTGGCAAGCTGGATCGTCACGCCGCTCATCAACGAGTTCAAAAATCTCGGCGGACACATCACCGGTATTTTTCAAAAATGTTGGTCGCTGGCAAAGCCTTTCCTGTCATGGATCGGCGAGGCATTCGCCGGAGCATTCAAACGTGCTATCGGTCTCCTGGGCGGGTTATTCAGCGGCATCGCGTCACTGACAGCCTCCGCAATGGGCACCATTCGATCCGCAATCGGCTCCCTACCCGGTGCCCTGGCCTCGATATTCGTGTCCCTTGCACGGGCACTTGGCTCGGCACTCATGGCGATAGCCAACGGGTGTGTTTCCGCCGTTATTGGCACGTTCAAAATGCTCGGCAGTGCGATTGCCGGTATCTTTGGCTATTTGTGGTCGGTAATCCGTCCGTTTGTCCAGTGGATCGGCGAGGCGTTCACTTGGGTTGTCAGTGCGATTGGCGGTCTCGCCTCACAGGTTGGCTCCATCATCACAAGCGCGGTCGGCAGTGCCATGTCCGCAATCACGAACGTATTGTCCAATATGTGGAGCGGCCTGTCAGGTCTGTTCGTCAATCTTTTTGAAGGAATCAGCGAGATTATTGTCTCGTTTACAAACTTTTTCATGGACGCCTTCGGAAAAATCGGGGACGCCGTGGACTGGCTCCGCGACCAGTTCGGTGAATTGAGTCGATATGCCGTCACCGCTTATGAGGCCATCGTCGCCGCCTTCCGAAAAGGCGACATCGAGGCTGCCGTTGCCGTGATCTGGACCACGATCAAACTGGTCTGGGTTACTGGCACGAATTTTCTGCTCAATCTCTGGTACTGGCTCTCGGACACTGTTCAGGACGTCTGGTTCGATTGCGTCTACAAGGTTGCCGGAATTTTTGTCAACGCATTGTCCGGTATCGACAGTGCCTGGGCCGAGGTCGTTTACAGCCTCCGCCTGCTCTGGTTTATGTTCATCAACAGCGTCATGGAAGGTTGGGATGCCGCCGCCAAAGCAGGTGCCAAAGCATGGGCTTATGTCAAGTCTCTTGCCGGCGGCGACAGCTACGAAGTGCGGGCGGCCCAAATTGACGACGATTACAACCAGCGGGGCAAACAACGTCAAGCCGATTATGAGGCAAAAATGTCCGGCGAGTTCCGCCAGAACGAAGAGGCCAAAAAACGGCGTCATTCGGATCAGACGGGCATCCTTGGTGTCCTGGAGGAAATGAAGCGAACCGGGCAGGAACAGCGTGACCAATCGCGCTCCGGTCGGGCGGAATGGATGCGGCAGCGTGAAGCCGAGGCTCGCGCCGGGTTCGAGCTTGCCATCGCCCATGCAATAAAGCCACCAGAGGAGCCGAAAGCCGAGCCGCTTGTCGAAACCTTGCGCAAAAAACTGGAAGGCATTACGGCAGGATTGCAGATGCCCCAAAACTTTACGGGCGAAAAACTGAGCGTTGCCGGAACATTTCATGGCGGTATGGCCGGTCAAATGGCCGGGGGCGGCTCGCTGGACCGGATCGCCAAAGCGACCGAAAAGTCCGAACAGCACCTGGCCCGGCTTGCGAAAAAGGAAGGAACGCCAAAAATCGACACGAAAAAGCAGGAACCCAAGCCCAGGCAGCCAGAGGCGAATGACAAGGAGGTCCGTCTGGTCAAAGCCGCTGAGGAAAGCGTCAAGATACAACGCGATATTTTGCGAAACAGCATGAAATTCGCCTGAAGCGGCAGGCCGCAGTCAATAGGGAAAAGCGGACTGCCGCAATCCCGCTCCCGTTGGCCGCTCCCCAAAATGACGCAACGTCACAATAACAGCATAGTGAAAAATGATGAAAACAAAAATCGAAGAACTGCTCGGTTACAATCATACCAAATCACCGAACAGTGAAACCATCAGGCGGGCCTATTACATCACCGCCGCCAGTGAAAACCTGGCACGCAGCGAATTCCTGGAATATGCGGATCAGCTGACCGTGCCGCAGGAGATGGAACTGGGCGACATCGAGATCAACGAGGACAAAAACGCGCCGAACCTGTTTTTTGCGACAGTCACATTCCGAACGCCGGAACCGCGCCTCAAAAAACGGATCGCCGACGATCTGTTTGAACTTGTCGGCGACCGCCGCACGAGCAATCGACAAGGCGACACCTACGAGCGGAATTTTCGGATCAAGTCGGCTTCCGCTTTGGACGCTCACCAGCGTCTGGAATCGTATATCCGCAGCAGTGCCCTGACGGTCGGCAGGATGCATCTCAACGAGGTCAATGTCGATGAAGTCACGGACGCGGACGGTTTTTATCTCGGGCGCGTCAATTATGCGAACCCTGACACGTTCGGCGGCAGCGACAAGGTGTATGGCATTGTCCCCGCCTACGGAACTCGACATTCTGCAACAAAAAACTCCATTGAAACAGAGCAGGTTTACCAGCTTCGCGGCTACAACAATGCCGATGCCGCGATGAACGCCATGCTCGGCATCTGGGGGAACGCGCAGGGCGTGGCCGGGATCGACCTGGAGGAAAACACCGAAGGGACCGAACGGCTCTACACCGGGCGGGTTCGCTATGCAAAAGAACGCCCGGACACGACCGCCCAGGTCGGGTTCGAGGTTTCCTGTACACAAACGCATATCACGAACTCCATCCGTACCCGTGGCGGTTGGGGGCCTGCCGCACGTTGGTACGGTGGGTTGATCGGTGTGACCAATGACGGCGTTGAAGGCGTGGACATCGACACGGCGGTCGGTTCTTTCACGTTGAGCAGATTCTTTCATCCGGTCGTCGTGACGCCGATGTTCGTGCAGTATCTCACCTTGATGTGCGGACGTGTCAATCAGTCGCCCTGGAAAGGATACGATGCCGGTGAGGTCCGATTCATCGGTGCGACCGGCGGTTTCAGGCGGGATGCGAGCGTTTGTGAAATCACGTACAAATTCGCCGTTTCGCCCAACACCTACGGCATCCAGGTCGGCGACATCACCGTGCCGTTCAAGTACGGCTGGGATTACTTGTGGGTACGGTACGCCGACGTTTTTGAAAACGATGTCACGCTCAAAAAACCAATCGCCGTCTATGTCGAACAGGTCTATTACGGTGTCAATATGTCGACATTGGGAGTCGGATAAGCATGGTCAATTTTCAGCACGTACAAAGCGGCGACCCGCTTGTGATTTCCGCCACCGAATACAACGCCATGCTCGACGCAGGCCAGGCGGCACGAAACCGCCCGATCAATCACGGGACGCACGGGAACGGGCTTGATTCGCTCTATGTCTTTATTGCCAACGCGACCGGACGCCGGTTACAGAAATTCGATGTGGTCGGTCTTGACGAAGCGTTGCACAAAGCGGACCTGAACGAATTTTGTCACCGGCCCGCGTTCAAAGGCGTCGTTCCCAACAAGGAAAAACATGCCGGGCGGTTTGGCATTCTCCAGGCCGACTGCGAACCGCGACAATTGGTCCGGGCCTGTGTTTCAGGCATCACCATCGCCCGCATCCGGGCCCAGGAGGAGAGTAACGGCAAGGAAATTTTTTCATGCGACATCACCGACGGCGAGACGCAATTTTTGTCGCAAGGCGGTCATCAGGAAGTCTTGTGGTCCGACAGCACAACGAATGACCGCTGGGCACTGATCCGTATCGGACGGCTCCAGCGTTTTTTCAAAGGCAAGCTCAAGGAAGAGATCAAGGCCAAGTCCGAAACAATCACGATAATCGCCGACGAGGACGAACGCGAGGTCGAAATCACGCTGCCCTATCCCGATCAAACGCCCGCCTATCCCAAGGATCATCCCTGTCGCTATTACGCCGGACTCAAGGAATGGATGCTTTTGGATTTTGCGCCGAAAGAACAGACCATCCTCAAAGGTCAACTGGCATCCGGCTGTTTGGAAGGGGCCAGTAGCGTGTCAATCACGCCGGGCGATGATCACGAAACAATAACCGCCGCTGTGCCGTATCCTGACGATTTGAAAGAATGTCCGGCGGGGCATCCATGCCGTTACTATGCCGACGGCGACGGTTGGACACTGCTTGACCTTGCTTGCCCGAAGGAGGAATAGATGAGCTTACATGGAATTCACGGAAAACTGAATTGTTGCGGCTGTCAAGAGCCGGACCTGCGCGGTCCGCTCCTCATTTGGATGATTATTGATGAAGACACTGCCGCCTATGCCGGTTTCACCAACCAGGGTTATTGCGGCTGTTATGAGGAGCAGGATACCGCGCCATTATTGGAACTGTATCGTCAGTATCCGTTTTTGAATGGCGTAACGGTCTGTAAGCAGGTTGAGCCCAACCCGCAAACGGTGGCGACCGTAGGTCATGAATGGCGCGTATTCGGGCACCCGCCGGGCGTGGTGATGGAAAACTGGGACCGCCCGCCGACATTCGACAGGATCAAAAATGATTTCCTGGCGGACATCGGACGGTTCAAGGATCACAAGGGCACGATTCATTTTTATGTGCAGATCGACAATTCCGGCTCCATGACGACCGCCACCATCCAGCCCGCCTGGAACCAATTCGTTTCATGGCTCGATAACGAATACAAGCAGCAGGACGACCGATTTGAGCATGTCCGGTCCAACCAGACAGGTTTTCCGGAACGGTGGATCAACTTTATTCAGTCCTCAATGCGAGACTATACCAGCAGGACCGGGGCAGAACCGGTTACGGCATCATTCGCACTGACGACAAGTGAAATCGACTCGATTACGGAGGGTTTTGTTGGATCATGAACCGAGGCGTAGGAACGGAACTGCACAGTATTTTGGACTGGTGGGGATTTCGGCCCACAAAATCGTGCCAGTGCAAGGCATTGCAACGTTATTACAATCAAAAAGGACCGGACTGGTGCCAGGAACATCTCGACGAAATTGTGGACCAAATCCTCCGGGAAGCCGGGAAACGAAAAGTCAACTGGTGGCAGGGGATTCAACAGATCATCCCAACCCTTTCACGGACGCTGCCGGAGTGTTTGCAACGGATTGTCCTGACCCGAATCGTCCAGGTCTGCATCAACCGTGCAAGGAGATTTTGAGCAATGATCATTGAAAATGTTTTGATACGTCCGTTCAACGAACAGGAAGTGCTTGTCTCATGGACCAGCCGGGAAGCTTCCTGTTGGTCTTGGGTTTTCGTCAATGGCCTTTTCTCAATGGGCCCATTCATGGCCGAAACGAAAGACCGGGCGATCCGTATAAAATTCCCCGTTGGCACGACCGCCGTGATCGAGGTCCATGATTTTCCGGACGAGACCGTGCCACAATCCATCAACGAACCGCCGTTGACCCGACCGACGATCCTCTGGAACTCGGTCCCGACCGCGGTGATGTATCGCATCTATCACACGATTTTCGACATGGGAACACTTGAATCGATGATTGCCGAAGTGCCTCCTTATACGGAACGCATGTCGATGGAGTGCCCGATCCCACTTGAAGGTCGCGGCGGACGCTGGCATTCTTTCCGCATCGAGGCCGTTGATCAGTATGGCAACGAGTCGGTCGGCGAAGTGATCCCGCACCATGCCGCCGACCTGCCTGGACCGCCCCGGCTCGCGATTTCGCGGGACACGCAGAGCGGATTACTATCGTTCAGAATTCAATAACAGGAGTTTTACAAAAATGTCCACTGTTCTTCCTCATCATCTCGGCCTGTATTATCCCTCGAAAGATTTGCAAAATGCCGGAGATGATCTGCCGGAACGCACCGTGGCGGCAACCGGCTCCACGACGCTGCAAGTCATCGCGAATGACCTGCCCGGCAACGTAAACTGGTCCGGTGCCGTCGGATTTTTTCACCACACCAGCGCAGGCAGCCGCGCCAACCTTGCCCTCCCGTTCCATGTCCGCCAGTGGGATTCTGATACAAAAACGCTGCATCTCGCCGCGATGCTCCCGGTCGCGCCGCAGCCGGGTGACAAATTCAGGGTATTTGCCGGCGGCAAAATACAGTCGTCTCAGGAAGTCCTCGCCATGCAAATCGACGGCAAGCAGCCGGAACTCGATACCATTACACACTCCACGCTGCCAGGCGTCACCATCAAGAAAGCATCGGCGATGCTCGGCACCGGTACGCTCCGGCTTCGCTGCATCCGCTCGGCAACGGAATTATCGCTCGCGATTTCCATGATCGGCACGAACGCCATTGATTACGGACCGTCGGTCGCCGTTGCCAACAGCTTGAGTAACGTCGCCATCTACGACAGGGACCATGCCGGGTTCATCATTGTTGACATTGGGACGTTACCAGCCACCAACGGTACTCATACGGCCACGTACACGGTGACGGCACCGAAAGGCAATCTGATTCCCAATTATCAAGGCTACGAAACAAACGATGGTGTTGGCCGGACACGCTATCACCTTGTCGTCGCAAAAAATAATACGCCGGACCCCAACACTTTCATGAATGCCTTTGCCATCTGGACCGGAAGACCGGCAGGAACGGTCGC
>Ga0099364_10010137_pt1 | contig 12990 bp, 8 predicted proteins | sample TergutTh196P3_FD_73070 | JGI IMG/M metagenome (GOLD analysis project Ga0099364, IMG submission 73070) | Microcerotermes parvus P3 segment gut microbial communities from Pointe-Noire, Republic of the Congo - Th196 P3 | ecosystem: Host-associated > Arthropoda: Insects > Digestive system > Gut ...
CGGATGCGCGGTCGGTCTGTCGGATCATTCCGGCACCATTTATCCCGGCCTCGCGGCTACGGCATTGGGGGCAGACATTGTGGAAGTGCATGTCTGCTTTTCGAGGGAACTTTTCGGGCCGGACGTGCAGGCGTCTTTAACCTTGGAAGAGTTGAAAACCATGACCGAGGGGATCCGCTTTATTCAGCGTATGCGGCAGGCGCGGGAGGGCAAAGCGGCCCGCACGGCCCGCTTGGAAGAACTTCGGGCAATTTTCGGAAAAGGAATCGCCGCACGCAAAGACATAAAGAGGGGAGAACGCTTCTCCGTGGACAACATCACCTTTGTAAAGCCGGCCAAAGGCATTGGGGCAGGCGCGTGGAAAGAAGTGCTGGACAGTGCCGCGTCTCAAGATATCCCGGAGAAAACATTTTTATCGAGAGACATGATTTTGGAGGATTGATGAAACGAAGAATTTGTGTGGTGATTACGGCCAGACCCAGCTATTCGCGCATACGGACGGCCTTGGAAGCGATCAAGGCGCATGAAGGGCTTGAACTGCTCCTTGTGGTGGCGGCATCAGCCCTATTGGATAAATGGGGCGGGGCCATCGAAGTGATTAAAAAAGACGGTTTTCAAGTGACAGAAACCGTTTACAATCTGGTGGAAGGCGAAAACTTGATGACATCCGTCAAAACGACAGGCTTGGGGATGATTGAGTTGGCCGGTATTTTTAACAGCTTGAAACCTGACGCGGTGGTGACAATCGCGGATCGGTACGAAACAATCGCTACAGCGATTGCGGCGGCCTATATGAATATCCCTCTTGTGCATGTCCAAGGGGGTGAGGTGACGGGGAATATTGATGAAAAAGTCCGCCACGCGATTACGAAACTGAGCGATATCCATTTTGTCGCCACTGAAAAAGCAAAAGAAAGGGTTGTTCGTATGGGAGAAGACCCCGGACATGTTTTTAACACCGGCTGCCCTTCGCTGGACATCGCCCGGCGGGTTTTAGGCACCTCCGAAAACGGCACCTTTGACCCATTGGAAAAATATTCCGGCGTGGGCAAACTCTTGCCGAATCGGAGCGACTATTTAGTTGTTCTGCAACATCCTGTCACCACCGAAGTGGATGAAGGAAGGGCGCATATACGCCAGACGTATGAGGCGATTAGAGACATTCCGGCGCAAATTTATTGGTTTTGGCCCAATGTGGATTCCGGATCGGATCAAGTTTCAAAGGCTTTGCGCGCCATTCGAGAAATTGATGCGCCCTCCAATATATATTTTTTCAAAAATCTACCCTCTGATGCGTTCCTCTTGTTGTTAAATGGTGCCAAGTGCATTGTGGGCAATTCAAGCGTGGCGATTCGGGAAGCCTCTTTTCTCGGTGTTCCTGCAGTCAATATTGGCTCCCGGCAGACGGGGCGGGAACGCGGGTGGAATGTCCAGGATGTCCCCCACGACAAAGCGCAGATTCGCAAGGCCGTTGAGGCCGCAATGAAACAAACTGAACCACGGCAGAGGGAGCATCTTTATGGGGAGGGGCAATCGGGGGAAATTATTGCCGATTTGCTGGCGAAAATCGAGTTTGTTTCAGAGAAAAGGTTGCAATATTAGATGAAGTCCTATTTATTTGTGATTCCCGCGAGGGGCGGGTCGAAAGGCATCCCGCATAAAAACATTGTGGATGTGGGCGGAAAGCCGTTGATTGCGTACTCCATTCAAGCGGCGAGACAAGCGCTCGCGGGTGGGGTTCAAGGCGACATGGTGGTTTCTACCGACGACCTTGATATTGCTCGGATTGCCGAAGCATATGGTGGGAATGTTCCCTTTTCCCGTCCGGCGGATATCTCTGATGATAACGCGAAGTCGATTGAGTTTTTGACGCATGCGTTAGATTTTTACGCAAGCCGGAACCGCTTCTTTGAAGCGACCATTCTGCTGCAACCAACGTCGCCGCTCAGAACCGTTCAAGACATTTTGCAGGCGGTTGATTTATATGAAAGCACGGGGCAGCCTTCGCTGATATCCGCCTATCGGGAAGATTATATCTGCGACTTGGTTAGCTATCGCCAACGGGGAAATATCGCGGAAGCTGTCAGCCCGCTTCATAACGCCGGCATTAGACGCCAGGAACACGAGAAACTTTATGTGCGCAACGGGGCGATTTACATCACAAGCGTTGCTTATTTACAGCAGGCGCGACAATTGATTTGCGATACGCCCGCCCTTTATGTGATGCCAAAGAGCCGTTCCATAAACGTGGACACTTTGGAAGATTTGGAGCTTCTGCGATGGTATTTGAAATAGGGCTGACCGAACCGGATGATTTTTCCAATGAAGCATTGAAGTTGTTGCGCGGCATAGGCGGCGTAAGTCTGTATGCGCCGGAATCACAAACGCTGAAAGATTTTATCAAAAACAAGCACGCTTTGTTTGTCCGGCTACAGCATTATTGGGGGTATGAGCAACTGCACAATGCGCAGAACCTCCGTTTCTTATGTACCCCAACAACAGGGCTAACGCATATTGACATGGATTATGCCGCAGCGGCGAAAATCAACGTCATCAGCTTGAAAGGCGAAACCGCTTTCCTCAAGACAATTTCGGCTACGGCAGAACACAGCTTTGGCCTTGCGCTCGCGCTTTTGCGCCGATATGGACATTCTTTTTTGCGGCGTGACAGCTTTGCGTGGGATCGGGACAAGTTCAAAGGATATGAAATGAAGCATATGCGCGCAGGCATTATTGGCATGGGCCGCATAGGTGCGCGTCTGAGTGGATATCTACATGCTTTTGGGGCAGAAACCTATTACTATGACATTCGTGAAAATGTAGAGAACCCACACAATGCGCATCGAGTGGATTCCTTATGTGCCCTTGTGGATGCCGCAGATATTGTATTCTTATGCGCGTCTTATGAAAAGGAAAACGTGCATATGATGGACGCAAACATTCTCTGCCGCATGAAAGGCAAGTATTTTGTGAATACTTCCCGTGGAGAGCTGGTTGATGAAGAGGAACTGTTATCGCTGATTCGTAAAGGTTTTTTTGCCGGGGTGGCTCTTGACGTGGTCGAAGGGGAGCCGGGCGCAACCAGGGCAATGGCGTTTAGCACATTGTCAAGCCGGCACAATTTGCTGATAACGCCCCATATTGGGGGAGCAACCTATTCTTCCATGTGGGCGACGGAGGAGTTTATCGCCGAAAAACTTATAGCGGCACTTAGATGAACCTTATGAATGACAATCTTAACAAAAACTGCAATGGGGAGAAAGCAAATGAGTTACATCAAACTATACTATGATGAGGATTCTCATCCCAAGACCCGATATCCGCAGCAATTAATTGACCATCTGTGTGGACGCTTTTCTCTGGAGCAAGGGGGAAAGGTTTTGGAGGTTGGATGCGGGCGAGGCGATTTTTTGCACGCTTTTCAGAGCAGGGGCTTTGAATGTTCCGCAGTAGATATTGAGAGCCGGCCCGATAGCTTGAATAAGGATATTTCCTTTGCAACCGTCAATATGGAAATGGAAAAACTTCCTTATGATGATGATAGCTTCGATGTGGTTTTCACAAAATCTGTCCTTGAGCATATGCGAAACTATGACCATTTTATTTCCGAATGTAAAAGAGTTCTTTGTGCGGATGGTACGCTTATTGTGATGACGCCTGATTGGGTGACATGTCATCCGATATTCTATGCCGATCATACACATATTCATCCATACACGCAAGAGTCGTTGAATAAACTTCTGCGCTTCCATAATTTATGCATTATCACTTGCGAGCAATTTATTCAATATCCCACCGTATGGCACAATCCTTTTCTGAAAGTGGTATGCCGAATTTTACAATGCTTTGGCCCTGTACGAAAGATGCGCAAGTCAAGTTTTTTCAGATGGTCCAGAGAACTCATTTTGCTCGCGGCCGCAAAAAAGATGCCGTAAGAAAATGGACACCGACAAAAGGTAAAATGATGGGTCTGATATTGACTGACAAGGCGGGAAACTGTATACTTGGGCTGTACTTAAACGCAATCCATTTTTGTGTGTACTGAAAAAACAAACCGGGCAAAATCAATATTTAATTGGCGGGGCGATATAACGCATGCAAAATTTATATGTACGACAACTGAAATCATTCGCTGCGCATGTGCTGTATCCAACATGCCTCACAAAGCGCGGCCGGGCGACTGCGAAAGCCATTCAAAACATGAACGACATTGACCTTTCCTTGATACAATCCATTAAGCGCTATTCCGCAGGCACATCCGATATCCTTTATTTCATCGATTCCTACCAGCGCAAAGGCGTGAAAACCATTCGACTGGCCGAAACAACCGCACCGCCCCACGAACCGATACTGCTTTGCGCTGTCAAAGACGATCTTGAGCGGGTAAAAGCACAAATAGAATATCATAAAAAAATTGGCGTCCAGCATTTCGCGTATATCGACAACATGTCGACCGATGGTACATATGAGTGGTTGCGCCAACAGAATGATGTTTCTTTGTTTGTTGTCGAGGAGGCCTATAGTGCCGCAAAAAGAACCGCTTGGAGAAAACAGGTGATGGATATCCTTGGTTATGACCGTTGGTACTTGGTTTTAGATTCAGACGAGTTTTTTTGTTATCCGGCAATCGAACACGTTCCTATAACGCATTACGTTGAATATTTAGAAAGTAAAGGGTTAGGTTCCGCCCATGCCCCGTTGATTGATATGTACTCAAAGGAAGCGCTCTTTTCAACCTCAGAGAAAGAGGACAAGGACAGGTCTTTCTTCGATGCGTATTGCTACTTTGACACAGATACATATCTTTCGTATGCCCTTTATCGAAAAAGAGGTGTCCAAGGCGGCCCTAGGGCGCGCCTGTTTCCGGCGAGTATCATTTCAATTTCAAAATACCCGTTGGTAAAGGCCCGCGCCGCGACCATTTCTTCCTGCCACAGGAACTACCCCTTGCAGGAGCAAAAATGGGCGACCGCGTTTTTGCTCCATTATAAGTTTCTGCCCTCCGATGTCCATAAATGTATGGACATTATCAGGTCTGGAAATTATTACCTTGGAAGCCATAATTACAAGCAATACATGGAGGCCTATGAACAAAATCCAAATCTAACGTTCTATTATGAGGGGTCACAAAAATTCAATAGCTCGATGGATTTGCTTAAAATCAATCTGTGCGACCGGCAGTTTTTCAAGGATTTTTTCACTGCGTACAAGGAGGTCTAAAAGGCATGGTTTCTTCCTACACATTAGACGATTTGATTATCAAAAGCTGTGATGCGTATCTGGCGGAATATGAAAAAAACGGACATACGTTTTTACATGGCCGCAACGGCCCGCATGGGAATTCGGAAAGCGGCGTGCGCAATGCCGCCCATTGGCTGATCAGCTTTTCCTATGCATGGAAAATTTCTCAAAAGGAAGAATACCGGGCATTATGCGACGCAGCGCTGCGATATCTTATGTCGGATGAGGTGCGGCCACACAATTACACCCATATGCACAGAACCGACGGCGGGGATCGCTGCAACGGTGTAATCGGCCCGGCATGGGCAATCGAGGCTTTGGTCTATGCATACAACACTTTCGGCGCAGAAGATATTTTGCGTTTTGCGGTGCGGTTGTTTAAGATGCTGCCGTTCGATGACAAGGTTGGGTTGTGGCGGCGCATTGAAATAGACGGAACAGATACCGGGTTTGACCTTACGCTCAACCACCAACTGTGGTTTGCGGCGGCCGGCGCAGGATTGTGCGCACATGATGCGGAAATAGCGAAACAGATTGGCGTTTTTTTAGACATGTTGGATCGAAAGATATCACTGATGCGAGGCGGTTATTACAAAATGAATGTTTCTGGCGTGTCTTTGATAGCAAAACGCTATTTTTATGACGCTTTGCGGACGACGGGGGCGGCCGTCAGAACGCGGTTGACCAAAGGCGGCGCGTTTATGCGTATGACGATATACGGCTACCATCTATTCCACACCTATGCGCTGGCCACTCTGCGCGAGGCGTTCCCGCACCACACTGCATGGAACAGCGACAAAATTAAAAAGTCGGTTCGGCTACTGTTTAGCGAAGAATGCTTGAATCATGCCATGGCAAGCAAATTCGGCAAGCATTATAATCCGCCTGGGTTTGAAATTGCGTTCTCTGTGCAGATGCTGGGAGACCTTGTGGCAGAACATGGCGCGGTTGAAAAAAGAGTCAACCAATGTGTCCAGATTCAAGTTGAAAGCACATACAACCATGCAACCGGATTCATGGACCGGGTTGACTACGACACCGTCACCTACGCTTCAAGAATCTACGAGGCCGTTTATCTGAGGGGCGCGACGACCATCTTCCCGTCTTCCACCTTGTAAATCGTATCACATTTTTCCAGCGTGTTCAACCGATGCGCGATGATGACCATCGTTTTTGCGCTACCGATGGCCGCGATGGCCTCGGAGATGACCTTTTCGCTTTCCGTATCCAGGGCGGACGTAGCCTCGTCCAGCACCAGCACGTCGGGGTTGTCATACAGTGCCCGGGCGATGCCGAGCCGTTGCTGCTGCCCGCCGGAGAAGCGCACGCCTTTTTCGCCCACCACGGTGTCCGCCCCGTCTGCCAGGGAAAGCACAAAGCTTTTGAGGTTGGCCGTTTCCAGCGCCGCCCAGACTTTTTCCCGGTCGATTTTGTCCCTTGACACACCAAGGGCGACGTTGGCGGCGACCGTATCGTCCACAATGAAAATATGCTGCGGCACATAGCCGATGTTTTTTCTCCAAGCGGCGAGGTTGTCGCGGATATCCGCCCCGTCCACCAAAATAGAGCCTTTTTCGGGCATCAGCAACCCCAGCAAAATATCCACAAAGGTCGTCTTCCCCGCGCCGGAGCTGCCTACGATGCCGACGGCCTCGCCCCTGGCGATGGACAAACGTACATCGTCCAAAACAACCGCCTCGGTTTCGGGATAGCGGTACGTTAGGCCGCTGATTTCGATTTTTTCCTCGAATTTCAACGGGGCGATGTTTTGGTTGCCGGATTGTTGGAACTGCTTGTTCGTCGCTTCCCGCAAATCCGGGTAAATGCGGTCAAAAAACACAGAATTGTATCGAATCGCCGTGATTTGCTGCATGATGCGGTTCAACGACGGCATGACCCGTATTGCGGCCATGCCAAACAACGCGATGACCGGCAACGCGGCGTTCATGTCGGGGCTGCGCAGCGTGTTGATGACGACGATAAGGATTAGCCCCGACACGGCGATGGTTTCGATCAAAAGCCGAGGCGCCTGCTGCACCAAATTGTAAAATGCCGTTTGCTTGGCGTAAATGGCGCCGCTTGCTTTGTAGCTGCTTAAAAAATTGGATTCCCGGCCCAATACCTTGATGTCCTTGATGCAGCCAAGGCCCTCGTTGACCAGCTTCACCATGTTGATGCCATGGACGTTTTGCTTGACGGCAGACCGGCTCAGCTTGTTTTTCAGCACATGGTAGATCAGCAGCACCGTGCCGCCCAATACGACCGTGATGCCAAGGGTTGAAACCGGGTCGATGATGAAGAGAAGTGTCAAAATAAAGACGATGACCACGAGTTCCGTCAATAGGGATAACCCGGACATAAACAGGCCGTTCACTGCGGCATGGACCAGCGAGTTGACGTTTCTTTGAAGCTCTGCGGTGTTTTTTTTGAAAAAGTATTCATAGGGCTTGTAGATATAGGATTGAAAGAGCCTGCGGGTCAGTTCGACGTGCCTGTTGCGGATGAAGCGGTTTTGCACATAGATGAGAAAAAACATGTACACGCTTTTGAAGATGAAAATGAGGATCAGCAGCACGCACATCAACACGACAAACCGGCGGTAGCCGCCAATCCACGGCACCTCCGACAAGCTTTGCAAAAACGGATAGGCCGCGATGCTGTTTTGATCCAGTAGCACGGTCGTAAAAGGGAGGATGACGCCGATGCCGAGGGTTTCGACGATGCCGCCAATGAAAATCAAAATCAGAAGAATCAGCGCGTTTCGCTTTTCTCTTTTGTTAAACAAACCGAGGAGGCTTTTGAACCGTTTGAGCATCTGCATAACAAATCAACTCCAGTTCTTTTTGATTGCGGCAAGCGCCTCAGTTGCCGCTTCAAAATCATAGTCCTCAATCTGCTGCGCAAGCGCTTCCGCGCCCGGAACAGCGCGGATGTCGTCAAGCAGATTCGCACATTCTGGATTCAGATTTTCAAGCATGGGCGCTAATTGCTCAAACAGCGCCAAGACCTGCGCGGCGTCCGGCGCGGGCTTGTCCGCCGCCGGGGCGGACGGTTCCTCAAGTAGCGGATCGAGTTCTTTCAGAACGAGCGCCAATTCTGCTTGGAGGCGCTTCATTTTGTTGCCCCAAACGGCGTCGATGCCGTCTTTGAGCAAGAGCTCCACATCATAGGCGGCGTTTTTCAACTCTGCTTTGCCGATGAGTCCGGCGTTCCCTTTCAGCGTGTGCGCCAGCCTGTGCGCACGCTTCATGTCGCCGGCCGCCGCCGCCGCGGCGATGTCGGCATGGATCGTCCGATTGTTTTTTACAAAATTGACCCGCAGCTTCCGCAATGCTTCTTCGTCACCTTGCTCGATGCTGTCGATGGGATCAAGGCTGATGGGCGTCAGATATTTCAACAGGATGCGCCATAGTTCCTGTGCTGTGAACGGCTTGCCCAAACAGTCGGGCATCCCGTGCTTTTTGTAGTTCTCTACCTCGCTGGTCATGATATTGGCCGTCATGGCGATGATGGGTGTTCCGGTCTTGAGCGCCGTGATTTTCGTCGCGGCTTCGATGCCGTCCATGACCGGCATGAACATATCCATGAAAACCAAATCAAAAGGGTTCTCACCATTTTCTGCACGTTCCCGCACCATGTCGAGCCCGGCTTTTCCGTTATCCGCCGACACGGTTCGAATCCCCAGCCGGGAAAGATGCCCGCAGACGACCTCCTGGTTCATCGGGTTGTCGTCGCAAATCAAAATGAGGCCGTCGAAATACGGTCTTTGGGTGAAGGTCAAATCTTCGCGTTCCGGCGTCTCGCCGCCCGCTTCCGTCGTATCAAAGGGTATTTCAAAGCTGAACACGCTGCCCGCGCCGGGCGTACTTTCCACGCTCAGCGTTCCGCCCATCAGTTCCACGATGTTTTTCACGATGGCAAGCCCAAGCCCCGTGCCGCCGTAGTTGCGCGTCGTGCTGGAATCGGCCTGCATGAACGGGTCAAATACTTTTTCTATCTGTTCCAAGCTCATGCCGATGCCACTGTCGGCGACTTCAAAATAGACCGTCGCTTTGTCGTCGTATTCTTTTTTGACCAGCGCCGATAATTTAATCGTGCCGCTACCTGTAAATTTCACGGCGTTTGATAGCAGATTCATTAGAACCTGATACAGCCGCACCGGGTCGCCCATCAACTTTCTGCCGACGATCGGTTCGGCATAGACGCGCAGGTCAAGCCCTTTTTCTTTGACGAGGGGCAGAATAACCGACTGGCAGCGCGTGAACACTTCGTACAAATTAAACGGCACATGCTCCAATTCCATTTTGCCCGCTTCGATCTTTGAAATATCCAATATATCGTTGACAATGCGGAGCAGCCAATCGGTGCTGTCGGTGATTTTGCCCAAATAGTCTTTGACTTGCGGCAGGGTGTCGCTGTCTGCGGCCAGCTCGGCAAATCCCATGATGCTGTTCATCGGCGTGCGGATCTCGTGGCTCATGGTCGCCAAAAACTCGCTCTTGGCGCGGTTGGCCAGTTCGGCGGGTTCCAGCCTCATCCGCTCGGTGACGTCGGTATGATAACCCTCGATGATATGCGGCGTTCCATCCGGCTTTTTCTCGATGACGTGGCTGCGTTCCCAGACCCATTTTTCTTCGCCGTCCCGCGTGATGATTCTAAACGTATGCTCATACGGCAGCCCTTGCTCAAGCGTCTCCGCGCTCAATTTTTCAACGAGGGCCGTATCGTCGGGATGAATGAAATCGAAAAACTTGACCGCGTTTTCGCCCAGCATCGCCGACGGTTCATAGCCGGTGAGTGCCGTGCAGCCCTCGCTGACAAACAAACAGGTGAAATCGGGCGGGTTGTAAATATGCTGAAACACCATGCCGGGCAGATTTTGTATCATCGCGTCAACCCGCCTATTTGTGGCGTCAAGCGCCGCCGCCTGCTGTGCGATGGTTTTCCTTTTTTTGCCGTCCCTTACATGGATGACCGCCAATACGATCAGCATCAGCGCAAGGGCGACGGCGGTTCCGACGATCCAAGGCCGCTGTGCCTGCGCCAACTGGATGCGGTAGTCATGGGTTTTGCGCAGCCATTGTTCTGAAATCGTCCGGGTGTCGATGAGTTCAAGCGCCTTGTCAATGATGGCGCGCAGTGTTTCCTCGTCCTGGTGAAATCCGAACGTGGAGTAATAGCTGGTGTCAAAGACGATGTTGGCTTTGTAGCCCGGAAGTTCCAGGTAATTGGTCCAGTACAACAGCATGCTGTAGTTGGTCATAATCATGTCAATCTCGTCTTTTTGCAGCGCATCGAGCATGTCGTCCGGGTTTTCAAAGGAGATGGTGTTTTGGTGTTCTGGAAACAGCCGCCAAAACAATTCCGCATGGGCCGTGCCTTCCCGTAGCCCCACGGTTGCGGACAAGGCTTCATAAAGGCTGATGTTGGGGTGTTCGTTTTTTGAAATGAGCGCCGGCTGGTCGGCAAAAAGCGCTGCGTCCGGCCACAAAAAGCGCCCTTCCCGGTCCGGGGTGCGAATCAGCTCTGAAATCATGCGCACATCCCCGTTTTCAAGCATGTCAAGCAGCGTATTCCACGATGCTTGCTCGTCATGCGCAATCGAAAACTCAAGCCCGGTGAGGCGCGTGACTTCTTGCAGCACATCAAAGCTGATGCCCTGCCATTCATCGACATGGGCGTTATAAAAGCTGATGGGGTAGTTGTCAAACTCGGCCGCAAACGGAATGACGGAGTTTGTTTCAATGTAGGCGCGCTCCGCTTCGGTTAATTTCAGCAGCATTTTATGCTGTATATATTCTTGGTGGCCCTGCTTGTACAGGTCGCTCAAATAAGCGTCGCCGCCGTTGTCCAGCGCCTTTTGTACAACATCGATCATCGGTGCCAAAGCGGGGTCGCGCGCCGCCAGCGAGGCCAAGCTGTGGAGCAGGGGCAAGAAATCCGTCGCCACAACATCGCCGAATGCGTCAAAAACAGCCTCCGCCGTTCCCGGCGCGACGAGGGCGTCGATTTCCCCGGTTTTCAACAGCGCGTAAGTGTCAAGATAATCTAAAACAAAAACAGGCTCAAATTCTTCGGTCGCATAATGCAACACATCTTGGGCGGTGGTCGAACCCTCCAGAAGCGCATACCGGGGCAGACGCCTTTCCGCAATGTTTGAAAGCGGTTCGCTGCCGGTGAGCCGAAAATACTTGATTGCGCGGTGGGCGATGGGGGTGGTCATCAAATAAGTCTGCCGCCGTTCTTCGGACGGCATCAAATGCCCCGAAAATTGAATCTCGCCGCTTGCCATCCTGGCAGCCAGCCCGTCAAAGGTATCGAAAGTAAGTTCAAAGGGGATGTCGAACAGATCGGCCATCCATGCGCAAAACAAGACCGAATACCCGTGGATTTCGCCGTCTATGTCGTAAAATGCTTCGGTGTTCGGCATCACGCCGAACAGAAAACAATCGAACTGCGCTTTGAGCGCTTCGATGTCGGCAATTTCCGTTTCGGTCACGCCGGGAATGTCGCGATACGAAGAAAACGGCGCACCCTCAAGCGGCTCCGGGGCGCCGCCTTGGCATCCCGAAAACAAGGACAATATCAAAGTTATACAAATTAAGGCGCAAATTATCTTTTTCATAAGCTTAGTATAATCTATTTTGGCGAAAATTTCAAAAGGTTTCTGCCACGCCCTCTTTCATCACCAGCACCGGGGTTTTCTCCATGACGTAAATATCCTCGTCTGGATTGCCGTCTACCGCAATCAAGTCGGCCAACTTGTTCTCTTTTATCGTGCCGAGTTTGCTTTCCAGGCCGAGGCACCGGGCGCTGTAGATCGTGGCCTGCTTGAGCAGTTCGAGGTTGTCGAAACCCAGCAACTCTTTCCGCGCCGTAAACTCGTAGCCGGGTTTCATTTTGAAGTGTTCGTAGTCTATATCGGAGCCCCAGCCAAGCGGCAGACCGCTGTCATAGGCCGCCTTGATTCCGGCGAGGGTGGCCTTTTCCTTGGCAGCGATGTCGCCCCACGCTTCTTCCTGCACCTGTGGCGGGGCGTCCAAGGCGGCTTTGACGACGGCCAGCGTGGGGATGAGAAAGCAATTTTGCGCGTCTTTGGCCATGCGAATGCCCGCATCGTCTATAAACGATGCGTGTTCGATCGTGCGCACACCCGCTTCAATGCAGAGCTTGATCGCATCGGCGCCGTGCGCGTGCGCCGCCACATAAGCGCCCTTGGTTTCCGCCAGCGAGACGGCCGCCCGCAATTCTTCCAAGGTCGTAATGGTTTGCCCCGGGTCGCCGCCTTCGTTGGAAAACGCGCCGGAAGCCATGTATTTGATGAAATCCGCGCCATTTTTGAACTCAACCCGGCAAGCCTTCATCACCGCTTCCACGCCGTCAGCCTCCACGTAGAGCGGGCCAAAGGTTTCATTGCCCCGTTCGGTCGGGGTGACAATCAGCCCGGACGCGAAAATGCGGGGGCCGGGGATGCGTCCGTTGTTGATGGCGTTGCGCGCGGCGACCGCCGTTCCGTAATTGGAACCGCAGTCCCGGATGGTCGTGTAACCCTGCCGCAAATACGCCATCGCAAACGCATAAGCCAGAAAAGCGCTTTCCAGCGGGCTTTTGGCCAGCATATCGGGCGGGTGCAGGGTAAAGCAGCCCAAATGGCTGTGCAGGTCAAAGAGGCCGGGCAGCACGGTCGCGTTTCGCAAGTCCACGGTTTCCCCGGAAACCGGCGAGCCGCAGCCGGGCTTGCGGATTTCC
>Ga0099364_10010138_pt1 | contig 12989 bp, 13 predicted proteins | sample TergutTh196P3_FD_73070 | JGI IMG/M metagenome (GOLD analysis project Ga0099364, IMG submission 73070) | Microcerotermes parvus P3 segment gut microbial communities from Pointe-Noire, Republic of the Congo - Th196 P3 | ecosystem: Host-associated > Arthropoda: Insects > Digestive system > Gut ...
TCTGAAATCAATCACAAAATCCGCGTCACTTTTAACAGTAGCATTACCTCTTGCTATAGAGCCAAATAATCCGACACGAATTACATTGCCCTTATAAGGAGAAATGTTTAAAATATCTGATATGGTTGATGTAACAATTTCTTTCGTTAGAATCATTACGCGGTACTCCTGTTGATTTTTCTATATTTAATATACTGTTAATGCCGACGTTCGTTGTCCGGCAGTTGACGGCATAAGTGCCGCTTAACTGCCGAAATGTCTGTCCGCTAAAGTTCACATTCAATAATGAGCTTGACCATCCTGTCATCAATAATGCTTTTTCGGTTTTGCGCGCCGTAAATGAGCGCGTGTGTACAAATTTTGTTTATCATCCTTGCGATGCCGCTTGAGAATTTAAAAATATCATCAACGGCGGCATCGGAGAATATTTCTTTTGTGCTTTGCGCATATAAAAGCTGACTTTTGATAAACTCCCCTGTCTGCGCCCTGTCCATCCTGTCCATGCAGCACTTGATGTCGATCCGCTGCCGGATAGCCATGTACGACTGAAGCTTCAGTTTTTCCGAAAGTTCCGTCTGCCCTGAAAGTATCAGCGCCATCGGGCTTTGCGAGTCCATTTTGAAATTGAGCAAAAACCGGACTTCCTCAAGCATTTCCTTATCCAAGAGGTGTGCCTCGTCAACTATGACAACAGGCACAAGGCCGTAAACGCCTTTGACAATTTCAATTTCCTTATGTAACTGCCGCTTGGCGTCACCTCTGTAAAACTTTGCTTCAAATCCAAGCTGCTCAAGTACGCCTTTGTAAAAATTTCGCGGCGTAAGCCTTGAATCAGATAAGTACATAAGCTTGTACTTTGTATCTGAAAGCTCGCATGTAAGCCGTCTGAGCAATGTCGTTTTCCCGCATCCGCATTCGCCCGTGAGGGCGGCAAACAACTGATTGTTGGCCGTATGCTTCAGCCGCTCAATCAGTTCATTGTTTTGCTCGTCACGGTACAAATGGCCGGCAGGGGTACTTCTCGTAAACGGGGTATTCGCAAACCCGTAAAAATCATCAAACATTTGCGTCACCGTTTTCTCCGGCAGAAGCACTGCCGTAGCGGATCGCCCGCTTCTTTGATTCCTGCCTTGCCGCATATTGTTTTTCCTTTTCATCAAGAAGCCTTGATGTTACCGGCATAACCGGCGTCATAAATTCCGGCAGCCCGGGGCGTTTGCCGCTATGTTCGCCGATAATGAGCTTTTTTACAGGGAACACCGTATGGCTTTCCACATGTTCCGCTGTCAGTGTTTCCGTGTCACACGGGTCATAAATGATGTTGACCCTGCATCCTATATACGGAATCCCGACCTCGTATTTTTCGCCGCCAAAGCTGATGCAGCCGGATTTATCCACCCTGCGCCGTTCTTCATGTAAAAATGCTTTCGCGACAAGTTCGGGTTCAAGGAACCTAAGCGGCTCTTTGGATGATTTATATACGTTCTGAGGCGTATCCTTAAGCGAACCGTGTACTTTTGTATGATAGCTTTCCTGTACCCAAACAGACAGATAATGATTGTATTCGTCAAGTGCCCTGAGACGTTTCAGCTTCACCTCATCCAAAAACGAATCGACAGTCCTGTTGAACCTTTCAATTTTCCCTGTGGATTCCGGACTGTACGGTTTCGCGAATATCAGCCTGATGCCCATTATGGCGCAGGCGCGCTCCATCCACTTCGTCCTGAACTGTTTGCCGTTGTCAAAGTACACGCGCTTCGGGGCGCCTTCTTTCATGATCGCTTTCCGAAAACAGTCTTCTACAATGTTTTGCTCAAGGCTGTCATAGAACCCCGCGTGGATCACGTACCTTGTCGCGTCGTCTATGAAGCTTACAAGGTATATCTGTTGTTTTTTCCCGTCTTTCAATATATACGGCCCGTACTTTATGTCCGAATGCCATAAATCGTTTCGGCTCTTACGCTCAAAGCGCCGGGCTGCCGCGCCGTCAGATTTGTATAACCTCATGTGCCGGGTGCTGTACCCCGCAGCCGCCATGTGATCCTGTAATGTCGTCCGTTTGATCCTGCCGCATTCCGCTTTGCCCTCCATCTCAAGTATCTCTATGATCTGCGCAATGCTCCGCCCCGGTACTTCGCGCCTAAGCAATATCGCCTCATTTAAAAGCTCCGGCGGAATCGAACCCTTCATACCCGGCTTCCGGGACGCAGGTTTTAAACCCTCAAATTCCGATTCACGGTACGCGGCAAGCCACCTTCTGATCGTCCTGTCCGATATCCCGGTTTTTTCACAAATATTCCGCTTTTCCTGCGAGATTTTTGCGGCGTCCGTGCGCCCCTCAATCAAAGTGAGGGTCGGCGATATGATTTTGTAGCGCGAAAGCGCCGTTTCTTCTGCCGGTTTGTTTCTGCTCATACTTTATCAACTCCTTGTTTTTTGATTCAGTATGAGTCTAAATGAATTTCACTGCGGACAAAACGCCGAACGGGTATGTATCCACAAATTTCCGTTTACAAGGATCCGGACAATTTCTCTAAGCTGCGGACGGCCGGGAAGACGCAAATCCGGATACTTTTCTTTTATGCCGGAAACGGCGTTTCGGTAATGCGCTTTCATCCTTTTGGTAAATTCCAAAAGCCTCGCTATGGTGCTGCTTTCCATTGAAAGCCCGTCAATATCGCCTTCTTCGATTTTTTCCATTGTTTGCGCGCCGTGCCGTTTATATGGAACGACGATATCAGGCAGTTCATGATGAATCTTCCGGCAGCTTTCACCGCAACGGAGGCGGCGTATGCGGTATGCTTTCTTTTCACCGTCTGCTGTAATGACGTATCTGCATCGGCTGCCAATCGCACGGAGGGCCCCTCCGCATATGGGGCAGAAGCTTTTTTCGGTTGTTTTTATACATATCTCGCCGCTGTCATTGACCGCAGACTCATAATTTGATATTATGACCATGGTTGGGACATCCCGGTAAACCATGGTTTTGTCCGGCAAGACGTTTGGCCATGTTATCGGGATTTCCTCTCTTCATATTTAACATGGTCATTATATACGTCTGTTTGCGGACAGGCAAGTCCGTCGGCTGTCAGCCATTAAGCGGCGGCATTAACAACAAGTATAGAGCTTTTTCTGATAATATTACTTTCGAAATAAATAGTAGCAATTACAATTGAAGTGTGTTATACTATGAGCATGGAACGAATCAATTTACGCAAGGTAAGTGCAGCAGAGATGTTTACCTTGAAAAAACAAGTTGTGCGACTCAAAGAACTTGGGAAAAGCGGCATGGAAATAGAGGAGATGACAGGGATAAACAAAAGTGCCGTAAGCCGAATATGGCAAACCTACCTGAGAGAAGGAGTTGCGGGTATCAAGCCCAAAAAACCCGGCAAGAAAAAAGGCGGTCATATGCTTTTGACACCTGATGAGCAAAAGGGAATTCGTCAAACCATTATCAGCAAAGCCCCAAATCAACTGAAAATGGCGGGATTTCTTTGGACACTCGCAAAAATCAGCCAGTACATTTGGACAACCTATCGAAAAAAAGTATCTGTCCGTTGTCTTTCAAATTACATGAAGCGCTGGGGACTTACCTGCCAGCGTCCTACAAAACGTGCCTGTGGTCAAGATATTGCCCGGATTGAGAAATTCAAAGCGGAAGAATATCCGGCGATTGCGAAGCGCGCAAAGGCTGAAAACGCTGATATTTACTGGGGGGATGAAACTGGTGTGGACAATCGGGAGAATTTTGAGCGTGGATTTGCTGAAAAGGGAAAGCCGCCCGTATTGCCTATGGAAACCAAGCGTGAACGGGTTAATATGATTTCCGCCATTACCAACCAAGGGAGTTCCCGGTTCATGGTTTATGATGAAAAGATGAACCAAGATTTGTTCATCAATTTCATGCGGCGTTTAATTCGGGGATCAGAGCGCAAAGTCTTTTTTATCGTAGACAATCTTCGGGTTCATCATGGCAAACTGGTTGCTCGGTGGCTTGAAAAACACAAAGACGAGATTGAACTGTTTTTCTTGCCGCCTTATGCTCCGCAAAGCAATCCAACCGAGTATCTCAACCACGCCTTAAAAATAGATGTTCACTCCGGCAATTTGCCGAGAACGAAAAAAGACATCAAGTATAAAATCCATTCTTTTATGCGACGTTTACAGCATAAAAAAGAGCGGGTTGCAAGCTTCTTCCGTCACAAAAAACTGAGATACATCGTTGCTACTATTTAGTGCAGGGGTAATACCTCGTGGACAGAAAATGTCGGAGGGTTCACCCGTTACTACATTTCTTTCACGGACGGGCAAGGGACTGACCGGGAAACCGAGGTGTCCCGTCCTGTGTATCTGGAGTTTTCGCGTTTTGTCAGGTGCGAGCGCAATCTGCGTCGTTGGGACGAGCGGCACACCGAGCGAACAGACCTAACTGTTATTGTCAAGCGAAAAATGGCCCAGTTGATCGGTTGAAAAATGGCCCACTAGTTTGGCCGGGGGTCCCTCAATAAACGTCGCCTAACAAGTCAATGATTTCATCGAGGACATCCACGGCACACTCACCGATTTCAAAGGTTTCAGAACCCCGAAAATTTTCAGGTATGTTCTCCAAACACTTCTGTTCGGCGTCGCGGATCGCGGACAAGTAGTTGACGGCGGGCATGATCGCCTTCCGCCGTTTGCCCCTGCTACCAAAATCCACGACAGTTAACAGGCCATTCATACGGTCTTTTCACCTCCTTTCGCGTTTTTATCCGTGTTTGTGTTAATTGATCCGACTGGCTTGTCATGGCGCGCGTCCTTGTTTTCGCGTTTCATTCGCAGCCAATCCTTGGTTTCCTTGAGTCGGTAGCTTGGGCCGCTCATGTCAAGGACACGGGCGTGTCTCGCGACCCTGTCCGCCAGCGCGCCGGTCAGGCGGGGGTCTTTGAAAACATCCACCCATTCGCTGAACACCAAATTTGTCGTGATGATCATCGAACCGGTTTCAACGCGGTTAGAGATCAGATTGAACAAGATGTCGCGGCCTTCCTTATCGAAAGACACGTAGCCCAATTCGTCAATGATCACGAGTTCATACTTTAGGAACTTGTTCCTGAAATTGGCCACTTCGTTGCGGCTCATCGCCTCTTTCAGCTCAATTACCAAATTAGGCACGTTTGTGAACAGCACACGCTTGTCCGTCAGACAGGCCGCGACGCCAAGCCCTATCGCCAGATGTGTCTTCCCCCGCCCGGAATTGCCGATCAGTATGGCGTTTTCTCTGGCGTCTATGAACGCGAGGCCCGCGAGTTCTTCAAGTTCTCTTTTGAGGCCGTCGTCATATTCGTCCAAATCTAAGTCGACAAGATATTTCTTGTATGGGAATCTGGCTTCCTTGATTCGGCGTTGAACCCTGTTCTCTTTACGCTGTTCAAGTTCTTTCGCCAAGGCCCCCGTCATGAATTCGGCGTGTGGCATCCCTGTATGGACGGCTTCTTCGACCAAAAGGCCAAAATTGCGGCCGATATACGCGAGTTGGAGGGGCCCCGTTAATTCCTTAATGTCCATTCACAGCCCCGCCTTTCATGAAAAAGCCGCTGATCTGATAAAGTTGATCCCGCGCGTGCTTGATCACATTCAAACTGATCAGATCGGCGCGGACGGGCGCGTATCCCTCGCCGATCATTCTCAAGATGTGTACGGTCTCTTCCATCGGCTTGTCTTGATTCGCGCGAAGAATCTCTATGAATTCACGGGCGCGCGTGGTAAAATGGTTGTCAAAGACGGTTTTCAGTTCGGCTTCGCTCCTGAGCGCCTTGGAATTTCTTACGGCTCCCGGCTTTTTGGCGAGCGTGTCGAGATAGTGGAAGATATTGACCGACATATCCCCACAGCCGTCTTTTCTCTTGTGGCGGCACACCTCGCTCATGCCCGAATAGATGACGGCCTCCTTAACATATCTCCTTACCGTCACATTTCTGCCAACAAGGTATTCAGGCACCGAATAGAAGTTGTTGTCAACCCGCGCGAAGCTGTACTTATCGATCGTTTGCGTCGACAACCGCGAAAGCTCAAGCGGCGGCCGCCAGGGCAAAAGATGTTTCATCTCTTCCTCAATCAGCGACCCGGCGTTCATACGGATAAGTTCCGCGTCCAGATATTCCTCCGCGTCCCCGAGGCTGTCGAACCGGTAACGCGTGGCGAACGCCTCTTTCCTCGTGGCCTTGACGCCCGACTCGACGTAACCTTTTTCATTGCCTCTGAAACAGTTCGTCACGTTCAGCGTGAATCCGTAATATGTGGACATCGCGACGAGATCCGCGTTCAACTCTTTTTCGTTTCTGCCGATGAAACGTGTCACGACATTCTTCATATTGTCGTAGACGGCTTCCCTGTACGCGCCCCCAACCATTTCAAAGAAGCGGACGTGAGAGTCGAGAAACACCTCTTTCTTTTGGTTATCGTACAGATACGCCCACCGAAACGCCCCCTTCGGGGAGCCGAACACCGCGAGGTAGTATCTGTCGGCCACGCCGTTGATGACAAGTTTCACCTCACCGAAGTCGTATTCTATTCGATCTCCAAAATCATATTCCTGCCGGATGAACGCTTCCGCGGCCTTGCCGCGCTTTTCTTTGAGTTTAACCGTGACGGTCGTCAGCCCAATGTCGTGGCCGGCGTCCCTCAACAAACCATGGATTTGCCTTACGGACAGTTTCTGCTTGTTCTTCTCTCCGAGTTCCCGCGCTTTCTCCGCTTCGCTTTCCAGAATCTTGTCGATAGCCTTGTCGATCTCCCACGTGTACTTTGATGGCGCGCGGGTGGACGCGTTGTACTTGGGCGCTGAAACGATTCGCTCCTGTGTTGCCCGATTGTCGCCTTCAGGCAGTAATTGTTCTGTGAGCTTTTGGTACTCATTCCAGTAGCGCGCGACTGTCTTCCTGTGGATGCCCATATCCCTCGCTATCTTTCGGTTTGATTTCCCACTCAGTTTAAGCGTTATGATTGTGTTTTTTTCCATTTGTTTGTAAGCGACAAACTGATCGTCACATGGATAAATTGAGTCACGCGTGAGATAATTACCCCGAGAGTCGAAAAAGTCGAAAAAACCCAACTCCCAAAAAGCCTAAACGCGACTTTGAAAGACTCCGGGAAGGGGTGAATCACATGGACACTCGGGCTATGGCCAAAGAGATCCGACTGCGCTGTTGGGCGGAGGTAATCAACGCGCGCAACGCCAGCGGGAAAACAGTCAAAGCTTGGTGCGCCGAGCAAGGCATCAGCACTAAAACTTACTACTACCGACAGAAAATGTTAAGACAAGAGGCCTGCCAGGAATTAGGCGGTGGCCTTGTTCCGAAAGGCTTCGCGGAAGTACTGATATCAACCGCGCCGACCGCGGCCGCGACGCCGTCTCCGCCGGGACTGACCGGCCGGGGGGAAATCAGAATTGAAGTCGCGGGGATACGAATCAGCGCGGACAGCGCGTACCCGGCCGCGAAACTCGCGGAGTTTCTCAGAGGGTTCGCGCCATGTTGACGAACCTTACGGGAAAGCGGGTTTTCTTGGCTTGCGGAAGAACTGACATGAGGAAGTCAATAAACGGGTTGGCGGCGATCGTGGAAGGAAGCTTTGAACTCGACCCGTTTGACGGCGCGTTATTCGTGTTTTGCAATCGGAACCGCGACAGAGTAAAGATTTTACAATGGGACGCCGACGGGTTTTGGTTGTATTTTAAACGACTCGAAAAAGGGCGCTTTAGGTGGCCGGCGGAAGGTGAAGACGCGACGATGAGGCTGACCGGCGAGGAATTGTCCTATCTTTTGGGCGGGACAAGAGTCGAACTGAAACTTAAGCGAAATGAGGTTTTCGAGCGACGGGCCACATAGAAAACCGGCGCGGAAACAGCGCGGAAAAAAACACGAAAGAACCATTCAACTCATTGGAAACACTTGCTTTTTCTTGTTTTTCGTGATACAATTCTTATATGGAAAACAGTAGAAATTGGCCTGAAATCGTGGCGGAAAAAGACGCCCGTATAGCCGAACTTGAAGCGCTCGTGAAATTTTATGAAGAGCAGTTCAAGTTGTCAAAAAGTCGGCAATTCGGACCCTCAAGCGAGAAGGGCGATTTGCCGGAGCAGCTTGGCCTATTTGACGAAGGTGAGAACACCGCCGGCCCGAACGCGCCGGAACCGGAGTTGGAACGAATCGCCTATATCCGGCGCAAGCGGGTTGGCAAGAGAGAAGAGGATTTATCCGGCTTGCCGGTGGAAGCAATCGAACACAAACTGCCGGAGGAAGAACGGATATGCCCGGAATGTAACGGCCCGCTTCACCAGATGGGGCATGATGTCCGTCGCGAGCTAAAAATCGTTCCGGCCAAAGTTGTCGTTGTGGAACACAACCGCGCGGTATATTCCTGCCGAAATTGTGAGAAGAACAGCGAAGGCGGCGTGCCGGTCGTGAAAGCGCCGACTCCGGAGCCGTTGATCAAAGGGGGCCTGGCCTCGCCGTCGGCGATGGCTCACATCATGACACAAAAGTATGTCATGTACGCGCCGCTTTATCGTCAGGAGAAAGACTGGGAGCGGCAGGGGGTGGCGCTCAGTCGGCAGACAATGGCGAACTGGGTGATCCGCTGCTCGGAAGACTGGTTGCGGCCGATTTATGACAGGATGCGGATCAAATTATTGGAAAACGAGGTTCTTCACGCTGACGAAACGAAAGTCCAGGTGCTCAAAGAGCCGGGAAAAGCGGCTACCGCGCTCAGCTATATGTGGGTGTATCGGACAAGCGGGGACACGACGCGGCATATTGTCGTGTTTGAGTACCAACCAAGCCGGCATTCCGACCATCCAAAGCGGTTTTTGGCTGATTTCAAAGGGTTTTTACATTGTGACGGTTACGCTGGCTATCATACGCTCCTTGAAATCACAATAATTGGCTGCTGGACCCACATGAGGCGGAAGTTCACGGACGCGCTCAAAGTGATTCCGATGGCTGAACGCCCCGCTTCGGCCGCGGAGACGGCGATCAAACGAATCGGACGGCTGTTCCATTTGGAAGACCAATGGGAGGGCCTCGCGCCGGAGGAAAGGCACAGGCGCCGTTTAGAAGAATCCAGGCCCAAAGCCAGGGAATTCTTCGCGTGGCTTGAAACACTGATGGTTCTGCCCAAAAGCGCGATAGGCAAGGCAGTCAATTACGCCTTGGAACAAAAAGAACGGTTGATGAACGTCTACCTTGACGGGCGAGCCGAGATATCCAACAACCGCGCGGAGAACGCGATACGCCCGTTCGCCGTGGGCCGCCGCAACTGGCTGTTCTGTAATACGGTAAACGGCGCGAACGCGAGCGCGACAACGTACTCGATCATCGAGACCGCGAAGGCGAACGGGTTGAAACCATTTGATTATTTGGAGTTTCTGTTTGAAACGGTTCCAAACACAGCGACCGGCGAAGCGCTCGATTCCCTTTTGCCTTGGGGCGAAGCGGTTCCTGAACATTGCCGGATGCCGGTAAAGGAGTGGGGGGCTCGGCGAAATGCCGAAAAAAAGCGGAACGGAATTTATGATGTCGTTTGTCCGGAAGTATCTCGGCGGGGAGCTTGAGCGGTTGGACTGGGATTTGGATTTTAACCACTATTTGATAGAGAATTACCCGAAGATGGAACGCGAGAACTGTGATCTGGCCGAGTGCTTCAACTTTTATCTCGCTGAGGAAGGGTTTGATCGGGCGGAAGGCTTGCCGGACAAAGAGCATAAAGCGTTTATTCGCAAACAGTTCAAAAAGTTAGAAGAGGTTATTCGAGACGGCTTTTGGTGAGCGAATATGTGCTGACCGATTTGTCGCTTACATTTGTTTGATCACTCACCCTTCACCTCCGAGTTCGATTATCTCACATCGGAGTGTAATTTGAGTGGGCCATTTTTCAAGCGATCAACTCCTGTTTATGGGCCATTTTTAGTTTATCAAAAACATCGCCCCCCAAACGGGCAGGGGGCGGAGTAGGGGCGAACACCGGAACATCAAAAATCCCTTGCTGCCGGCCCCATAAGGCTAACAAAATCTTCTGGTTTTGTTACCCGGCCCGGAACACCTCAAAGGCGTATAAATCCGAAACGGATAGGATTTATATCACGGCTACGAGTAACACCGCGCGGATCCGCGGACCATTCACGCCGGCCGGTAAGCCGTGAGCCAAGGCCATACACGCGACGGGTAAGCCGTGTATCAAGCCATTCACGCGGGCAGTAAGTCGTGTTTCACAGACGGATCAATCGCGCGCCGCGAAAGTTGGCGTATCGGACACCGGGCTTCCGTATACTTGACAAAAGGGGTATCCCGGTCATAATGTATCTCATAAGAGATAATTGGGACAGGTCTTTTCCTCCTTGCGGGTTTGCCGCTTCATAAGTGTGGCGCCCACTTTACGCTTGCCGTTTCTGACTCGGACGGTGCGTTGTCGGCCCTGTCGTTCCCTGGCAGCAAAGGGGCGCGACGCCGGGGCCTAAGCGCTAATAGCGAGGTTGTTACATGGCGTAAACGCTGGGATATCCCTTTCGTCTCTTAAATACACTCACAGGGAGCGTTTTTATGAACAAGCTTTTTATTGGCGTCGATGTTTCCAAGAACGATTACGAGGTTTGTTTCCTCGACGGCGCGGGTGAAAAAACCAGGAAAACTTTCACTCTCAGGAACAACAACGATGATTCGTTGAAGCTCGTGGAAGCCATCGCGGCCGACTGTAAAAGCCTTGAGGCTTCCAAGGTCTTCATTGGGTACGAATCCACTTCCGTTTACGGTTTCCACCTCCAGTATTTTCTCGCGGACTCAAAGGAGTTGGCCCCGTTTCATCCGACCATCATCTGTTTCAACCCCAAAATCATTGACGCTTTTAAGAAAACATTGGGTGACCTTCCTAAAACAGATAAGATGGACGCTTTCGCCATCGCCGAGCGGCTCCGTTTCGGGAGGCTCCCTGACTCGGTTCCCGCTGATTTTCGTTATCTCGCCCTTCAGCGGTTGACCCGCCACAGGTTTCACATCATCGAGAGTATTGTCAGGGAAAAATCATATTACATGAGCAACTTGTTCCTGAAATGCAGCGGCCTTTGTCAATCCAATGTCTTCGCGGACAACTTCGGCGCGACGGCTTCTTTCATAGTCGAAGAATTTTCTGATTGGGAAGATGTCGCCAATATGTCTTTGGAGGAGCTTTCGTCGCTTCTCATCGAGAAGAGCAGGGACCGCTTTGACGACGCCGAACAAACCGCGAAAAAGCTTCAACGCGCCATACGCTCATCCTACAAGCTTTCACCCAATGTTGACAATTCCCTTAACTTTGTCCTCCGTTCCTGCCTTGACAACCTCAAGGCGCTTGAAACTCAGAAAAAGGCTGTTGACAAAGCGATTCAGAAGGAAGTGGCTTACTTGAAAAACGAGTATACATGCCTCACTTCCGTAAAGGGGATCGGGCCTGTTATCGCGGCGGGCCTAATTTCGGAAATCGCCGGCGTCCACCGCTTTGACAACGACAACGCCCTCGCTAAATTCTCCGGCATTTATTGGAACTCTTATCAGTCCGCCAACTTTAGCGCCGATGAGACACCGTTGCGTAAACAAGGAAACAAATATCTTCGCTACTATTTCATCCAAGCCGCTGATCAGCTCAGGAAGTACCTTCCTGAATACGCGGCTTTTTACCACCGGAAGTTCAAAGAGTCGAAAACCCATCACCATAAAAGGGCTTTGATTCTCACTTCCCGCAAAGTTGTAAGGCTTGTTTTCGCTTTGCTGCACGATAATAAGCTTTATAGTCCAACCGGTAAAGGAGTTGATGTCACAACCCCGTAATCACTATTCATTTGTCCATACTTTTATTTCGCGCTCACCTCCTGATACAGCGTTTTTTGTTGTGCCCTCCCCAACCCCTATTCGTGAAAAAAAGTTTGCTTTTTTTCACGAATAGGGGTTGACTTATTACCGGACTACTTTTTCCGCGCGTTGGCTCTTCTTCGAAAAGCTGTGGGTGAAAGTTTGTACTGTTCTTTGAAGAGGTCGTTAAAACGCCGCAAGCTGCCAAATCCCGCGGTCATCGCGATGTCGATGACCGACAATTTCGTGTCCGTAAGCAGGTTTTTCGCGAGAAGCAATCTGTGTGTTCGCGTATATTGAGCCGGCGACACATTGTATTCCGCTGTAAACACGCGCCGCAAATGCCGCTCGGTACAACCCAGTTTTTCCGCGAGCTCGCGCGGGCTTTGTCCGCTTCCGCAATTTTCCGCCAACACGCTTGCCGCTTCGCGAGCCAACGCGGCGCTCGCGTCCGTCATGGATGTTCCGGGCGGGCGCTCCGGTCTGCACAAAAGACAGGGGCGATATCCGGCTTGCTCGGCTTCCGCCGCGGTCGCGTAAAAAGTACAGTTTTCGAACTTTGGCATTTTTGACCGGCACACCGGACGGCAATAGATCCCTGTGGACGATACGCCTACAAAAAATTGTCCGTCAAAGCGCGCGTCTCTCGCTTTAAACGCCGCGTATAAGGCTCTGTCATCTTCCGCCATTTATCCGACTCCCTTTATTGAAATGTATAATGAGCGCTCGCGCCCATTCTACCATGTTTACAAGGTAGAATCTGCCACGCGCGGTTCGCGAAGCGGAATTTCCGCGCGGCAAGTCCAATCGAAATGTATAATGAGCGCTTGCGCTCATTATACCATAAAACCAAAACGCGAAGCGTTTTGTCTCAAGGTACACATTTTATGGTATCAATGTTCTCGGGTACCCGTTCGAAATCTTTGATTTCGGTAACGGGTGAGGTTATTATACCATATTACTGGAATAGATTTCCGGCTGTTTTCGGACATGGTATTTCCCTTTTTTTGCAGACAAAGTACGAGACAAAGCCGGAAGGGATATGGTCCTATATTTTACAGCGAAATTGAAAATGAGATTGGGAATAGAGGGTTCACCAAATGTGCCCTTGACGTTTTAGAGAATAAC
>Ga0099364_10010139_pt1 | contig 12989 bp, 12 predicted proteins | sample TergutTh196P3_FD_73070 | JGI IMG/M metagenome (GOLD analysis project Ga0099364, IMG submission 73070) | Microcerotermes parvus P3 segment gut microbial communities from Pointe-Noire, Republic of the Congo - Th196 P3 | ecosystem: Host-associated > Arthropoda: Insects > Digestive system > Gut ...
GGTTCTGTGTCTTACGTCGTGCAAGACAATGCTGGTTTTGAGTTGAAGCGACGTAAGACACAGAACCGTCCCCTGTCTCACCGCAAGCCGCAGAACCGTCAGACTGTCTCATTACTCTTTGTATTCCAAAATATCGCCGGGTTGGCAGTCGAGAGCTGCGCAAATTGCTTCCAGCGTTGAGAAGCGGACGGCTCTTGCTTTGCCTGTTTTGAGTATCGACAGGTTTGCCTGGCTAAGTCCTATTTTTTCGGCTAGTTCGCCTGACGATATCCTTCGCTTTGCCATCATAACGTCCAAATTAACAACAATCGGCATTGCGGCAGCCCCCTAAATCGTGTAATCCGCTTCGTCTTGCAGCGAAACGGCTTCGGCGATAACGTTTTTTATCACGCGTACAATCAGCCCCATAAATGATGCCGCGATGCCGACTGCGAACCAGGGGATCCAGTATAGCGACGATGCCAGTGATATTGCGGCGCCTGCAAAGCAGCACCATGATATGTGGCGCAGGCATTCTGTGTTTTGGCTTATGAACACGTTCCCCTCGCCTATCCTTTGCATAAGGAGGTACAGGCATACAAGAAGCGCTGCTGCGGGTACGCTTCCTAAGTAGACGGTGGTAAGGAAGTATTGTTTTCTGCCCTGCACTAAGTACATCAGCCGTGTGGTAAACATCCTTGGCGCCATGATCGCGCATGTTATAAGGAGCGCCATGAATAGTATTACGCATATCTTGCTTAATATCAGGGATTTTCTGTCACTCCACACTCTCTTTTCCTCCATTGTCTTTTTTCCGGCAATCAGAGCATATCATTTTTTTTCCAATTTGCAATACAAAAAATATTGATTTTCGATATTAATTTATCGAAATTCAATATTTTAGGTGAGGTAGGGGGCGTGGCAGTGAGACAGGGGACGGTTCTGTGTCTTATGCAAGACAATGCTGGTTTTGAGCTGTGAAGCGACGTAAGACACAGAACCGTCCCCTGTCTCACCGCAAGCCTTACCTCGCCTGGACTTTGAATGATATCACAAGCGTGTCATTGTGGCCTCCTCTCGGGTGGGGCGGGTGGACTTTGCTGCCTGAAGACAGGATAATTCTGTACTCGCCCGGCGGGAGTTCGCCGTAGGCTTTTGACCAGTCTATTTGAAACTCCATTTGACCACCGCTCGGTAAGAATCCTTCCGCTTTTTCCTGTATGTAACTTTCTATCACATCTCCCCCGACGGGCAGCGGGGGGATGCGCCTCCAGTCATACCAGAATCCTGATGAGGCATCATTTTCGTGGACGATGGCGTCTATTTGCGCTCTGTGCTCAATGTCATACGGGGAAGTATTTTCAATCACGACTGTCATGCCGGACGGTGTTACATTGCCGTATTCCACAACATTCATGAAGACCGGTCTTTCTTCCTCATGCTGTGGCGGCAGGGATGCGGGGGAGTCGGGCGTTATATGGAATTCAACCGTTGCATAAACGGTTTCTATGTTCGGATTCCATTCGCCGAGCCACCCTTCTCTTATAAACATGTACCTTCCGGGCGGAAGCTCGCCGAAGCGCCGGCTCCACTCATGGCGGTTTTGCTCGATGCCGCCGCTTTGCAGCGCATTTAAAATATCATTCCACACCTCGCCCCCGCCGCCGGGCAGATGTGGTACAGGAGTCCAATTGTTATCTACGTAATAGGCCATGTCCCAACGCGATCCGTAACAAAACAACGAGTCGGTGCGGTTTTCAAGCGAGAACGCTATGCCTGTCCTGCTGACTTCAACTTCACCGTGGAGGACTATTTTGTCCCCGGGCGAGCGGGCTGCGGCGGCAATGGATGCGGCGCGGTGGTCGAGCATTTCTTGTGTAACTGCCTGCTCGGAAGCTATCATGGCGGGGTCGATCGAGGTCTCCCTCAGCAAGTCGGTGAATATTGCTTTTTGCCCGTCGGTGTATGGGTCAAGCCTTACTATCACCCTGTTTCCCTTTGTGTCGAGGCCCCAAGATGATGCGCCGGCACGGGTGACATCTTCGGCTATTTGGTTGAGCATGCTCATGGCGTCATTTAGTTCCCGGTCGGTGAATTCGGCTGTTTTTACTATTATTCCTATTTCCAGCATTTCGGCGATTGCTGTTGCGGAGGCGGCATGAGTGAAGGCTTCGTCGAGCACAACGACCGTGAGCACTCCTTCGTCGTTGTAGTAGATTCCGCTGTAGTAGTCGGGTATTATTCTTTCGCCTGATGCGCCTATGGGTCGGCCGTTGTGGATACTGTCCGCATATTTGCTGAAATTTGCTTCGTTTAGCAGGCGTTCCAAACTGATCCCACCGGATAATGTCGCGTCAAGCATTTCTTCCGTGTAGCCCATGTCTAACAGCTGTTGGCGTGTGTCGGTGTCTTCTGTTGTCGCGGCCCCGCCCGAAGATCCGCTGTAGGCTGTCCCGTCCGGGTCGCTGCCTGTGTTGACGACGCAGCCGGTTAGCGATAGTGAGGCGCTGATTAGCACAGCCGCTATTGTGATGAGCGTTTGATTTGTTTTGTTCATTTTTGTCACCAGCCTTGACCGGACAAACCGGTATGTGCAAATTGTGCAAATTATATAGCTATGTTGTGTTTTAATCACGATTATAGTAAACGTGGTTTTATTTTAATCCCGGATGCTTATCATGTCAAGCGGCGGATAAGACATAGAACCGTCCCCTGTCTTACACCCTGTCCCACAATGCCGGATTCTCATCATGTCAAGCGATATAAGATGGGCGCTTTTTGTTGCTTTTTTGCCGGGTTTGGGTTATCATGTTCCGGCAAGATTATTTCATATTCCTGCAGCGTTAAATAGTCCGCAAAAGACGACTGCTTTGGGGGAGGTTCGCACACATGAAAATTCAAAACAGGTTTTTGATTCCGATACTGGCTATCCTGATCATCGCGTTTGCGCTGATAAGTTTCAGGTCTGTTTCGGTCACAGGGGATACGGCTGACAAAATTCTTGAGTCGCAGATGCACAACACTGCTTACTCGGTCGAAAATCAGCTGCATATGACTGAGGAGATAGTTGATATCACGCTAAGTATGATGGATATGAAGCATATCTCGCTCGCGCAGACGCTTGCTTTCATGATTGCTGAGGATCCGGAAAAAATGGAGTATGAGCAGATGGTTATGCTCGCAAATCTGTTCGGCGTTGATGAGGTTCATGTCACTGATGAAGACGGTGTTTTGTACTGGGGCAGTGTGCCGGGCTTTTATGGATATGATTTCAATGACGGCGATCAGACAAGGCCGTTGCTTGCTATTTTGCAAAACCCGGCGCTGACCATTGCGCAGGAGCCGCAGCCGCGAGGTGTTGATGGCGTTATGTTCCAGTATATAAGCGTTTCCAGAATTGATGGCCGCGGCATTGTGCAGGTTGGCGTCAGTATGGATCGCATAGAAGATATAAGGGCGTCAATGAGCATCCAGAACGCCATTGAAGGCATGACTGTCGGCCAGGGCGGAGGCGTTTTTGTGCTCAACGCGGACAGGACAGTGATAGCGGACAGCAGCCGCTCCATGCTTGGCCGGAATATGAGCGCCCAGAGCTGGGTCGGGAGCATGTTTTCCGGCAGCGAAGGCAGTCTGGAATACGAATACGAAGGGGCTTTCTATAGAGCGGATTACAGAATGGCGAGCGACTTGCTGATAGTGGCATACGTGCCGTCGGCGGAGCTGGAGGAGTATACGACCGAAGCTCTTTGGAGCATCCTTCCAATGGGCATCGGCGCGACGCTGCTTGTCGCAGTGGTCACGATTTGGCTGCTGCGATGGGTCATGAAGAAGGTGTACTGGTATGAAAGCATTTTGGATAGCATCCCCTTCCCCTTATCAGTCACCGATATGAAGCGCAACTGGACGTTTATTAACAAGTCGGCGGAAGATATATTGAGCGTAAAGCGCGCACAGATAATTGGCAAGCAATGCAGCAACTGGGGCGCCAACATATGCAATACGCCTGATTGCGGCATTAACTGTCTGGAGCGCGGTATTCCTACCTCAACGTTTAATCAGGTTGGCTTGGATTTCAGGGTTGACAGTACCTACTTGACCGACCAAAAGGGGCGTAAGGCCGGTCATGTTGAAACCGTTCAGGATATTTCGGACTTGGTCGCCAAGCAAAAAGATGAGGATAATCTGATTTCAAATATCGGCGACGTCAGCAGGTCTTTCATCTCGTCTTCCAAGCAAATCGCCGACGGTGCGCAGACGTTGGCTCATGGCACTACACAGCAGTCTGCTTCTATTCAGGAGCTTTTGTCTTCAATCTCGGAGATATCGCGGAAAACGAAAGATAATGCCGATATGGCAATCCGCGCCGCTGAGCTTGCGGATACGATAAAGCAGAACGCTGAAAAAGGCAGCAGCCAGATGGATGATATGATGAGCGCCGTAAATGAGATCAACCAGGCCAGTCACGGGATAAACAAGGTCATAAAGGTCATAGACGATATTGCGTTCCAGACCAATATACTTGCTCTCAACGCTGCTGTCGAAGCTGCGCGCGCCGGGCAGCACGGCAAGGGTTTCGCGGTCGTTGCGGAGGAAGTGCGCAATCTGGCCGCTAAGAGCGCCGAGGCTGCCAAAGATACCGGCGGTTTGATCGCAGACTCCATTGAAAAGGCTGAAATGGGTTCGCGTATTGCTAATGATACTGCGGGCAGCCTTGTTGAGATCGTGTCCGGTATCAATGAGAGCAGCCAAATCGTCAATCAGATAGCTGAGTCCTCGCAGGATCAGTCCTCCAGCATCGAGCAGATCAACAGGGGGATAGATCAGGTGGCTCAGGTTGTCCAGCAAAACAGTGCGACGGCTCAGCAAAGCGCCGCCGTTTCCGAGGAAATGAGCAATCAGTCGATCATGCTCGGAGAAATGATTTCCAGCTTCCGCGCGAATGGGAATGGCAATAGCTTGGGGCTTCCGCCGTCAAACACGCAATAATCCGGTGAGACGGGGGACGCGGGGCGTGAGAGGGGACGCGTGAGACGGGATGAGACGGGGGACGGTTCTGTGTCTTGCTTGCTTGCTTGACCGAGTGGATAAGATAGGGGACGGAGGCGGCTCGGGGACGTAAGACAGGGGACGCGGTGAGACAGCAGGGCGTAAGACAGGGGACGGTTCTGTGTCTTACGTCGCAATACGAAGTTAGTTTTGTACATAGCTAAGCGACGTAAGACATAGAACCGTCCCCTGTCTTACGTTTTGCGTCCCTTCTCCTCACGTCTCACACCTAATTGATTTAGCGAGGTGATTTCCGGTGGAGAGCAGATTTGGTAAAAAAAATATACTTGGAAAACTGTGGGTCATATTTCGTAATATTCTTGTAGTCATTGCGTGTTTTGCATTTATGAGGTTTACTATTTTTAGCGGCGCCGGAGGGGCGATGTCTGACGGCGATGCAGTTATAATGAATATTGCATATGTGGTTTTGTTTGCTATTTTTATCGCTTTTTTCTATATTGCAGTCTATTTCCACACTGTAGTCCATGAATTCGGGCATCTGGTTGGAGGGCTTTTGAGCGGTTACAAGTTTATTTCTTTTCGTGTTAATAAAATGATGTTTATTATTGAAAACGGCGCCCTGTCGAGGAAAAAGTACAGTGTTCCGGAAGCAAAGGGCCACTGCATGATGTCGCCGCCTGAGCCTGTGGACGGTAAGTTTCCATTTGTTTTCTACTTGCTGAGCGGGTCGCTTATGAACTTTTTTGTCTGCATCGGTTTGCTTGCGCTTGCAAGGGTCGTTGTTGTTGAGAGTGTTCCTTATATTACCTTGTTTTTTCATTCCCTCTTTGCTGTTGGCGTGTCTTTAGGGCTATTAAACATACTGCCATTAAAAATGAAAGGGCCGGCAAATGATGGTTTAACCGCTCGCTTGCTCACAAAGAGCTTTGAAGCCCGGGAGTCATACAGGATCGCGCTTCTCGTAATTGCCGGGATGACCCAGGGAATTCGCTTTAAGGACATGCCTGCCGAATGGTTTGCGGCGCTTGAAAGCCTTGGTGACGTAGCGGCGGTAAACGCGTCATTGCGCAGATTTGATTTTCTGATGGATACTCACAGTTATACTGAAGCAAAAGTGTTTGTGGAGAGGTTTCTTGCGGAAAACCGGCATTTGTCAAAGCTCCATAAAAATGAGCTGACTTGCGAGCTGCTTTTTCTTGAGATAATCGGAGAGCGCCGCCTAGATGTAATTGAGGGGTTTATAACAGCCGATTTGCTTAAATACATTAAATCGCGTAAATATCATTTATCTAAGCTCCGCCTCGTTTATGCGTATGAAAAGCTGGTTTCCCGGGACTGCAAAAGAGCAAGTGCGGCGCTTGATAGGTTCAACAGGCACTTATTGCGATATCCATACGCGAGTGAAATGGAACTAGAACGCGAGCTGATTGCGGCGATTGATTCTATTTCCGTGAGTACGGAGGCGGTTCTGACGTAAAGCGGGGGACTGCGTAAGACAGGGGACGGTTCTGACGTAAAGCGGGGGACTGCGTAAGACTAGGGGGCGGTTCTATGTCTTGCTGCTAGACTATGCCAAGGGGACGGTTCTCTTGGCAGGCGATGAGACTCAGAACTGTCCCCTGTCTTACGTCCTGCCAAGAGAACCGTCCCCTTGGCACAAACCTCGTGGCGATGTTAAAAGTATGAAAACACTGTAGAGTTGTGTGGAAAATCTCATGTGCGAAAGTGCGCAGGAGAGTATGCAGGCGCGGACAATGGACATGGAGCAATAGGAAAAGCGCGACGCTGATTACTTGTCAGCGTCGCGTAATTCATCTACGTTCTTTTTAGCCAACACAGTAACCCTATTACATATACTGCAAAGGAGCATAAAATATGACAACTTTCGGATACGTCCGCTGCTCAAGCCTTGACCAAAACGAAGCAAGGCAAATCAGTGCAATGCACAAGCAAAACATTGCTTCGGAGAACATTTATACAGATAAACAAAGCGGCAAAGATTTTGCGCGCCCGGCGTTCCAAGCCCTTTTGAATAGGGTAGCACCGGGTGACTTGATTTACTGTCTCAGTATTGACCGGCTCGGACGAAATTACGACGAAGTAACTCGTTATTGGCGGGTTCTTACGAAAGAACGCGGCGTTGATATTGTAATAATTGATATGCCCTTGCTTGATACCCGCCTGAACAAAGATTTGATGGGGACGTTCATCGCTGATTTAGTTCTGCAAATATTATCTTTCGTGTCTAACACCGAACTTAACAATATAAAACAACGGCAAGCTGCCGGAATAGCAGCCGCCAAAGCGCGGGGTGTCCGTTTTGGACGTCCTGCAAAAAAAATCCCTGAAAATTTCGGGGCATTAGTGAAGCAATGGGAACGCGGCAAACTGACGTTTTTGGAGGTTCTGGAGCAGACAGGTTTGAAACAATCCACATTCTACAATCGTTTACGGGAACTGAGGACAAGTAGGATCAGATGAAGCGCTACAAAAAGGTGTACTTTAATATAGTTCGATTATTTTGTGTATAAACATTAGCGGAAACACAAATTTTCTTTCATTGTATCATAATGTCACCGCAATGCAATCTATTTTCAAAGAAAATCATCAAGATATTATCAAGAAACGCCCGATCCGTTTGGGATGGACATTTATAAAAAAGTACACCTTTTAACAGACTATTCGAAGGATTGTTGAACGGAGGATGTCCTGATGAGGCAATCTCTTGAAAAACTGGTAGATTCGCTGCAAGAACAAAAAGAGCATCTGGGGGATATACTGAAGCTGTCGTATGAAATACGAGCAATCATTGTGGACAAAGATGTACACCGTCTCGGCGTCATGGTACGCAAAGAACTTGAAGCTATTAAAAAGATGAACGCCTGTGAAAAAAATCTAATGCTCTTACTCCCCGTTGTCGAAGAAGAACTTGGGCTAAAAAAAGATGATCTGACGCTAAGTGACATCATTAGCCACTTAGAGGCGGAAGAACGCTCAATCATACAGGCGCTGCGGGACAGTCTGACGACCGGTCTGCGCGAACTTGCCGAACTAAACATTGAAAATCAAGAATATATCGACACACGCCTCGATTACTCGGAGTACGTGTTTGACCTCCTGGTAGCGGAAGAAGACCCGCTTAACAACTTCTACGGAGACGACGGATACGCCGAATCAGAAAGGAAGAAATCAGGCTTCTTCGATACAAAAGCCTGATTGGTATCTTTCTGCAAAAACATTTATAACTGTGCGCTTGCGCAGCCAATAGGAACACCCCCCTTCCCCCCTCCTGCGGGAGTGGGGCTTTGGACTGCAAAAGTCAAGCGCTTTTTTCCGTGACTCGGAAGGGAGTTTTTTTCGATGTGCGGAAGGGAGAATTTTACGAAAGTTGGAAGGTAGATTTTTCTCGAGTTTGGAAAGGACTTTTTACTCCAATTCGGAAGGAAGATTTTTCTTTCAAGCAGGTATTCGCCAAAGGCGAAAAGGTAAGATAAAATCTATTTCTTTTTTATCAGAAAAAGACAAGCGGCTTCCGCAAGCGCAAAGTGAGCCGGAGAGTTTTCCACAGCCAATCCCCCGCGAGGCTGTGCGTAAACTCGGAGCGAACGCCGAACCGCGCCGGGTTGCGCGGCGGTGCCTCTTGCGGATTCGTTCCAGCGTCCCGCCGCAGCGGAGGGGCTCCTGCGGGAGCGCCGCGCCCAACTGTCGTTCTTGCGGCATCAGAAACCGGGGTCGTCCGAAATGGTACCATCGGCTAATCGAAGGCCTCTTCCAGGCTCGAAATTGCGTCTGCCACTTGGTCGCAGGCGTAGTCGGCGGCCTCGATCCTCTGCCCGAACTGCTCTGGGATACTGTCACGGTATCTTGACTCCTCTTCCAAGAGGGCGTTCAACAGCCCCACTATTTCCGCAACAGCCTTCCTTCTATGCCGCCGTGTGTCCATCTTTATTTTGACGGCTTTAAACGGTTGGCCTGTTTTCATCCATCTGCAGATTGTCGCCGCCATGCTGACGCCTTCGGACGCGCACTGGGCTTTGAAAGCGGACACAATATCGGCCTCTATCGTGAACTTCACTTGCGTCATTGTCCTAGACATGGTACACCAGCGCAGTCTTGTTCGGGGCTATGCCGCCGACGAAAAGCTCAGGGTATTTTAGCCTATAGGATTCGCCCTTTAGCGAGAAACATCGAGCATGGTGCAGGATCCTGTCCATCATCGCCGTCGTGAGAACGGGATCCCCCATCATTTCGGCCCACTCAGGTATCTCCTTGTTCGTGGTGAAGATAATCGAGCGCTTCTCGTAGGCGTCGCTTATGAAGCAAAAGAAACGGTTCGCCTGTTCTTTGTTGATCGTTGCGTAGCCGATCTCGTCAAGTATGACGAGCTGCGCCTTATTGATATTCTTGAGCCTGAAGCCTGCGGTGCGCTCGTAGTCGGCTTTCGCCAATATGTCGAAGAAGTTCCCCATTTTTTCATAACATACGGTATATCCCTCGTCAATCGCGTGCAGGCCGAGGCCGAGCGCAATCATCGTCTTGCCAAGCCCTGGCGGGCCCGCCAGTATGATGTTGCCGCAAGTGTCGAGCCATGACAGGTCTTTCAGCTGGTTTATCTGGCTGGCGGTGATGCCGTCCTCCAGCTCCGCCGGGTCGAACTCGTCGAGCGGGCGCACGGACGGCGGGAAGTGCGCAAGCGCATAGTTCCTTTGGCGACGGCGCTCGTTACGCCCCCTGACCTCGATTTCCAGCGCGTCAAGCAGGAACTGCCGATACGGCTGCTCCCCTGATTCCGCCGCTTCCAATATGCGCGGGAGGCCTCTTGAGACGTGCTTCAGCCCGAATGCATCGAGCATCGCGCACAGGCGGTCCATTTGAGCCTTGCCGCTTGCCTTGCCCATCAGTTCACGCTCCTCTCCAGAAACGCTTTCTGATATGCCTCAAGATTGGCGCGCTGCACGGTGTCCATGGCCGCCGATTCGTGCGTCGTGCGCCGAATGCCCATTTGCTCATATACCGCCTTGAACTGCGTGAACTGGTAGCGGAATCGGCTGCAGCATTCCGCCATGACCTTGGCTACAAGGGGTTTTGGCGGGTTTTCGGACTCAAGGAAAGCTTCGACGGCCGAGAGCTGCTTGAACAGGTGGCGGGGGTTTTCCTTCTTGAACCCATTGATGAAATGCTGGAAATCGTAGCAGTTCCACCGCGACCGCAGACGTTCGACAACCGGGAGCCAGTCGGTGTTTTCCTCCTTTGCGTGTTCGGGCAGCCTGTTGACGCTGCCCTTGCAGGGATTGACGTCGTGCGTGCATTCGTACCGCATGTCAGGCCCGTATATATGAAGCTTGCCGCCGACAGCTTTATAATGGGCCGTCTTAAAGCAGAACTTGCGGGGCACCGAATATTTGGAAGACTTGTACTGGATATACTGTTGCGAACTGACGTCGACCTTGACAAAGCTGGACACTGCCGTGTCGTACACCGATGGCAGCGGCGGCCTGAGGGCAGCCCCCTCAATCTCCTCGAACACTTCCCCGGGCACCCGGAACGTGGCTTGGTGTATCCGCTTGTTCTTGCGCTCGACCCATCCGGGGAGGGAACGCCACACGTCGTCTATGCAATCGATTTTCCTTGCGCTGAAAAAGTTCTTCTTCACGAAACCCACGACGTTCTCGATGGGTCCCTTGCTCTCCGGATCCCCTTTGTTGCAGACCCACAGCTTCAGATCCTGCTCTTTTGTGAATTCCTTGAACACCCGTGTCTCGATGATTTCACCAAGGTATTCGGAGGAGACGAATACGGAATCTTGGTCGATTACCAGCTCGGACGGTCGCCCACCTAGCTTGCAAAAACCGTTGTATATTGCGCGGCAGGCCTCCTCGGAGTTGTACTTGTGATCCTGCGCGAACACGCACATCATCCTGCTGTAGCGCAGCAGCAAACAGATAAAGTGGATCGCAAGCCCTTTCTTGATGCGCAGCTCCCCGAAGTCTATCAGCATCTGCTGCCCCGGCGGGGTGTCGAACACATGGTCGTATATGCGGCCATCTTTCCCGGACTCCTCAATTTGGCCGCTCCCCTCAAGGTAGCCGATGTATGCCCTCAGCGTCCGCTCACTGGCGGGCAGCGCTTCATAGCCTCCGTTCTCGACAAATCGCTCCACAAGCACATCGTATACGGAGCTGCCGTAGCATTTCTTCGTGTTGTTCGCCAATATCGCTAAGATTGCGCTCTTCCAAGGCTCTTCGTCGAAAGCCTTGTCCTTCGCCAGGCTGGCCCCAAGATCGATTGGTACCGTGTCCATGTTGTAATACTTGCGGATCGTAGGCTTAGATGGCGCTTTCCCCGGCTTGCCTTCGTAGTATTCGATGATTTCGTTGATCGAATACCCCTTCAGTTTCATGTCGATGATTTCCTGTATCATTGTCTCCCTCAGCATTCTTGGCCTCCTTACGTATTCTGTACGGTTCAGTATACATAAGGCTGACCGGTTTTTCCGAAGCCGAGAGAGAAAATTCTGATTTCCGAACTTGAGAAAATTCTCGCTTCCGAGCACTAAAAAATTCTGCCTTCCGATTTATGGAAAATTCTCCCTTCCGCACATCGGAAAAAACTCCCTTCCGAACTCCGGTAAAAACATCCTACCACCCACAAAAGCGGTCATGGGGCGCAGAAGACTTCCGGCTTACACACCGACCGACATTTCGCTAAACCGCTTGTTATCTGCCGTATGCCCGGATTGAATCAATTTGTTTTTATATTATGATTAGTTGCTCTGCAATAGGTAAGTTGGATTGCTTTCATTTTCTATCTCCCACTTTGAGTAAAAATCTTCTAGTATTTGGTTTAGCTGATGGATACTAAGTTTTTCATTATGAAGATACGGATTATCAGGAGAAGTCAAGTTTTCAGCAATAAGGCTAATGTCCTCCCGCAAAATCTTCAAGTAGCGGATTTCATTTTCAGATATAGTGCCGTCTGCCAAGATACCGTGACAACGCTTATGATTTAGCACTTGTGCTCCTCCTGCTAACGTATGGGCAATAATGCGATAATTAGGCATAACAAAACCTTTTGGTGTAAAGTGATAGTTGTATTGGTCAAAATGCGCATGCAAGCTGACGAATTCTTGTGACATCATAATGAGAAACATTATATTTTCTTCAACATCCGTTACTTCATTTTCTATGTTCTCAAATAGTCTGTCCATGTGGCGCGAAATCATAGAAGTGCCGGCCCAAGTATAACTAAGCAGTCTGTGTCTTGCATTGTCTTCCAATCTGATATTGTTGACATATTGAATAGTAATAATTGCGAATGCAAGAGTGAAGGCAACCGCAAAAATAGTTATCACAGCGGTCTTTTTCGTTATTTTACGCTTCATCTTTCTCAATGCGTTAATTTCAATGTTGTCAACGCTCAACGTAGTCAGTTTGTCATCGTCCTTCATTTGAGCTAATAGCTCCTGACAAACAGCGCAGTCTTTGATATGCTCATCTACCATCTCCCGACTACTTTCGCTTGCTACTTCATCGCAATAGAGTGGTATCAAGTCTTGAACAACATCACATATTTTCATTGGCTTCACTCTCTTTCAGTTTTAATCTGGCTCGGTGATATGTAACCCTTGCCCAACTTTCAGACTTCGTGAAAATCTCTCCAATATCCGAAAACGCTAGTTCCGCAAATACTCGCAATGAAAAGACTTCTTTATATGGTTCACCAAGTTTATGCAAAAGTTTATGGATTCTAAGTGCCTCGGCTTTATCAATCAGTTCGAGTTCAAAATCATTATAACTCTGTATATCATCAGGGAACTCTGTAATTTTAGAGTGTTTGCGGTGATAATCATAATATGTGTTCTTTGCAATCTGGCACAGCCACGCCTTGACAGAGCATTCACCTCTAAAGGTATCGCTTGCATTGATAGCTTTCAAGAATGTTTCACTCGTTATTTCCTCAGCTAAGTGTGATCCCCCGCATAGCGATATGCAGAATCTGAAAAC
>Ga0099364_10010140_pt1 | contig 12987 bp, 11 predicted proteins | sample TergutTh196P3_FD_73070 | JGI IMG/M metagenome (GOLD analysis project Ga0099364, IMG submission 73070) | Microcerotermes parvus P3 segment gut microbial communities from Pointe-Noire, Republic of the Congo - Th196 P3 | ecosystem: Host-associated > Arthropoda: Insects > Digestive system > Gut ...
GATTTTCTGTCAACAAATAACAAAAGCTTGTACGACACTTTAAAAACTAAGTGCACAAGTGATACGGAGCAGCGTATAAGCAAGGATCCCGAAGCTATAAACCTAGACAAGACCCGTAGGTATTTTGTTTATGGTGCAGGGAAATTTGGCAAAAAATGCATAGATATGCTTGATGGCATAGGAATAGCCCCGGAAGGAATAATTGATAATAGTTCGGCATTATGGGGGCAGATGATTAATATGATCCCTGTATTATCTCCACAGAAGTTTTACAAAGAAGATGACGCTGACATTATAATCGCAGCGGGTATTAGATTTGCCATTGAGATTATAGGTCAGTTGAGGGGCAATAATATTAAGCTTGATAATATCTACATTGCTTTTGATGGTGTCCATCTCTTCTCTTGCGGAGACCGAAAAGGCAGCAATCCGTATTATTACGATTTTGACAAAATATTAACATTAGCTAACTCAGTATATTAATGTGCAAGAAAGTAGTGATTGTATTATGACGCGACCGAAAATAACTTCTGTAAACTTCTATGATGTCCTTAGGGCAACTCACGGCGGGAGTATTTGTGTAAGGGGGCTTAATAATGAGCTTTCCAAATGGTTTGACGTAGCTCTAGTTACATTTCACGAGGATTTAGATATATACTTCGACAAAGTATCGATTAATGAGCATTTTTATGTGACGACTATTGCTAAGCCAAACTCGTTAAAAGAAACAGAAAGAGCATTTTATAGTGAGGCAGACTTTGAAAAAGTGAACCTTCTCGATCCATCAATGACTGCAGGCCGTTATTATTCAGAAATACCTGAATTCGTAGCCTCCTTGCAGAAAATCGCAGTAGAATCGACTGTTGTCATAACCGAGCACCCGTATACATACAGGCTGATAAAACGTGCGGTTCCGGAAAAGCGCATATGGTATCGGGCACATAATGTGGAGTATGATTACAAAGACAAGACGTGGCAACGCTGTGATAGTCACGATACTTTGCTAGAAGAGCTTTTTGAGTTGGAGAAAGAGTGTTGTGACGGCAGCGAGCTGATTCTGACAATAACCCAAGCTGACGCCGACCGATTTAACTCGCTATATGGCGTGCCAAAATCTAAGCTGCTTAATATCTCCGCAGGTATAGATTTGTCCACATTTGTGCTGCCAAGCGAGAGAGGCAAGCTAAATCCAGATTATTCTGCATCCGCATTGTTCATATCAAGCTACGCTGAAGCAGCCATTGACGCAGCAATGCGGATGCTTGAGATTGCGCGTAAAACTCCTATGGTTATGTACTATATTATCGGTAGTGTTTGCCAGGCAATAGACCCGGATATAATCCCTGATAATGTTCGATTGATGGGCATTGTGTCCGAAGAGGAGAAAGAGAGATTTTTTTCTAGCGCAGATGTTGCATTGAACTTAATAGAAGGCGGCGGCGGGATGAATGTCAAGATGCTTGAGTATTTTGCTTTTGGGTTGCCGACTATTGCTACAGAGTTTGGTGTACGCGGGGTATCTGCCGACCATAAGACTCATTGCATTATAACAAGCTTGGAGCGCGCCGCAGATGATATATTGCTCTTTTGCAATATGAGCATGGCGGAGCGTGATAAAATGGCAAAAAACGCATATGAGCTAGTAAAAAGAGACTATAGTTGGGATGCCTCTGTCAACCGCATATTGAGTTTTCTGAGTGTTAACAACAAAAGCTTGTATGAAACTGTTTTAGAAACAGTTTCTGATGCTGATTTACCTGATGCTGATGTACAACCGGAGGAAGCTAGTTTAGACAAGGAGAAGAAATACTTTGTTTTTGGTGCTGGGAAACTGGGAAAAAGATGTATAAATATGCTTTCTAACATCGGCACTATCCCTGTTGGCGTTGTTGATAATAACCAGTCACTATGGGGGAGCAGCATTAATGGGATTCCAATTCGTTCGCCGAAGGAGTTATTCCTTGAGGGCAACGCTGATATTATTGTTGCCGCAGGAATGAGCTTTACTGTTGATATTCTGCGGCAGCTTGTAGACAACAACATTCAACGTGACCGTATCTATATCGCAATTGGTGGGACAGATCTGCATCCGTGCGGCAGGCAAACAGGTGATATTCATCATTATTACGATTTTGACAAAATATTAACTTTGAAAGAAAGAGGTAAACTATAGTGAGGGTCAATATTGAGGCGCAATGGATCTGCACGCCTTCTCATGCTTTGCGCGGAATTCCTTACTACATTATCAGCATTGTAAGATCATTAGCTATGCGCAACAGAAACCAATACTCAATTTCTTTCTTTGATTTAAATAAGGAACGAAATAATCGGGCTTATGTTGATGAATACCTCGATGCGGAATCTTTACGGAGGCTCAACATTTTTGAGTGTAATTCCTTAAGCTACAGAACCATTATTGACGCGCTAAAAACTAGCAATTATACAACAAGCAGCGCAAAAGACTATACGGCCTATACTGGGGCAAAAGCAGACATATTCCACTTTCCATCCCAACAAGTTATGCCATTAAATGTCAGTGGAAGAGTGGTTGTAACGGTTCACGACATTATACCACATTTAACAAAGTATAAAGCATTTTGGGAAACCAACAACCCTACATTACTAAAAGTATATGAGAACTCACTTCACTATATCAAGGAACGGAATGATATAGTCATTATCGCTGATTCTCATAACACGAAAAATGACTTGTCGACGTATTTTGACATCTCGCCGGAGCGGGTTTACGTAGTGCCGCTTGCACACGACCCAACGGTTCATTTTCCTGAGTGTAATGACTCCGCGATTTCAGAAATAGGAGTTTATAAGCCTTATCTTTTGTATTTAGGGGCATTAGACTACAGAAAAGGTATATTTGATATCCTTGATTCATTTAGCATAATCAAACCACGATTTCCCGACCTGAAGCTAGTCCTCGCAGGCCATCTTGATAAGAATGACAAGCCAATAAATGACAAGCTTTCAGAAAGCCGCTATCTCGATGATGTGATTGCACTCGGCTTTGTCAGCGACGAACAAAAGCGTGCCTTGCTATCTTCGGCATTGGTTTTCCTGTTTCCGTCGGAATATGAGGGTTTTGGATTGCCTGTTCTTGAAGCGATGGCTTGCGGCAGCCCGGTTATCACAACGAATGTGTCCAGTTTGCCGGAGGTCGGCGGCGATGCGGCTGTATATGTTTCGCCAAACAATCCGGAGCAGCTTGCATATGAAATAGAACGGCTGATTAATTCTGAGGGCTTACGCGACGAGCACATACAGAAGGGATTTGAGCAATCCGGCAAGTTTTCTTTGGACAAGACTGCGGAAATGACGGAAGAAGTTTATGAAGCGGCGTATAAGGGATTATTATAATGAAAGTCAATATTGAGGCGCAATGGGCTTGCGTTAAACGGAAGAATCTTAGGGGTATCCCATATTACATTATTAACGTCGTCAAATCGTTAGCAGCTCGCGAAAGAAATGATTATTCGATTTCTTTCTTCGATTTTGACAAGGAGCGAGACAATCGCAGCTATATTGATGAGTATTTTGGCATGGAAGCCCTGCGCAAGCTGAGCGTGTTTGAATGCAACTCCCTGAATTACAAAGCCATTATTGACGCTTGTGCTTCCGGCGTCCATACGGCGTACGACACAATCCCTTATAGCAGTTACATCGGTGCGGATGCGGATGTTTTTCATTTTCCGTCTCATCAGGCTTTGCCGTTAAATGTTCCTGGGCGTATGGTTGTAACCGTGCATGATACTTTGTTGTTCCTTCCGAAGCACGCAGATCTATACGGCAGAGAAAGCCGTATGGCTTTTGAGAATATAATGCGTTACATTACGCATCGGAAAGATGTTATTCTCATCGCTGTATCACAGAGCACTAAAAACGATATACAGTTTTATACAGATATCTCTCCGAAGCGTATTATTATCGTGCCGGAAGCATATGACCGCGCGACTCATTTTCCGGAACGTAATGACGAAATGCTGTCGGCAATGGGCATAGACGCTCCGTTTTTGCTCTATTTGGGCGGTCTCGATTTTCGTAAGGGCATAATTGACATTCTTGATTCTTTTGAAATGCTCAAGCCGAAGTACCGCGAGCTAAAACTTGTTCTTGCGGGTTACCTCTCCCCTACCGTAACGCCAATTATTGATAGGTTGTCTAACTATCGATTTATCAAAGATGTGATTATGCCGGGATTTGTCAGCGATGACCAAAAGCGCGCCCTGTTGTCTTCCGCGTTGGTATTCCTATTCCCGTCTGAGTATGAGGGCTTTGGGCTGCCCGTCCTGGAGGCGATGGCGTGCGGCAGCCCCGTCATTACCTCGAACGTTTCCAGCTTGCCAGAAGTAGGTGGTAGCGCGGCATTGTACGTAACGCCTAACGCCCCTGAACAGTTGACAGCCGAAATAGAGCGATTATTGAACTCGGAAGGGCTGCGCAGGGAATGTATCGAAAAGGGCTTTGAGCATGTATGCGGATTTTCGTGGGACAAGACTGCAGAGTTGACAGAAGAGGTTTATGAGTTTGCATGTTTGATATGAACATAGAATGAGGGATAAGCAGTGGTAAGACCTAAAATTATGGCAATCAATTACTATCATATATTCCCAGTTAACAATGGAGGGAAACTGGCTGTCCGTGATTTTTATATGGCGTTGTCCGAATGGTTTGACGTCACACTTGTTTGCTTGGTGAACGATGTACGTACCGCCGGCACTTACAAAGACGAAATTAAATTAAACGATTATTTTTCTGTTGTCGCATTGGATGCCCCGGAAGAGTTTTTCAACTTGACTAAGGAGTTGACTTTGCACTATGGCAGCGGTTCTGATCTCGAATCTATTTTGGTTTTGATAAGGGAGGGCGGCACCAGCTCTGATCTCATTGAAAGAATCAGAGAATTGTCGAAAGGATTTTCAATAATAGTTTCAGAGCATGTTTATGCCTATCGCTTAGCAAAAGCGGTCGCAGATGGCAGAACTCTTGTATACAGGGCTCATAATGTGGAATATGACTTCAGGCTCGCTGTTTGGAATGAGCATAGCCCGTCTAAGCGAATTTATGACGAGGTTTTCGCTCTTGAAAAAAACTGTTGCATGGAGTGCGATTTTGTTTTTGCCATGACGGAAGAGAATGCGGGACGTTTTCATGAGCTGTATGGGGTGCCTAAATCGAAAGTATGCAATATTTCTGCCGGCTATGACGCAGGTGGGGCAAAGTATGTATTGCCAAGCGAACGCAGATCAAACACAAAAGACGGCAATCTTTTTGCGCTCTACATATCCAGTGACTCACTAATGGCGGTAGAAGCCGCAAACGAGATTATCAGAGTCTCCGATGAGTTCCCCAACGTTACTTTCACTATTGCCGGAAGTGTCGGGCGTAAGCTCAGTGCAGGTGATTTGCCACCCAATGTTAGCATTCTAGGTTTAATAACGGATGATGAGAAGAGGCGGCTTCTCGAAACCTTTGATTTTGCCCTTAACCCCATAACCGGCGGATCGGGGCTTAACATTAAAATGCTTGAGTACTTTGCGTCAGGCTTGCCTGTAATATGCACAGAGTTTGGCGCACGAGGCTTATCGGTCACAAACAATATCAATTGCATAATTACTGATATATCATCTCTTGCGGAGAGTATCAGCAGTTTTTTGTGCTTGGATGTTGTTAAAAAAGATAGTATTGCGCTGAATGCTTATGACCTTTATATGAAGAATTACACTTGGCGGACTTGTGCTATAAAGGCTGTATCACAACTGCAAGCTATTATGGAAATCGATTTTGATACAAGCGAATACGCTGCGGCAAACTCTCCTGCCATGTATGAAAGAACGGAACTCCCTCCCAATATACCCGATGGAGATTTTTATGTATATGGCGCCGGTGACTGGGGAAGAAAATGCATAGAATTTCTAGCCATGTCAAATAGGCCGCCAATCGCAATTCTTGATAGCGACCCTGCAAAGTGGGGCATGTGTATAGGCAGTGTCCTCGTCCAAAACCCGACTGTATTTTTGGAAAACAAGGGGGAGTACAGCGTTGTTTTTGCCTTGAACAGTTTTAAGGAGGCCATCCGAAGCCTTTTATCTCATGGTCTCGAACCTGATCGTATATTTCTGGCGCCGTATGGGATATGTTTTTTTCATCTCGCAAGCGGTAATGGCAATGTTCCATTTTACTTTGACGAGGTAAAAATAAGGACAGCGTTAGGACTATAGCCTATGTAACGTTGTTTTCATAAACAAAAATAGAGCGGATTAATGAGCCATATGATGGGCAGTGAACAGACTAAACTTACTTTTTGCTTCCTACACCCTTTGTACCTAATAGGAAAAAAGCAAACCAATATTGTTTTATGTGGTTGAAGAGGATAATGGTAACAGATTAATAATGGAGGACTATATAGACTATGGAAAAGGCGAGCGTGGACGAAAGAAAACTATCTGTGAATGTTTTTCCTTTTTATAAGGTTAAAAAGGAAAGCACAGTAGTCTTGTATGGCGCAGGATCAGTAGGCACTGATTACTTATATCAGGTGCAGCAGTCTGCACATTGTCGAGTGATATACGTAGCCGATAAAAGGCATCAAGAGATTACCAACATCTCCGGTGTCAGAGTTGTTTCACCAGAGAATCTCCGTCAAAGCGAAGAGTATGACTTTGTTGTAATTTCGTCTGCAGCAAATTGCGATTCCATGTTTCTGTTTCTTAGATCTATTGGCGTCCCTGAATCAAAAATAGTCTCAGCCTTTCCATACGGAACGATATCATACGCAGGCAGCGGTGAAGATGTCGCTATTTATATGATTTTCAAGTTCTTAGGAAAGGAAACATTCTCCTATGTTGATGTGGGTGCTAACGACCCTTATCGTGGTAGTGTCACTGCCTTTTTCTACGTAAAGGGTTGCCGTGGGATAAACATTGAAGCAAACCCTGATTTGGTGGAGACTTTGAAAATGGAACGTCCCGAGGATGTTACCATTAATGTTGGTATTGGCACTGAAGAAGGGGTACTACCGTACTATATGTTTAGTGATAATAGATTTAACACATTTGAAAAAGATGCCATACAGGAGGTAGAAAACTACAAAAGTGACCTTGTTGAGGTGCGTCAAATATCGGTGGTTCCTCTTCAAAAAATAGTGAACCTTCACGCGAATGGTAAGTGGCCGGACTTTTTGCAAATTGATGCAGAGGGTTGGGACTACATTATTCTCAAAAGCTGTGACTTCACACAGAGTGCGCCAAGCGTAATATGCGTAGAGGCTGGGGATTGGAATCTCCATGAGATGACGCCGATGCTTAACGAAAAGGGGTATGAACTGTTTTTTAGAATAGCTGCAAATGCCATATATGTACGCAAAGATATAGTTAAGCGCATTTGTGCAGGGGAATGGTCCGGTCGACGCTAACCGATGTAGCTCACTTGCAATATAGACGAAATAATCCTTCATCTGATTGTAGTGAGACGCCGCGATACGAGAGGGACACAGTTAATGATTATTACACAGGCACCGTTTCGAATTTCTTTTTTCGGCGGTGGAACGGATTATAAACCTTTTTTTGATGAATATGGAGGCAGCGTATTATCGACGACGTTCGATAAATACGTATATACGACTATACGAAAGCTGCCGCCTTTCTTTGATTACCACACACAGGTAAAGTACGCCCGAACTGAAAGCGTAAGAAAAACAGAAGAAATCGAGCACCCGCTTGTCCGCAACTGCATGATGCACACCGGAATCCACAATCTGAGCGTTCTTTATGATGCTGATTTGCCGGCGCGATCCGGTTTAGGCAGCAGTTCGTCATTTGCAGTTGGACTATTGCAGGCTCTGAATGCAATGAATGGTAGGTATATAGGGAAAAAGACCTTGGCTGAAGAAGCAATTTATGTTGAACGCGAGCTTTGTAGCGAAAGTGGAGGCTGGCAAGATCAAATTGCGGCCTCATATGGCGGACTGAATCGAATCGATTTTAGTGAGCAAGGTTTTTCAGTACACAAAGTTGTTGTATCTAAAGAGCGCAAAACGGCGTTGGAATCACATTTATTGATGTTTTTTACAGGTATGTCGCGATTATCTTCGCATATAGCTAAAGAGCAAATGGCTATAATAAAATCGAAAACGGCAGAGCTTCTGGAAATTAAATCATTTGTCTATGAGGCGGAAAGGATACTATGTTCTCAATGTAACATAGAAGAGTTTGGCAACCTGCTCAATCATTCTTGGCAATTAAAGCGCGCTTTAACCCCAAGTGTCGCTACCTCCCATATCGACGCTATTTACCAAAAAGCAATCACTCACGGCGCCATAGGCGGCAAGTTGCTGGGCGCCGGCGGCGGTGGTTTTATGGTGTTTTTTGTTCCTCCTGAACGTCATAAAGCATTTCTGGATGCGTTCCGAGAACTGCTTTACGTTCCTATTTACTTTGAAAATGAAGGCGCAAAGGTTGTCCATTATACGCACGACATGCATTAGAAAGAGGCTTGAAAAATGGATTACTTATCTGATTTGATAGCGCGCTATCCAACCTTGTCAGTTTGCAAAGACGAAATTTCTGCTACTTACGATGCTCTTAAAGTTTGCTTCGACTCCGGCAAGCGTTTATATGTATGCGGCAATGGAGGCAGCGCTGCTGACGCATTGCATATTGTTGGTGAGCTAGTTAAGTCTTTTATAGTAAATAGACCTCTTGATCTCGAATTCTCGACAATTGTCGATGATGACCTTGTCTCCAATCTGCACGGAGCATTACCGGTATTTTCACTTGCGGAAAACCTTGCCTTTACAACAGCCTTCATAAATGACTGCAATCCTGAGTATGTTTTCGCACAGCAGGTTTATGCGTATGCCCAGAAAGGTGACAGCGTGCTTGGCATAAGCACCTCAGGTAATTCTCGAAATGTCATTAACGGATTGCGCGCCGCGAAAGGCAGGGTGGCTGTCACACTTGGGTTAACGGGAGGTACCGGCGGAAAGATGAAAACCATATGCGACTATTTGATAGTCGTTCCGGAAAATGAAACTTATAAGATTCAGGAGTTGCACCTGCCGGTATACCACGCATTATGTTTGATGCTTGAGATGAACTACTGGGGGAAATGATTTTGGAAGCGATAGTGCTAGCTGGCGGTAAAGGTACACGACTGCAGTCAATGGTAAGCGACGTTCCTAAGCCAATGGCTGTGATTAGAGGAAGACCGTTTTTAGATTACTTGCTGAAATGGCTTGAGTTAAATGCGATTTCGCGCGTTATCCTTTCAGTAGGATACAAAGGAGACATAATACAAACTCATTACGGAGAAAGCTATGGTGTTATAAAGATTGATTATTGCACAGAAGATTTAGCGCTCGGAACCGGCGGCGCGATTAAAAAGGCGCTACGACTATGTCGTTATTTAAACCCTGTTGTAATAAATGGCGACACGTTCTTTAACATTGACCTGTCAGTTTTGCGAAATCACCATATAAACAGCTCAGCAGAAATTACGATCGCGGTCAAGGAAATGCGCGATTTCGACCGCTACGGAACGGTAATCGTTCGTGATGGCATAGTTGTGTCATTTTGTGAAAAGAAACCTACAGAGCATGGATATATTAATGCAGGAATTTATAGCATAAAACGTGATATTTTTGAACGTTTTGATTTACCTGATAAGTTCTCATTTGAGACAGATTTTCTTAACAGTCATAGCTTGAAAGTTTGCGCCGCTAAATTTGATGATAGTTTTATTGATATAGGTACACCCGAAGATTATTTGTCAGCACAAGAACTTGTTCCGCAACTGGTAGCCGTATGAATAGAGCCGTATTTCTTGACCGAGATGGCGTTATTAACGAAGATGTTGGCTATATATATAAGCCCGAAGAATTCCATTTCATTGACGGTATTTTTGAGCTTTGTCGAACCGCACAAGAACTAGGCTATTTGCTTATCATTGTAACAAATCAAGCTGGAATAGCTCGAGGCCATTACACTGAAGAGGATTTTCGCGACCTTAACGACTGGATGATATCAGAGTTAAGAAGGAATAGCGTTGATATAACTGCGGTATTTTACTGCCCTTATCATCCTGAATGCGGCATCGGGCATTACAAGCGAGATTCATTTGATCGAAAGCCCCATCCGGGGATGATATTTAAGGCTCGCGACGAGTTCGACATTGATTTATCAAAGTCTTTCCTCATCGGCGACAAGGACTCCGACATTGAAGCCGGTCGAAATGCGGGTGTAGGCGAGTTAATTCTGCTAAAAGGGAAATATCAGATTTCCTGTGCTGATGATGTTTCTGTATATGAGTCGCTTTTAGATATTGATTTAGGAAAATGGATAATATGAAAGTAATCCTTGAAGCTCAGCGTGCATGCGATCCAAATCCGCGCGGTATACCTCACTATTATATCAATCTCATTAGCAGCTTGCTTGAGCGTAGACGATACGACTATGGCATCACGTTTTTTGATCAGTATCGTGAACGGAACAACAGACAGTATATTAGCAAGTATTTCGGAAACTATAGGGCTTCAATTTATGAGTGTAACTCCCTGAGCTATAGAAAAATCCTTGATAATGACGATGTATTCAAGGAAAAAAGCTACAATTATTATACCGGGGCATCCGGAGATGTATTTCATTTTATGCACATTTACCCTCTTCCGGAAATGCTTGCAGGCACGATGGTTGTCACAATTCATGACATGATTCCAATTAGGCATCCGGAATGCTGCCCGCTGGATATTATACACAGGTTTGAGAGAGTCATTAAGCGTATAAAAAAGAAACAACCACTCGTTGTGGCTGATTCTGTATCAGCGAAGGAAGATATTGCTTATTATCTGAATTATGAGTCTGATCGCGTTTATGTTGTGCCGCTTGCGCATGGCAGTAAATGCTATCCAGAGAACAATGAGGCTGTTTTGAATTTCTTTGGTATTGACGCTCCATACCTGCTCTATCTCGGTGCAATTAACGATCCGCGAAAAGGGGTAAAGAACATACTAGAGGCTTTTAAAAGTATTTCTGAAAAGCATACAGGCATAAAACTTGTTCTTGCGGGTGACGCTACGGGCACAGGTGGCACAAAAACTGTAGCTGACACGCTAAAAGATTATTGTTTTCGAGAGCGTGTGATTTGCACAGGATTTGTTACAGAAGAGCAAAAACGAGCATTGCTGTCATCTGCAACGGCGTTTGTGTTTCCTTCCTACTATGAAGGTTTTGGCCTCCCGATTTTAGAAGCAATGGCCTGCGGCGCCCCTGTAATTACGACAAACATCTCCAGCCTGCCGGAGGTAGCAGGCGACGCTGCTATCCTAGTTAAGCCAAATGATACTGAGCAGCTTTCTTATGAGCTGGAACGGGTTATAGATTCCGAGTCACTGCGAGAAACGCTAAAGCAAAAAGGGATTGAGCAATCCGCTAAGTTCTCGTGGGACAAAACCGCGCAGATGACAGAAGATGTTTATGAAATTGCGTATAGGAGTTGACAATTTGAAAAGGGTGCTGATTTTTGGTATAGGTAATGATTTTAAAAAATGTAAATCATATTACTATGAACATTACGATGTTATTGGCCTTGTTGATAATGATGAGAAAAAGCAAGACCAGTATTCCGATGGGAATAGGATAATTCATCCAGCAGAGATTACTAAGATGGACTATGACAAGATAGTAGTTGCATCGTCCAGATATCTTATTGAAATAACAGGTCAGTTGTTAGCCATGGGTGTATCAAAATCAAAAATCGATTACGATATCCCATCTTTTTTCGATAAGTGCTGGATGAACCAAGAAGGCAGAATTTTTGCTGTTCGCAGTGGCATTACTGCAGAAATCACCGACTATAGCGACAGTGTTGTTTTTTCAGAAATATGCGTACTGTACACAGAAATCACTGGTTTGGAAAATGGCATTGTTATAGATATTGGCTCGAATGTAGGAATAGTTTCTTTGTATTACGCATCAAAAGATTATATAGGACGTGTATACTCTTATGAGCCCTTCACCTTTATTTATGAGAAAGGGCTTATTAATTTTTCGCTGAACGACAAGATTCGTGCAAAAATAACGCATTTCAATTACGGTTTGGGTGGTTGTGATGAAGTTAGATTTATTAACAACATTAATTGGGAGTATTCGGGAGGCAACAGCACAACGCAGATAGATGAAACCACTAGTCTAAATAAAGATGGTGTTAGTGTGGTAATCAAAAACGCCGCTACAGAAATCGCAAAGATAGCCTTTGAAAACCCCGGTAGAGAACTAATTTGTAAAATTGACACAGAAGGTTCCGAGTTTGAGATTATAAAAACAATGAATGACTATGGTGTTCTTAACCAAATTAGCGCATTTGTTCTGGAATATCATTCAATTGAATACCGCAGTTTTATAAAGCAGGTCTTAGCTGATAATAACTTCATTGTCACTGACTATCCGGCATTTGAAGACATTGGTATGTTAGAAGCTGTTAGCCCAGATAGCAAGATACGCTTTCTTGGAATAGATGCGTAGTACAAAAACACGCAACACTTTATAGTGATATGAGGAGAGACTAGTGAAGATAATACTCGAAGCCCAGCACGCTGTCGGGCATCCTCAGCCGCGCGGCGTGGGGCATTATACATTAAGCCTGATACAAGCATTGTTGCGGCGTAAAGCGTTTGTATACGGGCTAACGTTCTTTGATTACAGCCGCGAGATTGGCAGCTATGAACGGGCAGAGAAATACTTCGGAGAATATAGCGTGCCGATCCATGAATGTAATGATCTGGATTACCGTGTCGCTTCGCGTGACGACAGCGTGTGGAACCATAAAACATATAACGAATGGACTAAATCAAACGGAGACATATACCATTTTATGAATCCTGTCACTGTGCCTATGAGATCGGATGGCAGTATGATTGTCACAATCCATGACACAACATGGAAATCGCATCCTGGCATGATTTCACCGCATGCATCGGCG